>Ga0079992_123217_pt1 | contig 21115 bp, 20 predicted proteins | sample FaiFalFF_MnMetaG_3_FD_69197 | JGI IMG/M metagenome (GOLD analysis project Ga0079992, IMG submission 69197) | Freshwater microbial communities from Yellowstone National Park, Wyoming, USA - Fairy Falls B (FF_Mn_B) MetaG (SPADES assembly) (version 2) | ecosystem: Environmental > Aquatic >... | reverse complement strand
CCCACTTGCTGAACGTTCTCAGGACGCCCAGGTTCGGGTAGCGGGCGATGAGGGGGGCAAAGGTGTGGCCGCAGTATTCGTAGTAGGCTTCATCGACGATTACGAAGACGCCCGTTTCCAGGACCTGCCGGACCATCCGCTCCGATTCCAGGTTCCCGGTCGGGTTATTGGGCGAACAGAAGACCACAACCTTGACCCGCGGCCCGAGGGCGGCGATAACCTTTTCGGCGTCAACGTCATAGGTATCCGGTTCCCGGAAAACGGTTATAACCCGAGCACCCACCACTTCGGCCGTCAGCCGGTACATCACGAAGGTCGGGGCAAGCTCAACGAGGGCCGTTCCCGGCCCCAGAAAGGCCGCAAAGGTCAGGAGGATGACCTCGTCGCTGCCGGCCCCGACGATGATCTGGTCGGGAGAAGCCCCTACGTAGTCGGCCAGGGCCCGCCGGAGGGTTTCGCTGTCGGGCTCAGGGTAGCGGTGATAGGGCAGGGGCCGGGCGAGGGCCTCGAGGACCCGGGGCGAGGGCCCGTAAGGGTTCTCATTCGAGTCGAGCTTGACCAGCCGGTCGAGGCTGAAGCCGTACTTGCGGGCTAGGGCCTCAGGAGAGCCGGCCCCCATGTATGGCCGGCGGCTGCGCAGGCCCGGCCGTATCAACCGCAGGACGTCTCCGGGGCTCGGCCGGGGCGAAGGCCGGAGCTGTTTCACGGGGTTCCTCCCTTCAGGCGGATTTCAACCGACCGGGCGTGGGCTTCGAAGCCTTCGGCCCGGGCGATGGCCACCGCGGCGGGGCCGACCCGCTCCAGAGTTAGCCGGTCGATACCCACCACGCTGATAACTTTATAAAAATCCTCGGTCCGCAGGCCCGAGGCCCAGCGGGCCGTCCCGCCGGTGGGGAGCACGTGGGACGGCCCGGCAACATAGTCGCCGGCCACGTGGGGCGCGGCCTCGCCGAGAAAAACGGCCCCGCAGTTCCGGACCCGCCCCAGGAACCGCCACGGGTCCCGAACCGCAAGTTCGAGATGCTCCGGCCCGAATTCGTTGGCCAGGTCAAGAGCCTGCTCGATGTTGCCGACCAGGACGATTCCGCCCCGCGCGGCCAGGCTCGACCGGGCAGCCCCGGCATCGGGCAGGTCGTCAAGCCGGCGTTCCACCGCGGCCTGAACCGCCCGGGCAAGGTCGGGCGAGTCGGTGATGAGGATGGATGTGGCCAGGGGGTCGTGCTCGGCCTGGGCGATGAGGTCGGCGGCGCAGACTTCGGGGTCGGCAGAGCTGTCGGCAACGGCCACCGCTTCGCTCGGCCCGGCCAGCATATCAATCCCGACCTGGCCGTAAAGGGCCTGCTTGGCCAGGGTCACGAACAGGCCGCCGGGTCCAACGATCTTATCGACCGCCGGGATGGACTCGGTCCCGAAGGCCAGGGCCGCGATCGCCTGGGCGCCCCCAACTTTGAAGACCCGGTCGGCCCCGGCAACGGCGCACGCCGCCAGCACCACCGGCGCAACGCGCCCGTCGGGGCCGGGCGGGGTGCAAACAATTACCTCCCGCACCCCGGCGACCCTGGCCGGAACAACCGTCATCAGGACCGTGGAAGGGTACCGGCCTCGGCCGCCGGGGACGTAGACGCCGACGCGGTCCAGGGGCCGAACCAGCTGGCCGATACCCCCCTCGGCGAACTCGACCCAGCCGGTCCGCGTCTGCCGGGCGTGGAAGGTCCGGATCCGCTCGGCCGCAAGCTTTAAGCTTTCAAGCAGGTGCGGCTCCAGCTCCCGGCAGGCGGCCTGGATGCTGGACTGGGGAACCTCCAGGGCTTCCGGCCGGTAGCCGTCGAGGAGCTCGGTAAACCGCCGCACGGCCGCATCCCCATCCCGGCGGACGGCCTCGATGATGCGCCGGACAGCCTCGGCCGCCCCCAGTTCCTCACCGAAAACCTCCCGGATCCGGCGGGCGGCGGCCGGCGGCAAGGCTTCTTCGGCCGGGGGCCGCCGCCGGAGAATGGTTTCCCTGGCCTCTTCGACGGTATAGATTCGCACCGCGGGCATCGACTCAGTCTTGATAGAGGGTCTTGACCAGCCGCCCAAAGGCCTCACAGGCGGGCTCAAAGACGTATTTTACCGGGACGACGGTAATACCGCTCCCTCCGAGCCGGCGTAGGTGGTACACCGCCGCCTGCATCTGCCTGACGGGCACAACGACGGTCACAGCGTACCAGCCGTTGACCCGGCCGCCGGACTTACTGTAGACCGGGGACACGGTTGGCCCCTCGATCCCGGAGAGCTCGGGTCGGCTGATGACGGCCTGGGCGACCGTCTCGGCCGAATCGCCGGGCACGTTCCCGGTCACCGAATAGAATCCGGCCGCCCGGAGCCGGGCCTCGATGAGCTCCATCAGGCGGCGGACAACCTCCAGCCGGTCGGGATCGGCCCGAAGCCGGCGCCGGTTGGCAATCAGACACGCTTCGGTCTGCAGGATGGTGCCCCCGGCGATGGTTTTGAGGCGGTTCTCCCGCAAGGTGGTGCCCGAGCTGGTCAGGTCGGCGATAATGTCGGCGTAGCCGATGGCCGGGGCGGCCTCGACGGCGCCCTGGGCCCCGACCAGAACGAAGTGGCCGATGCCGTTGGCCAGCAGAAACCGCTGGGTAAGGCGGGGGTAGCGGGTCACCACCCGCAGGACCTGGCCCCGGGCCCGGAACTCGACGGCGACCTCGGCCAGGTCGCGCACCGACCGGACATCGACCCAGACGTCGGGCACGGCTACGACCAGGTCGGCCCGGCCGTAGCCCAGATTCGGCATGGCCACAACCAGGTCAGGGGTATCGGCAGCCTGCTCGGCAACCACGTCATAGCCGGTAATCCCGAGGTCGGCGGCCCCCGAAGCAACCTTCTCGGGAATATCCCAGGCCCGCTGGAAGAGGACCTCGAGGCCCTCCACCGCCCCGACCCTGGCGACGTACTGGCGGGGGCTGAGCCGGTCGACGGCGAGGCCGGCCTCGGCCAGGAACGCCAGGGTGGGCTCCTCGAGCTCGCCCTTGGAGGGGATGACCAGCCGGACCGGTTCCACAGGCTTAACCCTCAACGGCAGAAAGGAGATTTTCAACCGTAAGGCTGAAGCCGATGGCGGGGGCGGGCGGTCCCCCCAGCTCGGCAATGAGGCCGTCGTAGCGTCCGCCGCCCCCGAGCCGGAGCTCCGTCCCGGTCGGGAGGGCGGCCTCAAAGATCAGGCCCGAATAATAACCCAGTCCCCGGCTGAACCCCAGGTCGAGCACGACTTCCCCCCGTCCGGCCAGGACCGCCCCCAGTCGGCCCGCCAGCTCCCGAAGGTTTTCCAGAGGGGCGGGGTCCAGCTCAAACTCGGCCAGGAGCCGCCCGGCTTCGGGAAAGACCCGGTCGGCCAGGCCCCGGAGGGGCTCAAGCCGGCGGGCAAAGTCGGCGGCCGTCCGCAGGGCCGACAGCTCGTCGGCCAGGTTAAGGCGGCGGATGAGCCGGTCGGCGATGGCCGTCAGGTCCCGCCGCCCCGTCCGGCCCGGGCCGGCGATGTTTTCCAGGACCGAAAGAATCAGCCGGCGGGCACCCTCGGGGCCAACCGCGGCCAGCACCTCCCGGAGGCCGTCGGATTCGTCAGCCTCGGCCAGTTCTTCCAGGTAGCGGGTAAGCTCGGGCGGAAGGTTCCCGGCGGCGACCTCGTCCAGGCTGGCAATAAAGAACGTGGTCAGGGGCTCGGCGAGGCCGAGCTTCCGGAAGAGCCCCAGGATGATGCCCAGGTGGTTGAGCTTGAGCTGAAAGCCCCGGATTCCGGCCTCGGTCAGGGCCCGACCCAGGAGTTCGAGGACCTCGGCGTCGGCGTCCGGTCCGGCCATGCCGATGAGCTCGACGCCGGCCTGGTGGAACTCGATTACCCCGCCGTCCGGGCCAAGGCGGGCGACCGGCCCCAGGTAGTACCAGCGGAGGGGCAGGGCCGGCGACTGCTCGGCCAGAATCCGGACAACCGAGGCCGTAAATTCGGGCCGTACGGAGAGCCGACGTCCGGCGCCGTCGGTGAATACCACCGTCCGGGCCAGGGCCTGGCCGCCAAATTTCCGGAGGTAAAGGTCGGCCGGTTCGACCACCGGCACGTCGACGCCGGCGTAGCCGGCCGCCTCGAAGACTGCCGCCAGCCGGCCTTCAAGGGCCCGGCGCCGTCGCAGGTCGGTTGGGAGCCAGTCGCGAGGCATTTCCCGGTTCAGAAGTGCGGTCAGTTCCCGGGTCCGGGTGCCGGTTGCTCGGCTTTACCCTGGTCAGGCCTGGGCGGCTCCGGAAGTTCGACCCGGGCGGTAAGCAGGGTAATGCCGACCCAGACCACCAGGCCGAGAACGGCAAAGAAGCCGATGGTAACCACGACCGCCAGGGCCCAGTAGCTCTGAAGGGTCAGACCCCAGATGTAGAGGGCGGCCGCAACGACCGCCACGGCGACCAGGACCGCCCCGGCAAGCCTGGAGCCCTGCATCTGGCCCTCACCCTACCGGAGGTTGGGCGGCAGGAGGTTAGGGATCCCGTCCTCAATCGGGTAGGTCTCGTTGCAATTCCTGCAGTAAAGGGAGCCCTTGATTACTTCTTTTTCGTCCTCCTGCTCGACGGTCAGTTCGAGCTCGCCTTTGCAGACAGGACAGGCGAGAATTTCCATGAGGTCACGCTTCATGGCAGGCCCTCACAACGTATTTACAGGTCGATTCTATTCGAGGCCGGAAACCCCTGTCAAACGTCTCCGGTGGCGGGCAGGGGGTGAGGGCCCTAGCCCACGGCTGATAACTCCGAAAACTGGAAAGCCCTGGCTGGTGGGTGGGCCTTTCAGTCCTCACCTTCCCACCGACGGGGTAAGGGCTGGGGGCAGGGTAAGACGAAGTTGTTGCGGGAAGTTGAGTTTCTATTGACCTTTCCGCAAATTTCCTGTATAACCCATACAGGTAAAGCGGCAGGGCTCGGACACACAGCCTCTTCTGCGGCTCCAAGCGAAACGATGCGACACCCTTAGCCCGTTCTCACCGTTCGGGCCAGACCTGCGGAGCTCTCGCCGGTGTAAGCGGCACTTCCTAGCGGCTTACCTATCTGTACCTTATTTGCAAGGAGGTGCGCGTTGTCTACGGAGACTCTGGCTTTACCGGCGGTGGCAGAGGGTGCGGGCTCACCGGAGATAGCCATTTCGGCGGTGCCCGACATCCTGCTGGCGCTGGCCCACGAGCTGCGCGGAGTTTTGAGCCCCCTTAAAGTTGCCACGGACCTGCTGACCGACCCGACCACCGTTGGCCCGCCTGACCTTGCCTACATCACCGCCGTAATGTCTGAGGGCGTCCGCTGGCTCGAGGGGCTCTCCGAAGCCCTCGTTGCCTGTGCCCTCGTTCGCTGTCAGAACTTAAACCTCCAGGTCCAGGAGTTCAGCCCCCAGGAATGGGCCCGGTCCGTCTTTCAGCTTGCAGACCCCCTTCTCGCCCGGCGTGGCCAGCAGGTGCGCCTCCACTGCCCGAACCCGGAACTGCGCATTCAGGGCGACCCCCGCTGGCTCGGCCACGTTCTGCTCAACCTGCTCAGCAACGCGATCCGGTACGGGCCGGCCGGGGACCTCATCGAGGTTGGGGTTACCGGCGAGGCTGAGCGAATTCGGATCAGCGTCACCAACCACGGAACCCGCACCGATGCGGAATCTAACCCGGCTGACGGGCCGGTCTGGCCGCCGCGCATGGGGGTCGGCCTTCAGGTTGCTGGCCTTATCGCCGCCCTCCACGGGGGGACGCTGGGGGCGGCACTTGGGACTGGGCAGGGCGCGGTCTTCTGGGTGGACCTGCCGACCGGGGTGAAAGGGCGCCCTGGTGAGGAGGCCAGATGAAAGTCTTAATTGTCGACGACGACGTCGACCTGCTCGACGTCCTCAGCTACGCCCTCCGCCGGGAGGGGTTCAACGTTCAGATTGCCGCCGACGGCCAGCAGGCCCTCCAGCGGATACAATCAAGCAAGCCCGATGTGGTTTTGCTGGACATTCGCTTGTCCAAGACTAACGGCCTTGAGGTGCTCAGGCGGATCCGTGAATCTGACGACATTCCGGTGGTCGTTCTGACAGCTCTAAACGACGAGGAGACGGTCCTCAAAAGCTTTAACCTGGGGGCCGACGATTTCATTACGAAGCCTTTCAGCATGCGCCAGCTGACTGCCCGGATCCGGGCGGTGATGCGGCGGGGAAACCACGCCCAGAAGGTCGGAGCAGGTCGGACGCTGGCGCTGGGCAAAGCCACCCTGGACCTGGACTCCCACGAGCTGGCCGTAGCCGGTCGGAATGCCCGCCTCACCCCTACAGAGTTCAAACTGCTCCACATCCTGGCCATGAACGAGGGACGGGTTGTCAGCACCTCCCGGCTTAACGAGTACATCTGGGGGTACAACAATGAGGAGGATACGGGCCTCCTGAGAACCCACATCAGCCACATCCGGGCGAAGCTTCGGCAACTTGGGGTGGAAACCGCGATCGATATAACCGGGATACCCGGGGTCGGCTACCGGCTGAGGTGTTCTGACAGGGCCCACGGGCGGGACTGAGCCCGGCCCGGGAACGAGGTCGAGCGGGCTCCCGGCCGGATTTGACCGGCACCGGCCGGGGGTCTAAAATCGAAAAGACGCCGTGAACATGCCGGAACGTGCCCCGACCGCGGCTGCCGAGCCGGCCGCGGCTTCCAGGCCAGAAATCTCAGCGGGTCAGAAGCGGATGACCCGGTCATACCGGGTTCTTAAGATTGCCCCGACCGCGTTTTTTTCCGACTACGGCTGTCACGTCCGCATCCTTGAAGAGACCCGGGCCCTTCAGCGGCTCGGCAATCGGGTGGTCATCTGCACCTATCACACCGGATCCGACCCGCCGGGCATCTGCGTCCGCCGGGCCCTGAACACCCCGTGGTGGCGGTCCATTCGGGTGGGACCGAGCCGGCGGAAGTTTTTCTACGACTTCTGGCTTTTGCTCAAGACGTTCGAAACGGCCCTGGCCTTCCGGCCGCACGTCATTCACGCCCACCTCCACGAGGGCGCCCTCATCGGCACCCTGGTGGGCCGGGCCCTGGGCACCCCGGTTGTCTTCGACTTTCAAGGTAGCCTGACCTCGGAGATGGTCGACCACCGCTTTCTGGATTCGGCAAGCATCTGGTACCGGCCACTCCGCCTGCTGGAGTGGGTCATCGACCACTGGGCGGCGGTGGTAGTCACCAGCAGCCGGAATGCTGCCGAGGTCCTCGTCCGGGAATTCGGGTATCCCCGGGCGAAGGTCCGAACGGTGCCTGACTGTGTGGATGCGGCGACTTTCCGACCCCGCTGGCTCCGGGACGACCTGGATCGGGTCGAACGTCTCCGGGCGGCTTTGGGAATTCCCGCCGACCGTAAGGTTGTCGTTTACCTAGGTTTGCTGGCCGAATACCAGGGAACCGGTCTGCTTCTCGAGGCGGCCCGTCGGCTCATTGACCGAAGCCTGCCGGTGCACTTTCTCATCATGGGTTTTCCGGGCGAAGAAGCTTACCGGAGCCGGGCCGAACAGCTGGGGATCGGCCGGTTTGTCACTTTCACCGGCCGGGTAAGCTACGCCCTGGCCCCGGACTACCTGCTCATCGGGGACGTCGCGGTTTCGCCGAAAATCAGCGAGACCGAGGGCAACGGCAAGCTCCTCAACTACATGGCCTGCGGCCTGCCGACGGTGGCCTTTGAGACGCCGGTTGCCACCGAGATACTGGGGGACGCCGGGGTCTACGCCCGGGCCGGCGACCCGGATTCTCTGGCCGAGCGGATTGCCGGGCTTCTTACCGACCCCGAATGGGCCGGGGCGGTGGGCCGGCGTCTGCGCCGCCGGGCCGAGGCCTACTTCTCGTGGGACTGGGCCGCCCTGCGCTTCGCCGAGCTCTATAAGGAGCTTGCCGGCTGATCAGACCCGGACGGCGGCCAGGAGCCCCTCGAGGATAACCACGGCCGCCCGCTTGTCCAGGGGTTGGTTGTTGTTTCCGCATTTCGGGCTCTGGATGCAGGCCGGACAGCCGTCCTGGCACTCGCACTCCCGGACAACCTTCAGGGTGGCCGCCCAGAGGCTTTCGAGGGTCTCGTAGGCCTTTTCGGCGATGCCGACGCCCCCGGCGTGGCCGTCGTAGATAAAGATTGCCGGCCGGTGGCCCACGTCCGGGTGAGCCGGAGTCGACAGACCGCCGATGTCGCGCCGGTCGCAGAGGGCGAAGAGGGGCAGAAGGCCAATGGCGGCGTGCTCGGCGGCGTGGAGACCGCCGGCGAAGTCGAGGCCGAGGCGCAGGCACTCTCGCTCCAGGCCCTCAGGAACAGTCCACCAGACGGCCACGGTGCGAATTGTCTGGGGCGGAAGGTCCAGGGGCTCTTCGCCGATCACCTCCTCGGTGAACTGCCGCTTCTTCCGATAGCCGACCACCAGGGTGGTCACGTCCACCTCACCCAGGCCGACCTCGACCGGGCCGAAGGCTTGCGTCCGGAGCGGTCGAACGAGCCGGATGCTGGTCAGGTCCTTGACCTGCGTGTAGTAGTTTACCTCGGCCGGGCGGGCGTAGGCCCGGCGTCCGGCCAGGTCGAGGTCCTCAATAATGTAGGTTTCGCCCTGATGAAGGTACACTGCCCCGGGGTGGATCTGGAAGAAGGCGACGGTGCCGTCGACCGTCTCCAGGAGAGCCCCGCCCCGGCTCAGGTCGACGACCTCGTAGTCGGCCTCCGAGGTTGACCGGATGTCGACGTGCTCAGCGGGGTAGCCGACGGTTGCGGCCGGGTAAAAGTGGCCGTTGCGCCAGCGGAGGAGCCCCCGCTCGGTCAATTCAGCCAGCAGGGGCCGGGCGGCTGGCCCAAAGAAGTCCTCATCGTCCCGGATGGGCAGTTCGTAGGCGGCGCAAAGGAGGTGGGGGCCGAGGATGTACGGATTGTCGGGATTTATCAGGGCGCTTTCGTGGGGTCGGCCGAAAAGGGCCTGCGGTTCCCGCATGAAATACTGGTCGAGGGGGTCATCGTAGGCTACCAGGATGCTCAGCGACGGCCCGGTGCCCCGGCCTGAGCGGCCGGCCTGCTGCCAGGTGCTGGCGATGCTGCCGGGATAGCCGGTCAGGATGGTGGCCCCAAGGTCGCCGATATCCACCCCGAGCTCCAGGGCGGTGGTGGCCGCAACCCCAAGCAGGTCCCCGCCGAAAAGGGCCCGCTCCAGTCGACGGCGTTCCTCCGGCAGGTAGCCGGCCCGGTAGGTGGCAACTCGGCCGGCAAGCTCTGGGGCGTGGCGGCTCAAGTAATCCCGGGCGTAGACGCAGATAAGCTCGGCCAGGCGACGGGTCCGGGCAAAAACGATGGTCCGGACGCCGTGCCGGACCAGCTCGGCGAACAGCCAGGAGGCCTCCACGTTCGCGCTCCGCCGCGTCCCGAAGTAGCGGTCGATGACGGGCGGGTTCCACAGGACGAAGTCTTTCGGACCGTGGGGCGAGCCGTCCGAATCGACCACCCTGAACGGCTGGCCGACGAGCCGGCCCAGGTGCTCGGCCGGATTGGCGATGGTGGCCGAGGCGGCAATGACCTGGGGACTGCTCCCATAGCGGGCGCAGAGCCGGCGAAGGCGCCGAAAGACGTTGGCCACGTGGGACCCGAATACCCCCCGGTAAACGTGGGCCTCGTCGATTACCAGGAACCGAAGGTTGCGCAGAAGCGGCGCCCAGCTCCCGTGGTTGGGCAGGATGCCCAGGTGGAGCATGTCGGGATTCGTCAAAACGAGCCGGGCCGACCGCTTGATTTTTGACCGCTCGGCCGGGGGCGTATCCCCGTCGAAGGTGCCGATGCCGAGCCGGTCGAAATCGGGACCGAGCATCTCCCGGAGAGATCGGAGCTGGTCCTGGGCCAGGGCCTTGGTGGGAAAAAGATAGAGGGCCCGGGCCGAGTGGTCCTGGAAGAGGGCTTCCAGGACCGGGATGTGATAGCACAGGCTCTTGCCGCTGGCTGTCGAGGTGGCGATCACCACCGATTCGCCCCGCCGGGCGGCGTTTATGGCCTCGGCCTGGTGCGAGTAGAAGCCGGCGATGCCGGCCCGCTGAAGGGCCCGGACAACCGGTTCGACCAGGGGTTGCTCCAGCTCGCCGTAAACGGGCTCCCGAGGCGGCAGGTGCTCGATGTGGACAACCTGACCCCGGTAGTCGGGACCCGCCTGAAGAGCCCTTATAACCCGGGTCGGGTCGGCCCCGCTCAAGGGAGTCTCAGGCGTGGATAAACTCGAACTCATAATCGAGGAGCTCGGCCTCGGCCCGGGCGAGCCGAATGGTCTCAATCACCCGACTGAGGACCTCGTTGGCGTGGCGCTCCTCAGAGCTCACACAGCTGATGCCGAGGGTGGCTGATTGCCAGAGGTCCTGGTCCTCGACTTCGGCAATCGCAACGTTGTAGCGGCCCCGAACCCGGTCGATGATCGACTTGAGGGCCTGGCGCTTGCCCTTAAGGCTGTGGTTCTCGGGCAGGTAGAGCCGGACGCGGCAGTAACCGATAACCATGACGTTAACCCGTGGCCGGTACGATCAGCCCCAGCGAGCCGTCCTTCCGTCGGTAAAGGACATTGATGCTGTCAGTCTCGACATTGTGGAAGACGAAGAACTGGTAGTCGGTGAGGGCCATCTCATCGACGGCCTCCTCGACGGTCATGGGCTTGAGCTCAAGCTCCTTGACCAACGTGATCCGGTCTGCCGGGCTAGCCTCCTCCGCGGGGGTCTCTTCCGGCGGGATGGTCCGGACCGACGCCATCGGCACCTCATTTTTGAGCCTGGGACGGTGCTCCTGGATTCGGTCGCGAAGCTGCTCGACCTCTTTCTTCAGGAGGTCGGTGGCCTGGTCAATCGCTGCCCGCAGGTCGGCCGCGGCCTCCTCAATCCGGATGATGTTGTCGCCCACCCAGAGGGTTATCTCGGCAAAAAAGCGCTTATCGGCATCCCGAACGTCGTCGTAACCCAGCTCGATTCTGACCGGGTTTATCAGCCCTTCAAGGTGGCGAACGAGGCGGCCAACCTTCCGGGTGACGTAAGCTTCAAGGGCAGGACTGAGGTCAATTTGCCTGGCGTTTACGATTACTGGGGGTTCCAACAGCCTCACCTCCGAAAGGGTGCCGGTATGTTTTGACGGGTCACCACTTGCAGTTTACCAGAATCGTAGCCGCCTGACGGGATGAAACTCCCCCGGACGGGCGGAATGGCCCGTCGGGACGGCACCGGCGGAGGCCCGCCGACGGCTTACTCGATGTAGGTTGAGGTTGCCTCGGCAGCAGTCAGGTCCGATTCGGGACAACCCCCGTAGGTGCAACAGCAGGGGCCACCCTGGGCACAACCCTCGCAGCAGAAATTGAGGCCATTCTGGGTGTACGGCTTACCCGGAATCTCAAGCAAGCAGTTTGCGCAGACCAGCCGCTGCCGCCCGCGGTGCTGGAAAGGCCTGCCCATAGCCTATCCTTCCTCAAGGTGTGGCTCGACCCGCCGGCAAGGGTACCCGGCCGGAAAAAGACAAACCCGCCCCCAATAACTGGGGGCGGGCGTCAGTCGGTTGCCGGGATACCCATCACCAACCCTAAGTTAACAAATCCTCAAAAATGTGTCAACGGTGGGCGGATGCTCGCCCAGGGTTTTCCGGTTCCCGGGGCCGGCCGCCGGCCCCCCCACCCCCGAAAGACGAAGCGAACCCTTGACACCGGAGGCCCTAGCCCTTAAAATTACTTAGGAGTTCTAAGCAATGGCCTTTGACCCGGGCCGCCGGGCCCATGACCTGCCGGCTGACTTGGCGCTGGCCCTTTTCCGGGTCAGCCAAGCCATTACCCTCATGGTCCGAAATGCCGCCGGGGTCCAGGGCCTCTCCCCGGCCCAGGCCAACGCCCTTATCTTCCTTAAGCGGGGCCGCCCCGGCGCCCGGAACGTCACCGGGGTCGCCCAGCGGCTGGGCACCACCCTGGCCACGGCCAGCGAAGTGGTTGATGCCCTGGTGGCAAAGGGCCTCGTCGAGAAGTTCCGGTCGGCCGCGGACAACCGGGTGGTTAGGCTTGCGCTGACCTCAGCGGGTTCTGAGCAGGTTGCCCAGCTCGAGGAGATGCTTGAACCCCTCCGGGAAATTCTGTCCGGACTTGGCCCGGACGAACAGCGCCGGCTCCAGGAGCTTCTGGCCCGGGTGATTGACGGCCTGGTTGCCCGGGGGATTATCCGGCCCTATCTTATCTGCTGGCAGTGCCGGTTCTTCAGGCCCTTCGCCCACCCGGATGACGCCGGCGGACCCCACCACTGCGCCTTTATGGACGCCCCCCTGCCGGCCGAAGACACCTACTTTGAGTGCCCCGATGCCGAACCCAAAGAAGGAGGTGCTTAAGGTGACCCAAGCTATTCCTGGTTACACCTACGGAACCCCCGAAGTTGCCCGCTCCCCGGTCTCCCCTGCCGACTTTGAGCTTTTGAAAACGACGGTCCTTTTTACCGATGAGGATGTCCGCTACCTCCGGATGGCGGGGGAGGTCCTTTCCGACCAGATCGAGGCCCTTTTAGACGTCTGGTACAACTTCGTCGGGTCCCACCCCCACCTCGTCTACTACTTTTCAGACCCCCAGGCCAACCCCCTTCCCGAATACCTTGGCCGGGTCCGCCAGCGGTTCGGCCAGTGGGTGCGGGACCTCTGCCGGTGCGAGTACGACCAGGCCTGGCTTGATTACCAGCACGAAATCGCCCTGCGGCACCACCGGACCAAGAAAAACAGGACCGACAACGTTAATTCGGTTCCCCACATACCCCTCCGCTACCTGGTGGCCTTCATCTACCCGATAACGGCCACGGTCCGGCCCTTCTTGGCCGGTAAGGGTCACCCGCCTGAAGAGGTGGATAAGATGCACCAGGCCTGGTTCAAGGCCGTCACCCTCTCGGTTGCCCTCTGGGCTCATCCATACGCCAAAGACGGCGATTGGTAGCCGCCACCGGCCCTAACTTCGGCCGTCAAGGGGACCAACCAGGCCCCGACACCAATTGCAATACCTGGTCAGTACTGGGGCCAGGGATGAGTACTCGTTGCCGAGCAGGGTCAAGACCCGGTTGAGCAGGGCGTCCGGGGCAACCGGGGCACCGCAGCGAGTGCACCGGGTGACAGAGTCCCGGTATAGGGTGACCCGTCCCCGCCGCAGCCTGCCAAGGTCTACGGCCCGCTCGACGGCGATTGCGCCGTTCCTCAGTTCTGGGCAGACGCGGAGGCAGAGACCACAACCGGCACATCGGGCTGGCTCGAAGCTGAGGCTCACCCCGTGCTCCGACGACTCAAAAGCGAGGGCACCTGTGGGGCAGACCCCGGCGCACATCCCGCAGCCGGTGCACGCTTCCGGCCGTACATCAACAACACCGAGGGGCGACCAGGGGTGAGCAAACTGAAAGTCGGCCGAGGTTAACCGCCTGGCCAACTCGGCCAAGACCTCTGGCCGGTGGCTCAGGCTCAGGTCGCCGGCTGCCGGCAACTCGCTGGGGCTCACTTCCGGTTCAATGTGCCCATCCGGCAGGTCAATTCCAACCAGGTCGGGGGACAGGCCAACCCTACCCAACAGCTGCCGGCAAAAATCCACCCGGCCCTGAACGAACCCTCTGGCCCGGCAGCCTTCGCAGGGTAGAACCCGAACGGCGGCCGCGCCCATAGTGAGCGGCATGAGTAACCAGGTCGGCACCACCATCCCCGTGCAGGGCAGGGTGACAGGTAACCAGGCTGGAGCTTTTGCGAACCGTGCCGGCATTCGTGCTTTGGGACAGGTGTAAATGATGCTCCGCGGCCGGATATTGCCCACGGTCTGGTCAAGCAGGGTTCCCAGCTGGGCTGCAAGTGCCGGCTGGCTGTGGCTTGAAAGGGAGATTGCCTCTGTGGGGCAGGTCGTTACGCAGATGCCGCAGCCTTCACACCGGACCTTCTCGAGGGCTACCCGTCCTCCCGCAAGCCCCAGCGCCCCATACGGGCACGCTTCGAGGCAGAGGGAGCATCCGGCTCTGGCCGCGCACTTCGCTTCTTCCACCACCGGTACTGGCCGGTAGGCCAGGGGCAGTGGACCAATAAGGGACCGCCGGCTGACCTTTGCCGGGATATGGGGTTTGCTGGCTTTGGGGCCGCCGGATGGAAAGGCCAAGACTTTAGCCACCGCCGCGGCCAGCAGGATCTGTGCCTTTTCGGTCGCCCCCGCGCCACCATCAGAGCCGGCGCAGAAGGATCCGAGGGGGACCGGTTCAGCAGCGAGGGGATCCAGCCCGGCCTTCCGCAACTGGGTCTGTACCTCTGCTTCGGGGTAATCGATGTCGCACAAGCCGAGAACAATGCCAGTCGCCCCCTCCCCGACTACCAGCTCAGCCAGGGCGGCAGGCCGCTGACACAAGCCGGGCTGAGTCTGGACAGCTACGGCCGGGTAATTCTCGGCAAACCACCGCCTTATTCGTTCGAGGTCGAGGCCGGGCTTCCGCCGGGCCAGGTCACCGCAGAGGACCACCAGTATCCGCCGGTTGGCTGGCCCCGTGTTCAAGCCGGTCTGGTTCATCAGGTCGCCTCCAACTTGTCTAGTAAGAGCCTGACCAGGTCCAGGTCATGGTGGACAAAGGCAGACGCGGCCTCGGCGGCTAAGGCGTACGGTTCCAGGTGGCCGACGTCCCTGAGTCCCCGGGCGAAGAGCGGAAGCCACCGGCTCAGGTGTCTTCTGAGGAAGCTTTCTTCCGTTTCAAGGTCACGGCGACCGGAGCCGCGCAGGCCTTCTTCTAACCAGGCCCGGGCCTCCCGGGCACAGAGAAAGGCCATGAACTCCAGCTCCACCGAAATATGGTCGGGAAGCTCGTGGCTGTCAGGCCGAAGAATCAGCCCGGCCGACCGATACTCCCATTCCAGTTCGCTCTGAATTTGCCCCGCCAGCAGTCGGTTCGGGTCGAGGTGCGCCGCCTCGTACGGGAGGGAGCTGCGCCCCGACGGCACGACAAGACCGGCATAGGCCCGTTCTAAGCGATCCGGATCGGACACACGGTCGCCGGCAAACGTCTCGACCAGCCTCTGCCACAGCCCGTAAAAACTGAAGCCGGCGAAGGCTTCGAGATTTTCCCGAAAGAAGCGCGCCGCCAGGACGAGGCTTTCCACCCGGGCCGGCTCGGGCGGCAGGAACGTGGCGGCCAGGAAGCGGTACACACCCCGGCGGAGCTGTGCCAGCTCCGCCAGGGTCAGGGGCCGGAGCCGATGTGGGTACCGGGCGGCTCGGGGCAACCTGCGCGCTCGTACCTCCGCCATCGTGCCGCTACCCTAATTGCCGACGCGTTCTGGGAGCAGTTCGTAGACCACGGCCGCGAGGAACACGAGCATCACCCCTAAAATGAAGAGGGCCGGGGCGAAGGGGACTCTCGGTTCGCTGTAGACCGGCCCGGTCGGCGGAAGTCCCCATGGGGCTGCCAGGAAGAAGTAGCTGACAAACTGCAGGCCGAAACCGGCAATCACCATGATGATGGCGATGACCGTCCGCATCACTCGACCTCCTCAGCCAGCTCGATGAGGGGGAAAATCCGTGAAAACAGGGCGAACATCAGGGTTCCCAGGGCGAACAGACCCAGAACTATACTGTATTCAACCCAGGTTGGGGCGTAGTGGCCGGTCCCATACGGGAGCAACGGGCCAACGGTCTGGGACGGTACTACAATGAGAAACCGCTTGCCGATGGCGGCCAGATTGACCAGGAGGCCGCTGACGACGGCTGAGCCGATAATATGGCGCCGAAGCAGAAAGATTGACCCGGCCAGCAGGATCAGCGAGATGACCAGGCCCCCTACGGACCCCCAGAACAGCCAGGCATACTCTCCGGCCAGCAAGGCCCACGTTGTCTCGACGTCGTGGCGCGGCCCGGCATACATGACGGTAAGCAACTCCGCCACCGTAAAGTACAGGTAGGTGAGAATAAGCCCGGCAAGAAATATGCCCAGGTAGCGGAAGACATCTTCCGTGATGACCTGCTTCCCGGCTCCGCTGGTGACCCGGATAACCGCGGCGATCACGGCCAGAAGTCCCAGGCCCGAAATACCGGCCATCACGACAAAGCCCGGCGCCTGGAGGGCGCTGAACCAGCCGGGCCTTCCGGACTGGATGCCGAAGACGAAGCCCAGTGTTGAGTGGGCCGTGACCAGCAGGGGCAGAATGGCGATGGCCAGCCAGAAGCTGGCAATTTGGTGGCGGCGACGTTCGGCGGGAGTGTCGCGGTACCCGGCGGCCCACAGCCGATAGAACCACCGGAGCCGACTCGGGTAGCGGGCCAGCAGGGCCGCGTCCCGGCGGCCGTCCAGGTAGAAATAGACCAGGCTGGCGAAAAGGTAACCGGAAATGACCAGGCTGAAGGTCCCGAAGAAGGGCGATTGGGGCCGGGCATACCGGAAAAGGTTGACAATGCCCCGCAGCGGCTGGCCCAGGTCGACGAGGACGCTGCAGGCGGCCAGGATAAGGGCAATAATGGTGAGGAGCTCGGCGATGCGGGAAATCGGCCGGAGCTGGCGCAGGTTGAGCATCCGGACCAGGGCCGCGGTGGTGATGCCCGCAAAGCTCACTCCGACGAAGTAGATAATAAAGGCCACGTACAGGCCCCAGGTAGCTCCGCCCATAGTCCCGACGTCCCGCAGACCGGTCTGGGTCATCCCCTCCGTGAACTCGCGGTAGTAGGCGTAAATTCCCCAGCCGAAGGCAGCCAGCAGAACGGCAACGAGCCCGTAGAAGCCGATGGACGGGTGACCGATCACTTGGAACTGCTCTTTTCCACGCGTAACCATTGCTCAGGCCCTCGCTTTCACCTCTTCGATCTGGCGGGTGTGGGCAGTGGGCGGGTGGCCGCCCACATAGTAAACCCTCGGCTCGGTGCCCAGTTCCTCAAGGAGCCGGAACGCTGGTTTCTTCCGGATAAGTTTCGATACGGTGCTGTTGGGGTCATCCAGGTCGCCGAAGTGCAGGGCGAAGAGGGGGCAGTTGGCAACACAGGCCGGTTGGAGGCCCTTCTCGACCCGGTGGACGCAGAATGTGCACTTTTCAATGACACCTTTGAGGCGGCCGCCCCCGGCGGTGTGCCGCGGCGCATTGCCGTAAGGCAGGTCCAGGTCCGGGTTCCGGTAGGGCGGTACCGCCCCATTGGTGACCGGAGCAAGGTCGGGGTCGCCCCAGTCGAGGTAATAGTTCTTCGAAGGGTCCTTCCAGTTGAAGTAATTCACCCCGTAGGGGCAGGCCACCTCGCAGTACCGGCAGCCGATGCACCGGTCCCAGTCGGTTGCAACCAGGCCATCCTCCCGCTTGTACCGGGCGCCCACCGGGCAGACCTTCACGCAGGGCGCATTGTCGCAGTGCATGCAGGGTCGGGGTAGGAACCAGATCCGGGTGTTGGGGTACTCCCCCTCCTCGAACCGAAAGACGTACATCCAGAAGTTCGCCGCCGGCGTGTTGTTCTCAACCTTGCATGCTTCCATGCAGGCCCGGCATCCGGTGCAGCGGTCCAGGTCGATAACCATTCCGTAGCGGGCCATCTTCTCACCTCCCGGTTCGTTGAGGTCGGCTCGCCTGCCTCACTTGTAAATCCGCACCTTGACGTGGAAAGACTGGTCAGCCGTGTTGGTAACGTAGCCCTCCCCGGTGAAGAAGAGCTCACTGCCCGCGGGCCCCTGCCCCTTCGCCCATGGGTGCCGAACTACCTCACCGTAATGGTGGGGCATTCCGACGGTGTCGGGCCTGATGCCCTCCCGGTAGCGAGCAACGACCCGAACCCGCCGGGTCTCCCCGGTAAGGGCATTGTGAGATTCGACCCAGACCTCGTCGCCGTCGTTGATGCCCTTGGCCCTGGCGGTGCGGGGGTTGATTTCGAGCCACTGCCTGGGCGCCAGCTCGGCCAGAAGCGGAATCTGGGAGGCCCGCCCCTGTTTAAACTCGATGAGTTTGAAGCTTACCAGGTAAAGGTCATATTCGGGGGGTGAGTTCTCCATGGTCGGCTTACGCCAGGTCGGGAAAGGTGTGTAGTCCCGCCAGTAAACCTCATCGACCCCCCGCTTTCGCATCTCGTCCCGGTAGCGGAGCAAGGATTCGCCGTAGAACCGGTGCCTAACGCCGCCGAACGGCGGGTCCGCGGCATAGCCGTAAACGGCCTTGGCCGGGAGGGGGCCTTTCACCCATACCCCATTTCGCTCAAAAAAGGCCACGCCGTCGGCCAGGCCTTGCGACTTGGCCCACCGGTCAAAGATCTCCCGTACCGTCGGTTTCCGGTCCAGCGGAAGCTTATACGGGTCCTTAAGCCCGAGGGCTGTGTTGAGCCGGTCAAGGTAGCCGCCAGGGCCATAGAGGATCCCCGCCTTTTCGCACAGCTCCAGATAGATGTCGATTTCACCCCTGGACTGAAAGAGGGGGTCCGTCGGCGGGATCCTGAGGGCAACAGCATCCACGTACTGGTCGGTGGCCGAGAAGGGGCCCTCGTATTTCTCGATGGTGGCGGCCGGCAGGACGACGTCGGCGAAGAGGTCGGCCGTCTTGGAAAGCCACGGGTCGATGGCAACGATGAACTTGATTTTCTTGTAAGCCTCCGCAATGTCCGGCTGGGACGCGAAGGCGATGAGGGGGTTACTCATGTGGATAAGCAGCACCTCCGGGATGTAGTCCACCCCGTACTTCTGCGGATTCTGGATGACTCTGGCAACGATAGCCGAGTTATTGCTGTTGATGGGGAAGAACTTCGAGTCCTTAAGCCAGATGTTGTAGGGTGGGTCTTTGATCGCAACGCGGTCCCAGCTCGTGAAGTTCGGGTGGACGGACCAGGTAAAGGCGATACGCTGACCGCCCACGGCCCCAACAGCCCCTAGCAGCATCATCACGGTCAGCATTGCCCGGACGGCCTGGAATCCGAGCTCCTGCTGGGCCATGTGGTAGGCCATAATGGCCACCGGCCTGTAAGGAATCCGCACGCCGTCTACCACCGTCGTCGACCCGATCTGGGCATTGTCGCCAAGCTCCCGGGCGATTTTCCGAATCTGTTCAGCCGGGACCCCGCAGACTTCGGCCGCCCACTCGGGCGTGTAACGGGCTACGTGTTCCTTAAAGGCCTGGAAGGCCGGTTTCACCCTTATCCCGTCGACGGTAAATTCACCCTCCAGCGCCGGGTCAACGCCGTCGGCGTCGTACGGCCTGGGTGAGCCGCTGACCCCATCCCAGACCTGCTCCTTGCCGTCGACCCGGAGGAAGTAACCGTCCTCCTTCACCAGGAAGGGCGCATTGGTAAACCGCTTAAGGTAGTCACGGTCGATAGTTCCCTGCTCGATGATCAACCGGCAGAGGGCCAGCGCCAGGGCCAGGTCGGTGCCGGGCCGGATAGGGACCCACTCATCGGCGAAATGGGCGGCCCCCCGAAGCCTGGGGTCGATGGCCACAAGCCTGAGGCCGCGCTCTTTCGCCTGAATCAATTGCTGCGGCCAAGTAATCCAGCACAGGAGGTTGCCGCCGGCGTTGGTCACGTTCCAGCCCCAGGCAAGGACGTACCGGGCGTGACGGAAATCGGGGTGGAGAACACCTTGAAGGCCAATGGTGTACTCGCAGGCCCGGTAGCCGGCATCCGAGCAGAATGCCCCATGGTGAAGGGAGGTGGCTCCCGAGGCCTGAACGAAAGCCTGGTCATAGAAGGCGGGGGCCTTGCTGCGGCCTTTCTGCCAGAGCAAAAGACGCGGGTCTCTTGCCCGCACCTCCCGGATCCTTTCGGCGACAAGGCTCAGGGCCTCGTCCCAGCTCGCCGTTCGCCACTGACCGGGAACTCCCTTCTCATTGGTGCGGACCAGGGGAGTTTTGACCCGGTTGGGGTCGTAGAGGGCCATAATCTGGGCGACGCCCTTGGGGCATAGGGTTCCCATGTTGCGGGGATGCTTGGGGTGCCCTTCAAATTTGACGACCCGGCCGTTAACCCGGCGGGCGAGCATGCCGCAGTCCTGTTTGCCGATCCAGCAGGTCGTGGGGACCCACTCTTCGGTGAGGGCCGCATCCCTGGTCTCCTTTGCCGCCAGGGTCTCAAACTGGTCAAAGAGGAAGCGGCTGGCCGCTGCGGTTCCCGCGGCCGCCAGGGACGCTTTAAGGAAGGTCCGGCGGGAAACTTTCATAAGTTCTATCCCTCCCCTACCGAGAGTTCGCTGGTTCCTTCCCGGGACTCATCAGTCCCGGCCGGTCGGCTTGGGTTAACACCCACCTGGATTATTGAACCAGCCGCCAAGGTCTACAACCCCCGGTCGGGTGGGGCTACTCCCCCTCTTGGGGTAGTTGCGCTATGAACTCCACCTGCCCATTCGGGCTAGTCAAGGGCCAGGGGCTGTCCGGGCCCCCAGGGGTGGGGGCGGCTGGGCGGGCTCCACCCGAATGCGGGCGTCCAGAATCACCGCCCCGTGCTCCCGAACCAGGACCGGGTTAAGGTCGGCCTCGGCCAGGTCGGGCAGGTCCTCGGCCAGGGCACTCAGCCGGAGCAGGACCTCCTCAAAGGCGGCCACGTCTACCGGGGGCAAGCCCCTAAATCCCGTAAGGAGGGGGTAGCTTTTAAGCTCCCTAACCATCTCGGCGGCATCCTCCCGGGTCAGGGGCGTCAGCCGGACCGAAACGTCCTTGATGAGTTCGACGAAAATTCCGCCGGCCCCGCACACGACCGTCGGCCCGAAGTGGCGGTCGTGAACTATACCGGCCAGCATTTCAACGCCGCCGGTCACGAACTCCTGGACGGCGAAGGTGAGGTCGTAAAAGCCCTGGGCTTCGAGGCGCCGGGCCATTTCCACGGCCGCTTCCCGCACCTGGTCTGGACTCCGGAGGCCGAGGCGGACCGCCCCCCGCTCGGTCTTGTGGGCCAGACCGGGGGCGAAGGCCTTAAGAACTGTCTCGCCCCCGATCTCTTCGGCCGCTCGGGCGGCCTCCTCGGGGGTCCGGGCCAGAATCTGCCGGACCATGCTCAGACCGTAGCAGCCGAGGAGCCGCCAGGTTTCCTCGGGCCCGAGCCAGCCCCCGCCCCGGCCCAGGGCCTGGGCAACGGTTGCCGCCGCCTCGTCGGCCCGACTATCCCCGAATCGGGGCGGTTCGGTAATGGGCCGGGCCCGCC
>Ga0079992_126410_pt1 | contig 21117 bp, 20 predicted proteins | sample FaiFalFF_MnMetaG_3_FD_69197 | JGI IMG/M metagenome (GOLD analysis project Ga0079992, IMG submission 69197) | Freshwater microbial communities from Yellowstone National Park, Wyoming, USA - Fairy Falls B (FF_Mn_B) MetaG (SPADES assembly) (version 2) | ecosystem: Environmental > Aquatic >... | reverse complement strand
TCTACCTCGGCCTGGTGCAGCGGGCCGCACCCCACCTCACCGGGCCCGAACAGGCCCAGTGGCTGGCGCGACTGGACCGCGAATACTCCAACATCCGTGCGGTGCTCGAGCGAGCCCGAGCAGGGAGCGTGCATGCAGCGATTCTCCCGCAGTTCGCCGCCGCGTTGTGGCGTTATTGGAACGTGCGCGGCTCCTGGCTGGAAGGCCGCGCTTGGACCACGACCGCCCTCCCCCAGGTCCCGCCCCGCGCGGCCAGGTTGCGCCTGGAGCTCCTCCACGGCTCCTCCGTGCTCGCGTGGCGGGTCCGCGAGCATGCCGCGGCCACCGCCTTGGCGGAAGAAGCCATCGCGCTCGCCCGACGGCTGGAAGACCGCCCCGCTCAGGCGCACGCCCTCCGCACCCTAGCCCTGATCGCGAGAGACCGCCGGGAGCTCCTGCGGGCCCGAGAGCTGGCCGCGCAGAGCCTCGCCCTCTTCGAGGACGTGCAGGACCGCCAGGGGTTGGCCGCCGCTGCGCGGTTGGTGGGGCTGGTGGCCCTTGAGCGAGACGACGTCTCCAGCGCCCGGGAACCCCTCGAACGCAGCCTGGCGCTCTCCCGGGAGCTCGGCGACGACCGCGGCGCGGCCTGGTCCACGTACGGTCTGGCGGCAGTAGCGCTGGCAGTAGGCGACCTCACGCAGGCAGCGGCTCTGGGCGAGGCGTGCCTGCGCGCGTTCGAGCAGCGGGCAAACGGGACGGGATCGCCCAGGCCCTGGTCCACCTGGCACGAATTGCGCTCGCGCGGGGCGACCACGGCGAGGCCGCACGTCTTCAGACTCAGGCGTTGCACCTGCGCCGCCAGCTCGCGGAGCCCACCATGATCGCCTCCTCCCTGCGGGAGCTGGCCGTGGACTTCTACAGGCAGGCCCTAGAGTGGTTCGAGCGGGCCGGCGACCGCCTGGGCATCGCCCGCTGCCTGGAGGGGGTGGCGGCCCTGGCCGCACACCGTGGACAAGCAGAACAGGCCGGGAGGCTGTTCGGCGCAGCGGAGGCCCTGCTCGAGCAGACGGGCCTCGCTCCGTGGCCCGGCTGGTTTCCTGCCCACCTCCGTCCCGAGCGCCTGGCGCCCGCCCGGGCCGCCACGGAGGACAACCTGGGCCCCGAGGCCTTCCGGCACGCCGCGGCCGCCGGGGCGCGCCTGTCCCTCCACCTCGCGGTGGCCGAGGCCCTGGGCGCCCTTGCCGCGAAAGCCGTGCCTCAGCGAGCACACCGCCGCCACCCACGTCCAGCACATCCTGGGCAAACTCGAATTCACCTCCCGCGCCCAGATCGCCACCTGGGCCGTCCAGCAGGGGATCAAACCCCTGGCCTGAGCTCTCCCTCACGACACCATGAGATCCCCAAAATACTGAATTCTCGTGATGCCGCCCGTCCCCGGCCGTCCTAGCCTGCAATAGAATCGCCCTTGTGGCACGTCTTGGGTAGTGGGCTCCGTGAGGAGGCCGTTCATCACGGGAAGGGAGGGGAGGGCAGTGGGATATACCATCGAAGGCAAGCTGCTTGAAGCGTGCTCCTGCGCCGCGATCTGCCCCTGCTGGGTCGGCCGGGACCCCGACGGGGGGAGCTGTGACGGGCTCATCGCCTACCACTACGATCGGGGGGAGATCGACGGGGTCGACGTCACCGGCCTTACCCTAGCGCTGGCGGTCCACATCCCCGGCAACGTCCTCAAGGGCGGGTGGAAGGTGGTGGCCTACGTTGACCGGCGGGCCACGCCCAGGCAGAAGGAGGCGATCCTGGCGGCCCACACCGGACGGCTGGGCGGGCCGCTGGCCGACCTGGCTCCGCTGATCGGCGAAGTCCTGGGGGTGCACGACGTCCCCATCGACTTCCGGATGGCCGAGGGCCGGGGGACGGTGCGGGTGGGCGACGAGGTCAGCGGGGAGATGGAGCCCCTGACCGACCTGCAGGGACGGCCGACGAAGCTGGTGGACAGTGTCTTCAGCACGATCCCGGGCTCTGCGGCATACGTGGGCACGGCACCGTCCTTGCAGGCGCGCATCCCGGCGCACGGGATCGCCTGGGCCTTTGAAGGGCGGAACGCCGTCCTGGGGACGTTCCGCTTCCAGGCCTGACCGGCCCGGACGCAGCTTCGATCCGCCGCCGTCCGTGATCGACGCGCTGCGCACGCCGGATGACGGCCGCTGGTACGCCCTGGCGGTGGCCGCAGTGGTCCTCTTCGCCTGGGTTGTCCTGGCGGCCTGGGGGCAGACTCCGTATGCGGTCTTCCTGGGCCACGGCGATGCCGGGGAGGCTACCCTCCCGGTGGGAGCAGGTTCCTCCCCGGCGGTGCGCCTCGGCCTCTTTGTCGGCGGCTGGGTGCTGATGACGGTGGCGATGATGCTCCCCGCCAGCCTGCCCTTGCTCACTCTCTTCCGGCGGATGGTGGGGCGTCGCCGGGGCCGCGGCTGGCTGCTACTCGCCCTGACGGTGGGGTACCTGACGGTGTGGGGCCTGTTCGGTCTCCTGGCCTATACCGGCGACCGGGCAGTACACGCCGTCGTCGCCCGTGCCGGTCTTGAGGCTGTGGCGACGGCGCTGCTCTTCCCCGCCGTCGTCGTAGCGGCCGGGCTCTACCAGTTCACCGGCCTGAAGGACCGTTGCCTGCAGGCCTGCCGCTCCCCCTACCTGTTCGTGGCCGAACGGTGGCGCGGACGGCGCCCCGGCACCGAAGCCTTCCGGCTGGGGATCGGCCACGGGCTGTTCTGCGTGGGGTGCTGCTGGACCCTGATGCTCCTGATGTTCGCCGTGGGCGTGGGGCACCTGGTCTGGATGCTGGGTCTGGCGGCGGTCATGGCGACCGAGCGCGCCGCGCCCTGGGGCCGGTATGTGACTAGGCCGGTCGGCGCCACGCTGGTCGTGTGGGGGTTGTGGCGCCTGGCCGACATGCTCGGCGCCCTGCCCCTGGCGGAGACGCTCTGAGGGACTGGCTAGCCAGCTCGCCTCGCGGGAGAGATCGTCCTCAGGGGGTGGTTGCCGCATGGACGACACGAACGAGGGCATGGCCGGCAGGATCAAAGGCGTGGGATCATCGGTGATCGCGCTCCTGGCATGCGTGAGTACGGTGCTGGGGAGCGGGATGGGAGCGGCCGGGGCGAACCCCCTCGCCGCGCTGATAGGGCACCATTACGGTCTCGGCCGAGGTGCGGTAAGCCGATCACCGCACAGGAGGTGAGAGCATGCGTCCGTTACTGATGTCTGCGTTGCTGGGGATGCTCGCGGCCGTGTGCGCAGGGCCCGCCGCCGCGTCGCACACGGGACTACTCTTCGGAGCGCCCGCGCGCGTCAACGTAGAGATGGGTGAGTGGTTCTTCAAGCCCGCCAAGATCACCGTAAAGGCGGGTGTGGCGGTGGACATCGTCCTGGAGAACAAGGGGAGCATCTCGCACACCTTCATGGTCTACCCCAAGCCGCCCACCCCGCCGAAGGGCGCGCCGCACTGGTATGAATACGTGCTGCGGACGACCTACTTCCAGGACACCGGCGAGATCCTCGTCCACAGGCGCGGGGAGTTCGTCGTCTCCGCCACCCGCATCGCCGAGGTGGCGGTGGAACCGGGCAAGAAGGTGACCCTCACCTTCACGCCGACGCGGAAGGGCACGTTTGAGATCGGCTGCCAGCTGTCCACGGGAGGTGGGGGCAGCCACACCCAGGCGGGCATGGTGGGCACGCTCATCGTGAAATGACGGCCTACTCCTCAAAGACCGGCTCGAGCTCCAGGACGAACCCCGGTAGCTCCGGGTCTAAGGCCACCCGCTCGGGATCCTCGTGCCGCTCGGGCTTTTGGCCCGGCCGGTACACCTCCACGGTGCGGGTGTAGGGGTCGATGAGCACGCCGATGCGAGCCCCGTTCCGGAGGTAGGTCTGCATCTTCTCCCGCAGCTCCTGCGGGGTTTGCGAGGACGACCGGATCTCGAACACCGCGTCCGGGCAGAAGCTTCCGAACCCCTCCCGCTCCTCAGGGCTCAGCCGTTCCCACCGCTCCCTCCGGATCCACGAGGCATCCGGAGAGAGCAGCGAGCCGTCCGGGAGGTGGAATCCAGTGGAAGAGTCGAAGACGACCCCAAGCCCGGCCCGCCTGTTCCAGTCCCTGAGTTGCCCGATCACCTCACCGCTCCGCCTTCCGCCTTCCATCCCCGTGGGGCTCACCACCAGCCTCCCGTCCGCGCTCCGCTCAAATTGATATCCCGGGTTGCGCTCCGAAAGCAGCCGGAGCTCCTCGTCCGTCACCGGGTGCAAAAGGTCCAGCTCGATGGCCATCGCCCTCACCTCTGACCCATTGTGCCACGACCGGGGCGGGAGACGATACGGTGCCCCGCGCGTCCCAGCTTGCCACATCCGGCCTGCCGCCTGGGTCATACTCGAGGATTCACCTTCCGCCGGACCCCCTCCGCAACCCACAGCCGCTTGCCGGGCGCAGTGAAGACGTGCGCGGCGAACGACCGGTTGAGGGTGCGCAGCCGCCTTTCCGCTTCTCGTGGCCCCAGCCTTCCGGTACGAGGTGAGCAACGTCCTGTGCGCGCCGCGGCTCGCGCAAAACGACCTCCCCCTCGCGTGTCGGCCACGCCGGAGGGGGTTCCGAGGACCCCGAGCGCACCGCTCAAGGGGGTAAACCTATGGCCAACGACTCCCTCCGGTTCGGGATCGAGATCGTGGGCTTTGGCGGAGCGCCCGGCAGAGCCGACCGGCATGTCCGCTTCCGAATCCGTGGGTCAAGCTCCCTCCGCCTACCTCTCCCCTTCCGGAACCGGTGGCTGCATGGCCCGGAGGGCCGTCACGAGCACCTCCAAAGCCGCGGCCACCTCGGGACTGCGCAGCAGGTCCCAGGCTTCCATCAGGCGCAAGGGCCGGGACCGCCCTACCAGGGCGTCCAGCTTCTCGTTCACCGCTTGCGGGGCGTGCATGGCCGCCCGGAAGAAGGGCTCATATCGTACCTGTCCCAAAGCGCCCAGCAGCATCATGAGGTTGGCCACCATGGCCATGAGCTCCGGCCGCGTGGCCGCGTTGAAGGCCTCGTCGAACTCTTCCAGGACCCCGTCCACCGCGGCCAGCAGTCCCGTGCGGTGGAGCTTTCTGAGGATCTCCAAAACCTGCACCACCGCGTCCGCGTGCTCGCCGAGCTTTTCCAGCACTCGATCCAGGGCCTGCGCCCGAGATTCCTCCATGCGCGTCCTCCTAGGTACCGAACAGGCTCGCAAACCACATGCGCTCGAACCCCACCTTCACCGCCCGGAATAGGCGCATTCCGCCCAGCAGCCGGCAGTCCGGGTAAGGCGAGCGGCCGTACAGCCTGTCCGTGAAATCACACCACACCGCGGCCCCCATGTAGCCCGTGTCCATCACGCATACCCCCACCATGTTGTACAGCTCGCCCAGGTAGGCACCCCGGATTCGGTCCAGGATCTGGCTTGCCACGTGGTCCGCCTGGAAGTGGGCGAACACCCCCGCCATGCCCAGCCCGATGGTGGGAGCCACCACGTCGCCGATCCCGAAGACCTCGGGGTACCGGGGCGAGATCATGGCCGGCAGCCTCACGTCCATGTAGCCCGTGGGGCCTGCGAGGGGAGAGGTTCGTACAGGCTCGGGCGGCGCATGCGGCGGGATCAGGATGGCCAGGTCGTACTCCAGGGCCCGGCCGTCTGCGGCGCGCAACCCTCGGCTTTGCGGATCGTGCTCTGCGAGGTGAAACCCTCCCTGGAACTCCACCCGGAATTGCTTCAGAAATCTCCAAAAGCCTTCCACCATAAGAGGGCCGAAGGTCTCCATGGGCTGTCGCCAGGGGTGGATCACGGTGATGCGGGTACGGTCCGAGACGTGCCGCTGATCCGCAAGGTACCGCACCAGAAAGGCCACTTCGAAGGGCGCGGGCGGGCACCGGTAGGGCCACTCTACAGGCCCCACCACCACGTGGCCGCCGCGGAAATTCCGCAGTCGCTCTCTCAGCCGCACCGCGTACTCCAGCTCCCATGGCCCCTCGAACCCCTGTGTGCGAGGGTCGTCCCGCAGCACCGCTCCCAGGGCCACGATGAGGAAGTCGTACGTGAAGCTCCCCGCGTCCGTCTCCACCGAGCGGGCATCCGGGTCAATGCGGGTCACCGTGGCCTGGACCACCCGGGTACCGTAGCGATCCTGCAGCAACCGCAGGGGGCGCCGCACCTCGTCCGGTTCACGCTTTCCGGTCATCACCCAGAGGTAGCTAGGCCGGTACTCGTGCCAGGGGCTGCGGTCTACGAGCACCACCTCCACTTCGCCCGGCCGGGACCAATCCGCGAGCCGCTTGGCGGCCACGGCCCCTCCGCTTCCTCCTCCTAGGATCACCACCCGGTGCATGATCCCCTCCTCGTTACCGCACCACCAGCGTGCCGTGCATCCCCGCCTCCTTGTGCCCGCTCACCGTGCACTCAAAGGGGTACGTGCCCGGCCGCAGCTCCAGCTCCAGGGTGGCCTCCTTCTTGGGAGCAATGTACTCCGTCTTCTTCCCGAGCCCCGGGATGGCCAGGTCGTGCGGGATCAGGCCCTCGTTGCGGATCACCAGCACCACCCGGCCTGCAGGCACCTCCAACTGCGCGGGCTCGAACTTGAACTCCCGCAAGGTCACCTCTACCCGCTGGACCGCAGGGGTCGGCTCAGGCGCGGGAAGCGTTCCCACCGTGGCCCGCGAAGCGCTCAGCTGAAAGGCCACCGCCACCACGCCGACCAGGGTGAGGAGCGCCACAACCCAGGTGTAGCGGAGCAGGATGCGGTCGAGCGCTTCCATGCCTCCCTCCGTGTTCGATCTGGGCGACTCAGGGAGAGCCTAGGCCTCCGCGGTCCTGCGGTCCATCGGGCCGAGATCGGATGCGGGGTCCGATCCCGGCCCGATGCGAAGCGCACGGCCTCGACCCCTTCCCTGCTCCCCACCCCGCCTCCTTCCGGCAGCCTCCCGATGCGGGGAATCAGACCTCGGACGGATTCTCCGGCGGGATCGCTCGAAGTAGTGTGGAGCCGGAGGTGATGAACATGGCACGGAATCCTCAGTACTTCGAGGGTCCGCCCTTCGTCCGGGTGCTCCTGAACAGCACCCGGTTCGCATGGGTGTGGCTTTTGCTGCGGCTGTGGCTGGGCTATGCGTGGATCGAGGCCTCTCTGCACAAGATCACAAACCCGGACTGGGTGGTGACCGGTGCCGCGGTGCGCGCCTTCTGGGAGCGGGCGATCCAGACCCCCCCTCCCCCGGCCCGGCCGCCCGTGGCCTTTGACTGGTACCGGGACTTCTTGGCGTGGCTTTTGAGCATCGGCGCGGAAGGCTTCTTCGGGAAGCTCGTCGCGTACGGCCAACTCCTGGTCGGGATCGCCCTCGTGCTGGGCGTGTTGACCGGGATCGCGGCCTTCTTCGGTGCCTTTATGAACTGGAACTTCATGATGGCCGGCACCGCCAGCACCAACCCCATGATGTTCCTCGTCTCCATCCTTCTGATCCTGGCCTGGAGGGTGGCCGGATATTACGGCCTGGACTACTGGCTCCTGCCCGCCCTGGGCACCCCCTGGAAGCCCGGGCGCGTCTTCCAGCCCGCAGAGCCGGCAGCTAAGGAGGTGCGGCCATGAAGGTCACCCGTCCGCCCATCCGACTCATGGCCAAGGACGTGATGACCTCTCCCGTCATCACCGTCCGCCCCGACACCCCCATCAAGGAGGTGGCCCGCCTCCTCCTCACCCACCACATCAGCGGAGTCCCCGTGGTGGACGAGAACGATCACCTCGTGGGCATCCTCACCGAGGCCGACCTCCTCTACAAGGAACTCCCAGAAACCCCAGAGGAAGGAGGCCTCCTCCGCCTCCTCCGCAGAGGACAACTCGCACAGGCCGAGCGGAAGTCCGAGGGCCTCCTCGCCCGTGACCTCATGACCTCCCCCGTCATCACCATCACCGAGAATACCCCCCTCCGCGAGGCCGCCGCCCTCATGACCCGCCACCGCATCAACCGCCTCCCAGTGGTGCGCAACGGCCACGTGGTCGGCATCCTCAGCCGCGCGGACGTCCTCAAAGCCCTCACCAGACCCGACCACGAACTCCAAGAAGCCGTCCGCAGAGCCTTCCTCGAAGAACTCTGGATCGACCCCACCCGCCTCCGCATCCACGTCCAAAACGGCGTGGTCTACCTCGAAGGAGAAGTGGAACGCCGCTCCGATCAGGAACTCGCGGAACGCTGGATCGCCACCATCGACGGCGTCGTCCGCGTGGAAAGCCGCCTCACCTACCGCTTCGACGACCGGCAGGCCCGCATGGAATCCTGGCCGGGGGATCCGTGGCGGTTCGTCCCTCGGTAGCGCCCGGCCGTCCTCCGGAGACGACGCCCCCCCTCCGGTCCCACCCCGGACAGGGGCTCCAGGATTCTCCACGGGGCGGCATTCTCCGGTACCATGAGGGGGGAGGATCGGATCGGAGGCCCGGGTGGAGACGGCCCGTCAGGTGGCCATTTTTCGCAGCATCGCGGAGACCCTGAACCGTTCCTATACGCTCCGGGAAGCTCTGGACGCGGCCCTGCGCCGCATCCTGGAGCTCCTGGACGTGGAGGCGGGCTGGATCTTCCTCCACGGTCCGAACCCCGGGGAATTCTACCTGGCCGCGGACGTCAACCTCCCCGCTCCCCTCGCGGTGGCCGGCAAGCGCCGCATGACCGGAGACTGCCGGTGCCTCACCCAACTGCGGGAGGGTACGCTGAGGGAGCCCGTGAGCGTGATCGAGTGCCTCCGCCTGGAGCAGGCCCTGCCTCATGCTCCGGAACGCCACCGTCATGCCTCCGTGCCCCTCGTGGCCCAGGATGAGACCGTAGGGATCCTCAACCTCCTGCTCCCGCCCGATCGGACCTTCAGCGAACAGGAGCTCGACATGCTGGAGGCCATCGGCCACGAGCTGGCGGTCACCATCCAGCGGGCGAGGCTGTTCGACCAGGTGCGGGAGCAGGAACGGGTGCGGCGGGAACTGCTGCAGCGGCTCCTGGTGGCCCACGAGGAGGAGCGCCGCCGCATCGCCCGGGACCTGCATGACCACGCGGGCCAGATCATGACCGCCCTCATCATCCAGCTCAGCCAGCTGGCGGCCCAGGCGGAGGCCACCGCCAATCCCCTTGCGCCGGCCCTCCACCACCTGCACGAGGTGGCCCAGGAGGGGCTGGACGACCTGCGCCGGCTCGTGCACGAGCTGCGACCCGCGGTGCTGGACGACCTGGGCCTAGGGCCCGCGGTCCGGTGGTACGTGGACACCTACGTCACCCCCGCAGGCCTCACGGCCCACGTGGAGATCCACGGTCTGGGCAACCGGCTCCCCTCGGACGTGGAGACCGTGGCCTTCCGCATCGTGCAGGAGGCCCTCACAAACGTCCTCCGCCATGCCCGGGCCCGGGAGGTGCGGGTGCGGCTGGACCGGCGGGGAGAGATGCTCCTGGTGATGGTACGAGACGACGGGGTGGGCTTCGATCCCGAGGAGGTGGACCGTCGCAGCTTCGGGATCGCGGGGATGCGGGAGCGGGCGGAACTGGTGGGCGGGACGGTACAAATCCTCTCCGTACCGGGGGTCGGGACCACGGTGCTCGCCCGCCTGCCCGTGACCGAAGCATAGGCATCCGGGAGGGACCATGGAACGCCTGGACATCCGCAGGATTCTCGCCGCCACGGACTTCTCCCCGGCTTCCGAAGGCGCCCTGCGGTGGGCGCATCTGTTGAGCCAGCGCTTCGGAGCGGACCTCGTCCTCCTCCACGCCCTCGCCCTGGACCCCGCCCTGGTCCTGGGGCCCACGGGGGTCACGGTGGACCTTTACACGCGCCTCGTGGACCACGCGCGACGGGAGGCAGAGCAGGTCCTGCGCCAGCTGGAAGAACGCCTCTCCGGCGCCCGGGGCATCATCCGGGAAGGACCGGCCCGCGAGGTCATCCTCCAGGCCGCCGCAGAGACCGGGGCCGACCTGGTGGTGATGGGCACCCACGGCCGCAGCGGCATCCCGCGCCTGCTCTTCGGAAGCGTGGCCCAGCACGTGGTGGTGCACAGCCCCATCCCCGTGCTCACCATACGCCAGGCGGTGGCGGAGAGCCCCCAGGTGCGGACGGTGCTCGTGCCCGTGGACTTCTCTCCGGCGAGCGATGCTGCGCTCCCCTGGGCCGAGCTTTTGGCCCGCGCCTTCGGCGCCCGGATCGTCCTGCTTCACGTGGTGGAGCTCACGTACGAGGAGCTGTCCGCGTTCTCGGAGTGGACGGGAGGGGAACCGCTCGTGGAAGCCGTGCTCCGGGCTTCGGAGGAACGGGCCCGGGAGGAGCTGCGGATGCGGGCCGAGCGCCTGCAGGGTGCAGAGGTATTGCTCCACACCGCTTTCGGCACCGCCACCGCCCGCCACCGCATCCCGGAGGTGGCCCGGGAAGTGGGCGCCGATCTGGTGGTGATGGGCACCCACGGCCGCACGGGCGTAGAGCGGATCCTGTTCGGGAGCGTGGCGGAGCACGTGGTGCGCACTAGCCCCGTGCCCGTCCTCACCGTGCGGCACCGGATCGAGAGGAGGTCGCCCTGAGCGGCCCACCGATTCCCGGGACGCGGGGCGGGTGGTAGGCTCGACACAGGATCACCCAAGCCGGACTGGAGGTGTCTATGGGAACCGCACGCCCGCACATCCACCTGGTGGCCAAGGACGTGATGACCTCTCCCGTCATCACCGTCCGCCCCGACACCCCCATCAAGGAGGTGGCCCGCCTCCTCCTCACCCACCACATCAGCGGAGTCCCCGTGGTGGACGAGAACGATCACCTCGTGGGCATCCTCACCGAGGCCGACCTCCTCTACAAGGAACTCCCAGAAACCCCAGAGGAAGGAGGCCTCCTCCGCCTCCTCCGCAGAGGACAACTCGCACAGGCCGAGCGGAAGTCCGAGGGCCTCCTCGCCCGTGACCTCATGACCTCCCCCGTCATCACCATCACCGAGAATACCCCCCTCCGCGAGGCCGCCGCCCTCATGACCCGCCACCGCATCAACCGCCTCCCAGTGGTGCGCAACGGCCACGTGGTCGGCATCCTCAGCCGCGCGGACGTCCTCAAAGCCCTCACCAGACCCGACCACGAACTCCAAGAAGCCGTCCGCAGAGCCTTCCTCGAAGAACTCTGGATCGACCCCACCCGCCTCCGCATCCACGTCCAAAACGGCGTGGTCTACCTCGAAGGAGAAGTGGAACGCCGCTCCGATCAGGAACTCGCGGAACGCTGGATCGCCACCATCGACGGCGTCGTCCGCGTGGAAAGCCGCCTCACCTACCGCTTCGACGACCGGCAGGCCCGCTGAGGGAACCCGACTCAGGAAGAGGGGTGGTCTCCGGGGAGAGGGTGCAGCCGTAGGTCCTCCACCCGGTACCGGAGCTCCGCGGTGTCCACGGACACCACCCCGTCCACCGTGGCCACATACCGGTGCACGAGCTCCACGTCGCTGGCGCGCTCCACCTCCCCCCGGATCCGTACCGCTCCCGCCTCCGCCTCCACCACCACCCGGCTCAGGTCCACTCCGAGTTCCTCCGCGAGGACCCGCCGCACCGCCTGCACGAGCTCCAGATCCGGCCGCACGAAGGCCTTCAGCACGTCCGCCCGGGTCACGATCCCCACCACCTTCCCCTCCCGGACGACGGGGATCCGGTTGACCCTGCGGAGGAGCATCCGCCGGGCCAGCTCCCGTACCGGGGTGTCCTCCGTGGCCGTGATCACCTCCCGCGTCATGACCTCCTCCACCCGCACCGTCCGGCCTGCCCGGAGCTGCACGTCCCGCCACAGGAAGGAGAGAAAGCCCCGCCTGGCCTCCGGCATGGGCTGGGCCTCCCGGCGGAGCAGGTCTGCCTCCGTCACGATCCCCACGAGCCGGCCCGTCTCGTCCACCACGGGCGCCCCGCTGATGTGGTGGCGCAGGAACACCTCCGCAGCCTCCCGGAGCGGGGTCTCCGGGCGGAGCGTGATCACGGGGGAGGTCATCACGTCCTTGGCCACAAGCCAGATCCGCATGGAGACCCCTCCATCCCCAGTGTTCCGGTAGAGAGGCTCCCAAGCCATCGGGTCCCTGACCGAATCTGGGAGGACGCGAGCCTACCGCCGGCGGGTGATGCGGGGGATGCGCTCGTAGGGAGCCACCCGCAGCCGGGCGTCCACGATGGTGGCTCCGGATTCGTGCACGAGAACCGGGTTGAGGTCCAGCTCCGCGACCTCCGGGAGGTCGTCCGCCAGGGCTCCCACCCGTATCAGGATGTCCACGAGGGCCTGCGTGTCCCGCGGGGGCATACCGCGGTAGCCGTGGAGAAGGGGTGCCATGCGCAGTTGTGACAGCATCTCCTGGGCATCCTGCTCGGTGATGGGCACCAGCCGAACCGCCACGTCCCGCAACAGCTCCGTGAGGACCCCGCCCGCCCCACACACCACCACGGGGCCGAAGGTGGGGTCGTGGACCACCCCTACGATCATCTCCACGCCCGGAGGGGCCATGGGCTGCACGAGAAAGCCGCGGAGGAGGATTCCGGATTTCTGCAGACGAGCTCGCATCTCCTCCGCGGCGGTCCGCACCGCCTCCCGCCCCCGAAGCCCGAGCCGCACCCCTCCCACCTCGCTCTTGTGCACCAGGTCGGGTGCTACGGCCTTGAGGGCCACCTCCCCTCCGAAGGTCTCCGCCAGTTCCCCGGCCTCCTCGGGGGTGGTGGCTACCCGCTGGTCCAAGATGGGGAGCCCATAGCAGGAGAGCACCCGGCGCGTCCGCTCCGGGTCCAGCCACCCCCCGCCCTCCGCGAGAGCCCAGGCCACCTCGCCCACGGCTTCCTCCCGCCGGATTCCGGATAGCTCCGGAGGCCCCGGGACGGGCCGACCCAGCCACTCTCCGTACCGGGCCGCCCGGGCCAGGGCGATGGCGGCCCGCTCCGGGAACTCGTACACGGGTAACGGGATCTCTCCATCCCGCGGCTCCCGGGGAATGCCGCCCGGCGTCATGAACACCGCGAGGACCGGCTTCCGGCCCCACACCTCCGCCGCCCCCTCCCGGACAGCCTGGGCCACCTCCGAGGCCGGGATGGTGGCGGGCGGGATGAAGATGGCGATGAGGGCGTGGATTTCGGACTCCTCCCCGAGGATCCGCAGGGCCTCCCGGTAGTGCTCCGGCCGGGCCGCGGCCGTCATGTCCACGGGGTTGGTGACCGCCGCGTGCGGCGGCAACAGGTCCCTCAACCGCTTCTGGGCGATCTCCGAGAGGGGCGGGACCCGCAGGCCCTGTCCTTCGCACGCGTCCGCGCAGAGGATGCCGGGGCCGCCCACGTTGGTGAGGATGGCCACGTTCCGGCCCCGTGGGGGTGGCTGGTGGGCCAGGAGCATGGCCACGTCGAACATCTCCTCGAGGGTATCCGTGCGGATCACCCCCGCTTGACTGAACAGGGCGTCCACGACCGCGTCCGATCCCGCCACCAGGGCACCCGTGTGGGAGGCCACGGCCCGGGCTCCCGCGGGGGAGCGGCCGCTCTTGGTGGCCAGGATGGGCTTTCGCCGGGCAACCCGGCGCGCAATCCGCGCGAACTTCCGGGGGTTCCCGAAAGACTCCAGGTAGAGCAGGATGACCCGGGTGTCCGGATCCTCCTCCCAGTACTGGAGGAGATCATTGCCCGAGATGTCTGCTTTGTTCCCCACGGACACGAAGCTGCTGAGACCCAGCCCCACGCGCGCCGCGTACTCGAAGACCGCCAGCCCGAGCCCTCCGCTCTGAGACATGAATCCCACGTGTCCCCGCGGCGGGGGGTGAGGCGCGAAGGTGGCCAGCAGCCGGACCTCTGGATGGGTGTTCACCACCCCCATGCAGTTCGGCCCCACCAAGCGCATGCCGCTTGCCCGGCAGACCCTCAGGAGCTCCTCCTGACGTCGGGCTCCCTCAGGCCCTGCCTCCGCGAATCCCGCGGAGATCACCACCAGGGCCCGCACCCCTTTCCGGGCGCACTGCCGGGCCACCTCCGCCACGTGCTCCGCGGGTACCGCGATCACCGCCAGGTCCACGGTCTCCGGGATCGCCTCCACGGACGGATAACTCTGCACCCCCTGCACCACCCGCGCTTGGGGATTCACCGGATACACGGCACCTGAAAACCCGTACCGCAGGAGGTTCCAGAAGATCTGGCCCGGGATGCTCTGCCGATCACGGGAGGCCCCGACCACCGCCACGCCTTTGGGTCGGAGGATGGCACTTAACGCGTTGGCCGCCGCGATGCGCTCCCGCTGCTCGAACCGCTCCACCGCTTCCGGGGTGAACCGGGTGGGGAAGGTCACCAGGAGCTCTCCCGCGCCCGCTCGCACCTCCGCGGGGAACCCGAGGTCCCGCAGCACCCGGACCATGCGGTGGTTTTCCGGGAGAACCTCCGCCTCGAACACCTCGATCCCCTTTGCCGCGGCGATCTCCGCGAGCTGCCCCAAAAGCAGGGTCCCCAGGCCCCTTCCCTGGTACGGATCCGCCACCACCACCGCCACCTCTGCCCGGCCCGGAGCACGCAAGGCGTACATCCCGTGTGCCACCACCCGCTCCTCCGGCCCCGCGGTGGCCACCAGGGCCATGCGGCCCTCGTAGTCCACGTCGCACATGCGCCGGGCCTCTTCCGCCAGGGCCGCATCCCCCAGGGCGGCGAAGAACCGGTACAGGCGCGACTCTTCAGAGAGGGAACGGAGGAACTCCACGACCCGAGGCTGGTCCTCCGGCCGGGCCGGACGTACGTGGACCGTCGTCCCGTCCCGGAGGACGAGGTCCGTCTCCAGGTGGGCAGGGTATTTGCTAACGCCCAGCATCTCTCGGAGGAGCGGAGGCGACGCGAAGTCCGGAGACCTCCACGTCTACCACCCCGTCCAGGGCCCGGAGCACCAGCTCCACGAGCCGGGCGTGCTCCGGGGAATCCACCTCCCCACAGACCTCCAGCACCCCTTCCCGAGCCTGGATGGAGAGGCGCCCCGGATCCAGCTCGAGATCCTGCAGGGTCTCACGGGCCGCGCGCTCCAGTTCCTCGTCCCGCCGGAAGAAGGCGCGGAGCACGTCGTTTCGGGTGACGATGCCCACCACGCGCTCCCCCCGCACGATGGGGATCCGGTTCACCTGCTTGCGGAGCATGAGGGCCGCGAGCTGCTGGACCGGGGTGTCCTCCGTGGCCGTCACCACCTCGCGGGTCATCACCTCCCGCACCACCCGCCCCCGGTACCGGCGCAGGTGCTCCCGCACCTCCGGCGGTGCTTCCGGGCCCAACAGGGCGGTGAGGGGAAGGCCCGCGGGCCCCGCCTCCTTCGGCAGCAGGTCCGCCTCCGTCACGATCCCCACGAGCCGGCCCGTCTCGTCCACCACGGGCGCCCCGCTGATGTGCCGTTCCACCAACAGACGCGCCACTTCAGGCACCGGAGTCTCCGGCCTCACGGTGTAGACAGGGGTCGTCATCACGTCCCGCGCCCGCAGCCTGCGCACCGTCCCCTCCATCCCGTGTCCTCTACCCCAAGCGTACCAGGCGCGCACGCAGGAGGGGATCGGACGCGGAGCGGACCGGGGTCCTTCCGAAGCCGGAGGGCGGCTCGGCCTCCGTTGCCGTACGCGATGCGTGGGGCCAGCCTACTCCGCCCGTCCTTCTCCCACCAGCTCCAGGTACGCCCGCAGGAAGTCGCTCGCGCTCACGATCCCCACCACCCGACCTCCGCGCACGATGGGGACCCGGCGGACCATCTCGTCCAGCATCAGCTGCGCGAGCTCGGCAAGGGGGGTGTCCTCCGAGGCGGTCACGGGATCCGGCGTCATGATGTCTCGGACCCGGCTCCCCGACTTCGCCACGAGGTCCACGAGGCTCACCATCCCGATCAGCCGCTCCTCCTGGTCCACCACGGGCGCTCCGTGGATCCGGTATCGGATGAGGACATCCGCGGCTTCCTCCACGGTCAAAGAGGGGTCCAGGGTGATCACGTCCTTGGTCATGATGTCCCGAGCCAGCATTCCGCACCTCCGCAGGGGCCTGACCCCTCCAGTGTATCGGGAGCGCGGAAGCGTGCGACGACCATTTCCCGATCTCCTCCGAGAAGCTGCACATACCGCGGGGTCCGGCTGCGTCTCCGGCAGGGTCCCAGGAGAGGAAGCAGCCGGCCCGCCGCGAATCTCTCACCCGTGCACCGTCCAGGAGGGCGCGGTCCGTCCCGGCGGCCGGGCTGGGCGCTGCTGCGGGATGCCCGCTTCGCCCTCTTTTTTACGGGCAACTTCCTTTCCAACCTCGGCACGTGGTTCCAGAACATCGCCCAGGGTCTTCTGGTCTTCCGACTCACCGGTTCTCCCTTCTACGTGGGGCTGGTGAACTTCGCCCAGTTCGCGGCCGTACCGGTGTTCGCACCGCTCAGCGGTCGGCTCGCAGACCGGTACCGACCGGCGGCGCCTCGGAATCCTCGCGCAGATGGTGGCCGCGGGGATCGCGGGCCTCCTCGCTGTCCTGTACTTCCTCCGGGAACTCACCCCCTGGCACCTGATCGTCGGGGCGTCTCTCCTGGGTCTGGCAAACGCTTTCTCCACTCCCGTCCTGCAGACGGTGGTCGCGGGTCTCGTGCGGCCCCAAGACCTCGCCGCGGCCCTGGCCATGAACTCCGCCACCTACAACCTGGCCCGGGCCGTAGGCCCAGTGCTCGCGGTCCTCACCGTGGAAACCGCGGGGTTTGGGGTGGCGTTCCTCATCAACGCGGTCTCTTTCTGCGCTCTTGCCCTTGCCCTGCTCCGGATCCGACTGGAGGGGCAGGGGACGCATCCGGCTGCTCCCCCGCACCCCTCCTCCAGTACCCCTTCGCCGACCTCCGTTCCCCTGCTCCTCATCGCGGCAGGAACCCTTTCCGTGGCCATGGATCCCATCATGACCCTCTCCCCCGCCTTCGCCGACCGGGTGTTCGGACGGCCGGACACGTGGGCGGGGTACCTGGTAGGGGCCTTCGGGATCGGCGCCATCCTGGCGACCCTGCGTACCGGCGGGATGCCCTCCCCTAGATCTGTGGTTCTCCACATGCTGATCCTGGGCATCGGCGGGCTGGGATTCGCCCTCACTCCCTCCGGGGAGGTGGCACTCGCAGCCGCGGGCGTCGCGGGATACGGGTTCCTCTACGCGAACGCGGGCACTCAGACCCTCCTGTTGCTGGCGGCTCCCCCGGAGCGGGTGGGACACCTGATGGGGCTGTGGAGCGTGGCCTTCCTAGGAACCCGGCCGGTGGCCGCGCTGGCGGATGGCGCCCTCGCGACCTTCGTGGGGCTTCGGGCGGCGGCGATGCTGCTGACCTTGCCGGTGCTCGGGGTGAGTGGCTGGATGCTCCTGCGGCCTACCGCCTCTCTCCGGCGCCCTGGAACCTCCACAACCACCACAACCCAGTATTGACGGGCCCTCCGGCCATTTTGGGCAAAGCGCCACAGAAAAACTCCGGCGACCTCCGCAGGCTCCTCCTCCGGGTGAGGGACGCGCTGGGGTGCGGTCTGCCCGGGGTCGGTGTCCCGGCCGGCGAGGCGGGGTGGAGGGAGTGGGCGGCAGGGGCGGACCGGGTGATTCCGGAGGAAGCCATGCGGGAGGCGGACGAAGTCGAGGCTGGGGAGGAGACCTCACCCCCTACCGGTGAACTCCCCACCGGTACACCGGCTCCCGACACATTCCCTGCCGGTTCGAGTCCCGGCCCGGGTCTGCCGCTCCGCTCCCCGTCCCAGCAGACTATCCCGGTCGAGGTGCTGGTCCGGACCCGGAACGAGGGAAATCTATGCCCCGGCTACGCCGGACCGCGCGGACCTACCATGGGGTGGTCTAGCCGAGGACGGCGTCAACAGGAAGCAGAAGGTCGGGGAGGAGCACGGCGGCCAGGGACTCGCCCCGTCGGAGCACCCGGACTTCCCGGTACCCCTGCGCGGAGGGCTCCCGGAATACCTCCACCTGGTCTCCCGCCAGGTCAACCAGCCACACCTCCGGCACCCCGAACCGGGCGTACAGGGGCACCTTCACCTCCCGGTCCACGGCCGCCGACGTCTCCGCCACCTCGATCACCAGGAGGACGTCTTCGGGACCGGGGTGGGAAGAGGCGTAGAAGTCCCGGCGTCGCCTCAACAATGCCAAATCCGGCTGCGGTTCCGAATGTTCGCCCAAACGGACGGGGTTTTGTACATTGACGTGGGCGCGGCCGACGACCCGTTCCGAAAGTAGCTCTGTCAAACGCATGACGCATGCCGCGTGCCTGCTGCCGATCGGACTCATGGCCACGATCTCCCCTTCCAGGAGCTCCACCCGGTCGTCCTCGGAGAGGATTCCGGCCTCGGCCATCTTGTGGTACTCCGCCACGGTGAACAGGCGCCTGGCCAGCTGCACCCCCATCACTCCCCTCCTCCGACCTCGATGCTATCCCTCGATGATCGGACGTACAAGGGCCGCCTCTGCAGCCGCCCTGGAGGACACGCCAGAGTCCCGCGGGGCTTCCGGTTGCGGGCCGTACAGCGCGAGGGTTCCACCTGGAAAAGCCGTCGTCGGGAGGACAGACGGGGTTCCTGCGGATCGTGGGGCGGTTTTTGGGGGGGCGGTCTCGTCCTCGCTGGTCGCGCAGGTGAAAGGGTTCTCGCGGCCCCGGTCAGCGCGCGTCTACCGGGCCTCGGGTAGCCCGCTCCCGCAGCAGCTGGAGCAGGGCGAGCACCGCAAACCTGGGGTTGTGCTTCAGGTACCGCCGCCACAGGCGCCGCGGCTCCATGGCCAGCCGGAACAGCCACTCCAGGCCCCGCTCCTGCATCCACCGACGCGCCTTGCCGGGGCCCCACCGTTCCTCCGGAAAGAAGCCGGCTCCGTAGTGAACCTCGACGTTCAGGGCGCCCGAGGCATCGAATACGTAGCCGGCGGCGAGCACCAGTGCGACAGCCAGCCCGAACGCCACGCAGCCCACGAGTTGTGCTCCTTCGCTCTTCATCCCACCCATCCTTCTCGTACGCCAACCGTGGCTGCCTGCGCGCGGTTGCGGCTCCCCGTTTTCCGTAGCACTGCCCGGACCAGGGCCTTGGCCCTTGCCACGGAACACCCTAGCCGCGCAGCCAGTTCGGCGTCCTTCAGCCCTTCCCCCAGCAGCCGCAGTACTTGGCGCTCACGATCCGACAGAAGAGGTGGTCTTGTCCCGGGCGCCATGCGCCGCCAGACATCGGCCGGGACACCGCCCTCGAAGTAGTGGTGTCCGCCCCGTATGCAACCGATGGCGACCCGTAAATGTTCAGGTGTCACCGTCTGCACCAGTCCGTCCAGCAAGGGCAGAAGAGCCAGGACCGGCTCGGAGCACATGCGCCCGTACGCCAGGCCCAAGACCCGGCTTTTGGGCGCCGCTGAACGAAACGCCGAGAGCTGCACTCCTACCTCCTCGAGCTCAAGGCTCAGCACCACCACACCCGGTCCGGCCTCGCCCGTGGGAATCCGCACCAAGGACTCGAACCCTCTGGTTGATCTAAAGCCGGCCCGTCGCAGCATCCGCAGCAGCCCCGTCCTTGCCACCGCTCGAGGCTCGACGACCGCTATGGACTCCTCGGGTGCCTGCTCCACCGCGCGATCCTCAGGAAGCCCCACGGCAATCAAAGCCCCCTGCCCTGCCTCCGCAATACTGGCTGCCGGCGCGACCGCGCGGTCGCGCCCACAGGTCAGCCTCTGGGAACACCGCTCGGGACGATTGTACGCCAGCCACGCAAAGGCTGGGCTCGGAGCACTGGGGGGCCGGCCCCCTGCCTCTGGCCGGAGCGCGCCCGGATCGGCCGGTTCGTCCCAGCGGTTCTGGCCCTAGTGATCGGCCACCCCATTCTCGAGCTGCTAGCTCCTGGACAATGGGAGCAGGAGGACGGCCATGCACGCCAGGCCCCAGCCCCACGCCCGCCCCCTTCGGCTCGGCAGCGCCGAGGTGTCTACACCGGCACCTGCTCCTGGACCAGGGGCTTCGAGCAGTGGTACCCGCCCCATCTCCGCACAACAAGCGCCGGACGCCTCGCCTACTACGCGAGCCACTTCCCCGCCCGTGGAGGTCGACTCGACCTACTACGCCCTGCCCCGCCCGGGCCAGACAGACCTGCTCGCCCGCAGGACCCCGCAGGGGTTCCTCTTCGGCGTGAAGGCCTTCGGGCCGCTCACCGGCCACCCCACCGACCCCGCCCGCCTGCCGGAGCCTGCCCGCCTGACACTTCCCCCGGAGCTGCGCTCCGCCGAGCGCCTGTGGCCGCGCGACCTGCCCCGGGAAACCCTGGAGGTCTGCTGGGACATCTTCCGGGCCTGCCTGACCGGCTTCGAGGCCCGCGCCAGGCTGGGATACGTCCTCTTTCAGTTCTCCAGGTGGACTGGCTTCTCCAGGGGGTGTCCGCTACCTCGAGGAGGTCAGGAACCGGCTGACAAGCCAGCCCGTGGCCGTGGAGTGGCGGCACAGGTCCTGGTGGGAAGGCCCCGCCAGGGAAAGGATGGCCTCCGCCCTGAGGGAGCTCCGGATGGCCTGCGTGGTTGCCGACTGCCCGCCCGTAGAGTGGGCTCCCCCGCCCGAGGCCGAGGTCACCGCCTCCTGGTCAGTGATCCGCCCGTCGAGCCGCAACGTGGTCGGGTGGCAGCGAGGAGCCGGGGTCGACGCCGCCTACGACTACCTGTACTCCGAGGAGGAGCTGCAGGAGTGGGCCGCGAGAGCCCACAGCCTCGCCGGCAGGGTGGAAAGGCTCTTCGTGATGTTCAACAACTGCACCCGGGGGCAGGCGGCGGTGAACGCGGCGAGGATGGTCAGCCTGTTCGCGCAACACAGGTGAGCTTCCCGGCCGCCAGAACCCCGTGGGCCTTGCCTGCTCCCCTACTCTTCGAACACCGGCGCGAGCTCCAGCTCGAAGCCGGCTAGCTCCGGGTCCAGCGCGACCCGCTCCGGGTTCTCGTGCCTTTCGGGTTCCCGGCCGGGCCGGTACACCTCCACGGTGCGGGCATAGGGGTCAATGAGAACGCCGACACGAGCTCCGTTCCGGAGGTAAACCCCCATCTTCTCGCGGAGCTCCCGCACGGTCTGCGAGGAGGAGCGGACTTCGAAGACGGCATCCGGACACCGTGGTACA
>Ga0079992_140604_pt1 | contig 21153 bp, 13 predicted proteins | sample FaiFalFF_MnMetaG_3_FD_69197 | JGI IMG/M metagenome (GOLD analysis project Ga0079992, IMG submission 69197) | Freshwater microbial communities from Yellowstone National Park, Wyoming, USA - Fairy Falls B (FF_Mn_B) MetaG (SPADES assembly) (version 2) | ecosystem: Environmental > Aquatic >... | reverse complement strand
TTAAAGGAGAAATTCGTCCCGAAGATAATTGAAATTCTTGACATTGAAAAGGAGATAAGAGCGCAGGGGCTTTTGACTGAGGCACAGAGGAATAGCTTCATTGCGACGAAGGCAAAGTCCCTTGGGATAACTGCAGAACAAGCGATGAAAATTATGAACTCCGCATTCATTTATGTGCCCGTAATAAGTAAGTTTAAAGAAAACTCCAATGTTGAAATTAAAGCTGGAATAATTTGGTATCGCATCGTCTATAGCGAGGATGGAAATTCGGAACTTAAATTGGTTGCAAAAAAGGAAATAGAAACAACAGCAAGCACTGGTTTAGTAGAAAGCAAGAGTGAGAGTATATTAGAGGCGATATTAGGGGCTATTATAGAGGCAATTTTAGGTTTAAAAGAAAAAGCTTTTAAAAACGCTGTAGATAATTTAGTTCGTGAGATTCAAATTTATGTAAGAGATATACCGGAATTCCGACTCGGCGAGCAGGTTGTGGAGGTTTACGATAATACAATATCTTTTCCATTGGGGTTGAAGGAGGGGTTAAAAGTTGATGATGGGTTTGATTTAATTGAAAAGCAAGAAAAGCCAGATGGCAAGATTATTGAAAGGAAAATTGGTTTTGCTCGTGTGTTCCAAGTTGCAGATAACCGCTCAAATCCAAATCAATTTTCAAAGGCAAGGATTTTAATTGGAAATGGTATTGAACCTGGAATTTATGCCTATGAAAGACCGAGAGCGCCAATTGACATGATTGTTAGTTTTAAAAATAATCCTTTTGCAATATCTAATGAAAGGATGATGGGATACTCAATTCATTTTGACATTCTCTATAATTTTGGTAGAAATCGGAACATATCACAACTTTTCGTCGGAGTCGGAATGGGATACGGAAGTGGAAATCCAGAAAATTTAGCGAGTTTAAAGGGCGTATTTAAAGATAAACCTGATGTCTTAATATATGAATTTAATGCCCTTTTGCTGAAAAGGTTTTATCCAACTAGAGGTTTAGCATTTGTAGGAAGAGCTGATTTAATTTTGGAAGTGGTTATATTCAGCGAAAAGGCTCAATTTGAACATTATGGGTTTGGAGTTGCTTTTGGACCAGGTGTAGAGCTTCTTTTGTCTCCAGATATAAATTTTGGCTTTGGGATAAATTATAGATTTCTTTTTGAAAATTCATTTTGGGTTATTAAAGATTATGAAGGTTCTTTTTTCCCTGGTCTTGCGGATCATACAGGCGTGGTTTTTTCAATTTATATAAATTATACACTGCCAAGCTATCAAAGAATTTTTAAGCGTTGATTTAATCCCCAATGAAATATTTTTAGATTGATGTTAATTTTTTCCGACTTCCGTATTAGTCAGTGGAGTTGTGGGGGAGGGATCAAAAAAGAAAATATAGTTTGGTTGTGAAGATGATGTAAGGATTATGTGCTTCTTTGGTCACTTGTTAAGTTTGAATTGAAGCACTCCAAGCAATTGGTAAAATGGGCGTTTTAAGTTAAATGACTGTGAAAATGAGCCATCAATTAAGAGTTTAATTGATGGATGCAATGAAACGAGCAAACCATAACTAATGCAAACAAACTCGCTGTGTTTTGTCTTGCCTGTTGACTCAACAAGGTAAGTTATCTCGGGTTCCTGTCTAAGTTCTGTCTTAAACCCACGGGTGACGAAAATTTCACCAACATAAACTGATTGAATACCGCCACTTATTGAAATGAAAGGTCTTACAAAATAGCGAGGCGTGATAAATCTAACACCAAGTAAAGCTTCGTAAACTTTTGAAGCATTACCAGTGGCCCTGGCATAAATGCCATAAACAGCCGGAAGTATAAGTGGATATCCCCCTATATACCTAAATCTTGCGTATCTTAAATTTGTAAATATCTGGACATCTTGAAGAATATCGTATGAGATCCCGCCAGTTATCTTTATCCCCCTGTCCCAGTAAGGTAAAATTGAGTTAGATGGTAAAACGATTGAAGGTCCAAGCCCAAATTCAACCCCAACGCTGTTTTGAGCAAAAGATAAATCCTTGAAAAGGATGAAAAACAAAAAGATGAAAATTAGCTTTTTAATTGGGTTATTCATGGCTTTCACCTTTCCTTATTCTTTCCATTATTTCAATGGCGAGTTTTGAGAATAGCGTTTTTATTTCCTTTGGGTTTACATCTTTTATCATATCAACAGGCCATAGATTAATTTCGTCTGGGAAATTTTCAACTTTTTTCAATGCGATAGCCATCCAGTATAAATCAAACCCGGGGTCTTTCCCTTTCGCAAGTTCTGTCAATTTCCAAAAATCCTCATCTTTCAAGATAAAAAACAAATCAACAGCGTCCCTCGGCTCTGCCCTGCCGAAAAAAGCAAGAAGCTTATCAACGATTAAATCTGTGTAATCATTAACTTTTATACCGATATCAGAGTCAACTGGATTTTCAAATCTAAAAGGTGAATCAAGGGCTATTTGAACCCTCGTTTTTTCATCTTTTCCTGAAACCTCAAATTCAACAAATGTCTCAAGCCGTCTTATAACTTTAATTTGGAAAACTTTTTTAATTTCATCTTCAAAGGCGCGCGAAAAAGGGATGACAAGTGCTTTCTCGGTTGTAAAAATATCAAGGTCAAAAGATTTTCTATGTGCTAAATAAAACTCCGTCAGGGCTGTCCCACCCGTTAAATAAAACATATCGGTATCAGGAATAGTTGAAAAAATTAACAAAATTTCCCTCTGTAAATCTGTTATAATTCCATTACCTTTGAGCAAAGTAGTCCTCCCATAGTGATTTTATCTCTTTGGGGAGTTCAAGTTCAGGAAGTAATTTTTTTATCTCCTCCCAGTCAAGTTCGGCGATGTCCTCTGCCCTCCCCTTTGTAAGGACCTGTTTTATGTACCATTTCCTCAAAAAAGGGTTTTCAATGTCTATTTCCCTATCAGTTGACCAGACGATATATCTTTTTGGCTTGATGTATTTCGGGCTCATATTTCCCTTGCGGTTTGGTTTGATTCTAATTTATCGCAAAAGTTTGTAAATGTCAAAATTTTTCACCTTTTTCTTTGCGGGCGGAAGAGGAAGAAGTAGCGGAAAATTCTGAGGATAAGATACGCAAGGAAGGAAAAGATTGAAAGCAGGATGTAGGTTTCTCTGTTTTCAAGACCGATTTGAAGGATTTTAACGATTGTGATTGAGCCGATGAGGAAGGCAAAGAAAGGACCGAGGTTGATGTATTCAAGTTCTTCTTGTTTTCTGAGTTCTCTTATGTCGTCGTCTTGGATGTGTTTTTTGGCGATCACTTGCGAGAGTGTTGCTTTTATAAGGTTGGGGTTTCCCTTTGAGATGTGAAGGACTTCGTTTTTGAGAAATTCCCTTTTATCTCCCTTTCAGGTGTGAGAGGTGCTTGTCAATTAGGTAGTTAATCAACTTGATTGCTGTTTCTTTTGGTAGTTCTTCAAGGTTTATTTTTTCAAACATTGCGTATATGTGTTTTAGGCGTTTGTCGTTTTTAAGTTCCGATGTGGTTGCTATGATTGTAGAAGCTTGGGCGAGGTCAAGTATAAATTCAGCAAGTTGTGCGCTTGCAAGGTCAAGGTCGTCAATGAAGATGATATAGTCCTTTGATTTGATTATAACTCCCTGTGCTGTTTTTGTTTTTATTGAGATTGAGCCGTCGGGGGCGATTTCAGCAGCGTTTTCGGGGTCTTCAAGGTCTCGGTTTGAGTAGAGGGTTTGGATTATTTCTGTGAAAAGGGTTGATTTCGTTTTCGTGAGGTCAATTTTGAGTGTTTTTATTTTTCTTTCCCAAGCTTGACGCAGGCGTTGGGAGATTCTGACATCGTTAAACTCTTTTTCAAGGATTGTGGGGCTAAATTCAATTTTATGGGTTGTTCCTGTGATAATGTTTATTGCTTGTTCAAGAAGTGATGTTTTCCCTATTCCCTTTTTGCCTATGATGAGGGTATTTTTCCCGACGAGTGCGTTGAAGATGATTTTTTTAAGTTCTGTCTCCCTTCCGAAAAAGGCGTTGTCAAGGAAAATTTTATCTGGCATGGAGTTTTGATTTTTTGTGTAGATGATAGTAAATTTTTTTGAGAATGGCAATTTTTGAATAAAAAGGTTTAGAAGCGATGAGAAGATGGGATGGCACTTTTAAAGTATTTATATTCTTTGTTTTAGTTTTCATTTCAACTTCATCCATTTCGCAAGTACGAGAATGGGTTGTTTACAACATGGGTGGGAAATTCATAAGATGTCTTGTTGAGGAGGGTGAATATCTTTGGGTTGGGACATGGGGTGCAGGGCTTGTTAGGATAAATAAGAGATCGGGTGAATTTGTGGTTTATGATAAGTTTAATTCTGGATTAACTAACAATTATGTTAGTTCAATAGCAATAGATAGCTTGGGGAACAAGTGGATTGGAACTAATGGTGGAGGTCTTTTGAAGTTTGATGGGAGGAATTGGACTGTGTATACAGAGCTTAATTTTGATAATTATGATATCTATGTTACGGATGTCATAACCATAGATAAGCGTGGTATTATCTGGCTTGGGACTTGGATTGGTCTTGTAAAGTTTGATGGAGTGAATTGGACTGTGTATAGGGATTCAAATTCTGGTTTGCCTAATGAATGGATTCATGTGATAGTTATAGATGAAGAGGGGGACAAGTGGATAGGGACAAACGGAGGTCTTGCAAAGTTTGATGGACTTCGCTGGAGGGTTTACAAGACATCTAATTCAGGTTTGCCTTCCGATACTGTTCGTTCAATAGCGATAGATGGCAATGGGAAAAAGTGGATAGGGACATCCAGGGGGGTTGCGGTGTTTGATGGGATTAGCTGGACGGTTTATGATACTTCAAATTCTGGCTTACCTTCTAATGATGTTTATACGATAGCGATAGATAGGGAGGGTAACAAATGGATAGGAACGAGGACTTTTCGCAGGGGATTTTTTTATTTTGGTGGTGGTCTTGCGAAGTTTGATAGTGTGAATTGGACTGTTTATAACACTTCAAATTCAGGTCTTCCTTTTGATAATGTTAGTGTGATAATGATAGATAAGGATGGGAATAAATGGATAGGGACGGATGGTGGTGGGCTTGTTAAGTTTGATGGGGTGAACTGGGTCATTTATAAAACAACGAATGTTGGTTTGCCTTCTAATACTATTTATGAGATAGCGATAGACGAGCTGGGGAATAAGTGGATTGGGACGGATGTAGGAATTGTGAAGTTTGATGGGGTAAACTGGACTGTTTATAATTACTTGAATTCTGGTTTGCCAGTTGATTATATTCTTGCAATAGCTATTGATAGCCTGGGGAATAAATGGATCGGGACCTGGGGTGGAGGACTTGTGAAGTTTGATGGGGTAGACTGGGTTGTTTATAATAGAAAAAATTCGGGTTTACCTTCTAGTGATGTTTATGCGATAGCGATAGATAGAGAGGGTAACAAATGGATAGGGACATACAATGGTCTTGCAAAATTTGATGGGGTTAATTGGACTGTTTACAACACTTCAAATTCAGGTTTACCCGGTGACTATATTACTGCGATAGCAATAGATAGCTTGGGGAACAAGTGGATTGGAACAGGTGGGGGACTTGTAAAGTTTGACGGTCTTCGCTGGACAGTTTATAACACATCAAATTCTGGCTTGCCCCTTAACTATGTTCTTGCAATAGCCATAGATAGACAGGGGAATAAATGGATAGGGACGGATGGCGGTGGGCTTGTGAAATTTGATGGTGGTAATTGGATTGTATATAACGAGTCAAATTCTGGTTTACCTGATAATTGGGTTTTAACGATATCTATAGACAAGGAAGGGAACAAGTGGGTTGGGACTGGGTTCAGGGGGATTGCGGTATATCGTGAGGGTGGAGTTATAATAAAGCCTGTTGAAATACCGCCGGCGAGGTTTAGGCTTTTTCAGAATTATCCAAATCCATTTAACGGTGTTACAACGATTGAGTTTGAGGTGTATGAGAGAAGTTTTGTGAGGTTGGTTGTTTATGATGTTTTGGGTCGTGAGGTTAGGAGACCTTTTGAGGGGTTGGTAGGGATGGGGAGGTATAGGGTAAATTTTGATGCGAGGGGTTTGCCAAGTGGGATATATTTTTATCGGCTTGAGGTGGGAGGGCAGGTTGAGGTAAAGAAGATGGTTTTAGTGAAGTAAATGGAGAAAAAGACCCCCTCACCCTTGCCCTCTCCCACAGCGAGGAGAGGGAAAAAGGAGGAAGAAAAGATTTTAACAGAATCACCCGCACCCTACCCTCTCCCACAAAGTGGAGAGGGAACTTAAGGGAATTCACTTGATTAAAAGCATTTTGTTTGTTTTTGTGAATTTTGGCGTTCTCAATGTATAGAAATAGACACCACTTGGTAAATTGGTTGCGGTGAAGTTGATTTTATATTTCCCTGGTTCAAACTCTTTATCAACAATGGTTTCAACTTCACGACCGAGGATGTCGTAAATAACAAGTTTTACATTTGTTCTTTCGGGGATGTCAAATTCAATTGTTGTTGAGGGGTTGAATGGATTTGGATAGTTTTGATAAAGTGCGAAATTTGTTGGGATTTCGTTTGATTTTTCTTTTACTTCAACTGGTGGAATTATAACCCCACCCTCACGATAGACAGCAAGTCCTCCCCCACCTGTTCCAATCCATTTGTTCCCTTGTCCATCTATAGCTATTGTCCAAACATAGTAATCAGGCAAGCCAGAGTTTGAAGTGTTATAAACAGTCCAATTAACACCATCAAACTTTGCAAGCCCTCTACTTGTTCCAATCCATTTATTTCCTTGTCTATCTATGGCTATTGCATAAACAGTATCAGAAGGCAAGCCAGAGTTTGACCTGTTATAAACAGTCCAATTCACTCCATCAAACTTTGCAAGTCCATTAGGTGTCCCAATCCATTTGTTTCCCTGTCCATCTATTGCTATTGCATAAACAGAGTCAGAAGGCAAGTTAGAATTTGATCTTTTATACACAGTCCAACTCACACCGTCAAACTTAGCAAGCCCTCCATATGTTCCAATCCATTTATTCCCTTGTCCATCTATGGCTATTGCATAAACCCAGTTATCGGGTAATTTTGAATTCCATTTGTCATAAACTATAATTTCACCTGTTGATTTGTTTAACTTAACAAGCCCACCACCATCTGTTCCAACCCAGAGATATTGACCTTCATCAGCAATGCACCTAATATATTTCCCACTTGTGAAGCCGATCCATTCTTGCGTTTGTGAAAGAGAAGAATTAATTACAATTAAGACAAAAACAAGCGAGATAAATGGTTTTATGCGGTGATTGATTTTGTTGCTAATCATGGCTTAACCCTTATTTTGTTTGTTCTATTAAAACTTTAAAAAGATTTTTTGAAAAAGTCAATGGCGTTGTGTTTAGCATTATCAACGGGTAAAAATTTACCAAAGAGTTCCTATCTTTTTCTTCAAAAGTGAGCCATATAAAAAGCTCAAATAGGAAAATGTGCAAATTAAGATAAAAAGTGAAATTTTAGATAAGGCGCCGATAAAAGTGATGGCACAGGCGATAAAAAGAAGAGCCAATGAGACAAAAAATTTAATGCGAAGCTGTTTAATATCTTTTCGCCACTCACCACAATGTCCGCATTTTGTGGAATTTTCCGGAATCTGGGCGCCACAAAATTCACATGTTCGGGAACTGAGGGGAGGTTTGTATGAGTGCATTGTTTTAACCAACATTGTTTTTGTTTAGTTTTAAAAATTTTTGTTAAACTTCATCACTTTTAACCTGTCTGAAGAAAACAACAAGAAGAAAATTAATTATGGAAGAAATCAAGACAATCCAATATGGTGCTTCATATTTTAATTCAAGACCTGATAGTTCTCCTCTTCCTGATATGTCGGAGTCAAGTTTAAATTTTAAGGCGAGGATTGATATGAAAATCAGCAATGATATTATAGAGAGAGCAATTTGGAAATTTTTTTGTTTTTCAATTTTTGATGATAAGGCGATGGTTGAGATAACAAGACCGATTATTGTGAGTAGAAAGGCAAGCAAAGCAAATAGTTCTGGCTCTACTTTTTCTGTTTGTTTTGAGCGTCCGAATAATTCATCACCCTGTCTGTATTCAATTTTCGTCCCGAAAGCTAGGTCTGTCCCTTTAAGTTTTGCTATTTTCGTATCGGCGCAGGTTATTGAGACAAATGGGAGGAAGAAGCAGATGAGAATAAGGGTAAAGAAGGAAAGGGAGACGAAATTTAGTGTTTTGGGTTTCATTGTTTTGACTTAATTTATTTTTGTGGTTTTATTTTAGTGATAGGATTTAGATATTGCTTGTGATAGGAGCGTTTTTTAAATAATAGAAAAGTTTTTATAATGGCAGGTGGGTTGTGTTGTTTTTCAGAGTGAGTTAAAGAAAAAGATAGAATGATGTAGGCGTAATTTTCGTCAATAGAGTTCATGGCGAAACCTCCGTTTTGAACTCTAATTCTGTGAATATGTTAAAAAATTTCTTTGAAAATGTCAAGGGGGAAAAGTTAGGGGTTATTGGGGTTGTGTGGGGTGTTTGTAATCTAAAATTAATCGGATTGTGTAGAGTTTGTTTTCTTGCCAGAGTTTAAATGGGTTTCTCAATATGTGAATTTGGGCGTTGATCTCGCCAGCGTTTATGACAACATAGAAACAATATTTATCCCCTTTTTCTTTAGCAAACTCCCATTGTTTTTTTGTGACTTCAATTGGTTCTCTCCCATCCCTTGTTCTGCTTTTTACTTCAATATATTCTATTTCCATGCCATTTTCTTTTATTATAAAATCAAAGCCCTCGCCTTTATCTTGAACCTTATTCAGCCATATAATTTCAATTTCTTTGTGGTCAGAAGTTACCACTTTAAATCCCAAATCTGATTCAATTATTTCGCCAAGGTTTTGATATTTTGTTTTCAAAGCATTATAGACATATTCCTCACCCCATCTTCCTATTATTTTGATATCTTTTTTACTTCTTATTATTTTATTTTCTCCTTGTATATTTTCTGATTCGCCGTGATTTTCTCCATCAGAGGAGGTGGTATCGGATCCTATAGGTTCTGGTTCATCTTTACTTATAGTTATAAGGGCTTCGTTTGCTTTAACTTTCGGAGTCCAGCTTTCATGTTCTTCTGAACCCTCACTTTGAATTTTACGGATAATTTCTTTAAACTTTTCAGGCGTTATGTTATTTTGTTTTGCGATTTCTAATATCTCTCTATATTCTTCTGGAAGTTGACTTATTATATCGGGTTTGAATTCAAGGGCTTTTATTAAAACATCTATATTAGGGCTCTCTTTGATATACTTATCCGATAGCTCGGAAAAAGTAATCTCAAAAGGTTTTCTAAAATTATCATCTTTGTCAAGCAACCAAGCTTCTTGTCTTAGTGTTTTTAAAAACTTGGCGGGAAATTCAGCAGAATGTTCAATATAGTAAAACCATTTATATAGACCTTTAAAAAATTTTTCGGCTTCCAATCTATTTAAACGCTCAATACTTTTCAGGAGTAGTTTCCACAGCGAGAATGATCTTTCGGGGGTTATGTTCTTTATAAAATTATCCAAACCATCATATTCGTAATCTTTTAAGCAAATGTCCCTGGACCATCCGTTATCACCTCGTAATTTTTTCTTTTCTTCCCAAGTTAAGTTGCCTTCTATTTCAATTCGTCTTGGTTTATCATCAACGCCTAAGTCGCTGAGAAATTTCCTAACTTTTTCTTCGCTGAATTTGTCGTAAAGTTCGTCACAGACGAAATATACGGGGTAGACATTGAAGTAGGTTTCTAAATCTTCGGTTTTGAAATACACTTGGCTTGGTTTTAACAACTTTTTCTCCTCGGGGTTAACATTTTTAACGGCATAGATGAAAGAGGCGTCTGATAAAGAGTTAATATATTCGTTTTTTCTGAGCACTGGGATATTTTCATATCCTTTCAATAGTTTTTCAAAGTCATCAAAGTATTTTTCATCTTTTGTTGGGTTTTCCCTGCGATATTTCGGGAGGACAAATAGATTGATTTCATCAAATAGGTTCGGTTTTTCAAGGCCAAGTTCTTTTAAAAATTTTAAAGATTCTTCGTCTTCTGTGAGGATGCGCTTTACGGTTTTGTATTCGGATTTGGATTCAGCTGGGAGATAAACTTGAATTTTACCATTATTATCAAATGGGGCTATGTGTTCATTATTTTCAAGGCGTATTATAGGTTTAGTCCTCAAAATACCTCTTGGGTAACCCCATAAGTGTCTTTGGTTTAAAAGAAGTTTATAAAAATCAATCATCCATTCATCTGATTTACTTTGTAAGAATTCAGCGGTTATCTTTCTTGAGAAGTCCCCGAAATCAACTTCCGGGATTTTAAGTTCATCAATTAGATAAGATCTGAGATCTGGGGTTTTGTCTTGAGTTATATTTGTACTCAACCAGTTTTTCCTTGAAAATAGATATTGAATGTCGTTGCTGTTTAAGAATTCGGTTAATTCCTTTCCCCTTGCGAGAAGTGCGTCATTTGCTTTTGTAAAGGAGCCGTCTGATGTTGGCAGAAGCTCTTCCGAGAGAAGTTTTTCTTTTACTTTTTCGTAGGCGACAGAGTAAATTTGTTCGTTTCTGTGTTCTTTATTTATAGGTAGAAAGTTCAGGAAATCCACATCAAGGTAACCCAGGTTTTTGACGATATTTAAGCTTTCTGCGATAAGATTTCCAATCTCCTCAAGGATAATTTTATTTTGTTCATCGTCAAGAGGGATGTTTTCTCTGTTTGGGGTTGTTTTGAAGGGTCCTTGAATGACGAAGTTTAGAAAGGTGACTCTTTCAGTTGGGAAAAACACAATCAATTTTGAGTTTGATTCGGGTATGATTTTTTCTTCGCCATTTTCATCTTTTCCGAGTTTATAAGCTATTTCGGCTGATAATTTCTTCCCTTCTATTATTATCGGTTTTCTTATCACAAGATATTCTTCGGATTCGGTTTCTGATAATAAAGTTACTCTTTCTGTATTTTCTGCGTTTGGTATTTCAATTTTTCCTTTTAGGTAATGTCCTTTTGAAAGGGGTGATTGCCATTTAATTTCTTCTATATTTTTCAGGAAGAGCAATGTTTTAAGTCCGAGGTTTTGAAGGCGGTTATGAACGAGTTCAAACACTTCTTGTTGTGAGCGATATTTATGGTTGAAGGGGATACGTATGAGGGTTTCATTTTGATTTAAAGTTATGGAGTCATCTTGTATAGGTTCGGGGATGACGAAGTCGGTGATTTTTATTTTATATTCACCGGAAAATATGTAAGGGGTTTGGGTAACGGCGAAAACGGACTTGAAGCCGAGTCCGAATTTTCCAATCATGTTGAGGTCGTCCTTCTTTTTGGATATTCCAATCCCTGTAACACCATCAATATCCTTCAGGTCAAAGGGTTTACCATTATGGTAGAAATCAAGTCGGTCCTCAAATAGCTTAATGTTAACTTGTTTTGCGTTTTCGTCTTCAGCGTTTTGTAATAATTCGTAGATGAAATGAGATGGGTCGGAATATTGACCGGCTAAAATGCTATCAAAATCAAAATTATTTTCCCTTGAAAATCTCACCCATTGTTTTCTTTTTTCTATTAATTCCTTAAGTGACATTTCGGGTGTGGTTTTGTTTTGAAATTTTTCTATTGAAGCAAGCTTTTAAATTCTAAAAATCCACGACTTAAAAGGTAGTTTATTACATTTCTTGCTTTTTCCCTTGTTGATAGGTTATTTAGCGCTAATAGAAGAATTTTTTGAATGGCTTCGGTGCTGGCAGTAATATCCCAACCGTAGCGGTCGCTTTCAGCTATTAGGCGAAGGCATTCTAAAGATTTCGGCAAGTCAATTTCAGATAGTTCCGCAAGGATTTGCAATACCTCATAAGTAGGTTCAATTTTGCCTGCGAGTTTGAGAGCTTCAAGGAGATTGTCAATGCTCCATTTTTTGTCAAATTTATTTGATATAACCCACCAACCGAAAGATGAAATTTCTCCAATATGTTCAGGCGGGGATTTTTTTGCTTCGTTAAGTCGTTCTTCCCAAAGTTTTTGCAGGCGATCTATAATTTCAACTGGTATGGGTTGTTCTGTGCGTTTCAGTGCCAGTCCGATAAATTCAATTGCATGGGCTTTCAAAGAGTCGGAAGCTTTCTCCCAGAATGAGACAAATAGCGGGTCTTGTAAAGAAATTTCGCCACGCCAGTAGAAAGCCATAAGATGTTCAGCAAGTGCTTTCTCGGGATTGATAGGATATCTGAATTTAAATTCCCGCTGACCAATTTGGTTAACGGTGTGGGAGTAAACATCATAAAGAATGCAAAAGACATTGTTATAAGGTTTACAAGAGATAATGTATGAATCCCAGGCAACATCAAAGAATTTTTTGTCTTCGGGATTAAGGGGGAAAATTTTGTTCTTCCACTTATTCGCCCAATTTTGGTCAAGTAGAACTAACCAAGGGAACCGCTGTCCGTAAATTGATCGTATCGCAAGGGACGGGTCATAAGTGGGGTCCAAATGAGTTTCAAGGACTTCCTGGACTTCGGGCATTTCGTCAAAGCCCTTTGATAGTTTTTCTTCTGAATTTGGTTGCTTTTCTAAATGTTTTCTTATCCAAAGGGCATAACTAATGACGGCATGTATTGCTCTACCGCGAACTGAGTTATAAGAAAGAACGATAGGGTCTATTGAAAATTGTTTTTCATCTTCTAGGGTTGGGTCAGGGTCAAAGGTAAGTAATTTAAGGACTTTCCATAACTCTTTACGCAGTTCAATTTTAATATGCCCTTCCCTTTCCAATGCGGTGTTAAGGAGTAGCGCAACTATTCCGCAGGTCTCTCGCCAATTATGGATTTCTTCTTTCATATTTGATCTTTGTTTATAGATCCTTTGAGCTTTTCTAACGACAAAATAACAGAGCTTGAGAACAGGTGCCCATTCAAAGTTTTTATTCTGTTTGAGTGCATCTTCTAAGGCAGAAATTAGAGCGCTAATGTATCTTGGAGGTGAATTTTTAAACAGCTCTGCGTCTTTTGCGAACCTTTGGGGTTCTTCAACTACGACTCTGCTAAGGGCGGGGACTAAATTTTGGGCTGGTGGTAAAGTTTTTATTAACTCAACAACTTCTTTGACCGACATGGATTTAAGTTCGTCTGCGGTTTTGGGGCTTGTTGAGCCTACAAACTCAATGCTATACACTGGGAATTCGGGAGCGATTAACTCCCCATATTTGCGGGAAAGTTTTTGATGCAACTCCTGAAATTTAGGAGGCAGATTTTTAGGACCAATCCAACAAAGTCGTCTATATTGCCAAAGTCCTTTTTGTTTTTTTGAAGGGAGTTTTTTAGGACCTTTTTCAATCCAATTTAGAATTTTCTCTTGCTCCTTTTTGGGGAGATAAGGGAAGTTTTCACCCAAAAGGAGAGCGAATTCGTGTTCAAGATGGGCATCTTCAAATAAGTTTGGATTGGTTAAATAGGTTATAACGAGATTGCATGCTTTATCTGAGAACAATCTGAGGGTATGAAGGGCAATTCGTTTGAAGATTTTCCATTTCCTTTGCTCAAGGGTTTCAATGATTTTTTCTACAGAGGATTGATTTGATTTAATCAAAAGTTCAGCTGTGTCGCGGATGGCGGAGATGAGAGCGTCTTCAACTGTATCAGCATAGTTCTGGGAATGTTCCTCAATTGCAGGACGCCATATAATGGAAAAATCCGCGCCTGTTTCATCTTGAAATGAGGATAATTTTAAAGCTTTTTCTAAAAGGTCGCAAAGAAGTTCAAGAGCAGGTAGACCGGCAGTTTTTGCTAATTCGGGGAAACTTCTTTTTAAAATTTCACTATAATTCCAGGTATCAAATCGCGCTCGTGGTTCTTTGAAATCATTTTCGCTTTCGCCAGGTAAAACATCAAGTAAAATACGGGCGACATCCATTGCTTCTTGAATTTTATTTCCTTTTGCCCAATGTGCTATTAATTCGCCAATTTTACGAGGTAATAAAAATTCAGGGATTTCAGCCCATTTTTTTACTTTCTCTACAAGTTTTGCAGAAATTTCAGGGGGCATGGAAAGAGCTGCAACCACAAGGTTTTCAACAACAGCGATATTCTTTGTGTCTTCCATTTTCAGGATTATTTCTGCTATAAGTTCTGGTTTATGTTTTGCCATACGAGCGAGGTATTTTGATTCTGGCCATTCCGGGAAACGGATGGATTTTTCCTCATAAATAGGTTGAGGGGGTTTTTTAAAGAAGTCATGTTCCCACAGGGGTTCAACCCATTCGGGATTTTCAAGGCGGTTAAAGAAATATTTACGTGTTATTAAGTTGTTAGGAATTTCATTTCTAAGTCGTTTAATGTTTTCCTTTGTTGGTCGTCTAACAAGAAGTTCATCAAGTTTTAAGAAGTAAACACTGAACTTGTTCTCAATTTTTGGGAGCACAGCGTAAAGCAAATCTTGAAAGTTCTCCCAAAACTTCTGGATTTCTTCAAGCCCACGGGGAGGCTCAAGCGCACGCCGGTGAGCTAATTTGGACAGGTTTCCCTTAAGTTCAAACCATACCTTTGCTGTCTCATCATTTTCGGGAATCTCAAGGGATCGGAGAATTTGCTGGATTTCCATTTTATGCCTATCGGAAAAATCTATTGAATTCAAGTTTGAATTAGAAAATTCTTGGATAGGTCTTAAGACATCACGCAAAGCGCTTTCAATTTCACGCATACAGTGGGCTACAAAGTGTGATGTATTTTCAAGAGTATTAGGGTTATTCATTAAATAACATGCGTCTTTAAAAAAGGCAGAAGGTCCTGGTCCAACCAGATGCGAGAGCTTTTCATAAATTCTGCGCTGTCTTTGATCGGCAAAGATGATGGTTTTAGATGGTTCGTCAATCATAGTTCGCCTTTGAATGCTTTGTCTAAAATTGAGTTTTCTAATTCTTTGAGTTTAGTTTCTGTGTGAGTTTGGCTTTCTTTCAGGGATTTGATTTTTTCTTGTAGGGCTTGGAGGTGCGCTACGATTCTTTTTTGTTCTTCAAGGGGTGGGAGGGGGATTTCAACTTGATTAATAAACTCGGAATTTATGCCACCTTGAGCAGCTCCATGAAATGTCTTTTTAATTTGGCTTTGACCTACTGGACTTATTAAAAACAAAAATACAAACCGAGAAATTGATAAATTCTCATCAACTCGCAAAATATAAACATGTTCATTAATACAAGCATCCTTAAACGGAAAAGTTTCTGACACATAAGCAGTTTTTCCCGTCGTTGCGCCATCTTTAACGATAAGAATATCACCTTTATTAATTTTCCCTTTACGGAGAGAGCAATAAAATTCCTTGGAAACATAACGAATTTTAGAAAAATCAAATCCGCCATCCCAAGTAATATGTTCACCACCAATTGAAGGAATTCCATTAGTAATCTTTTTAACACCACCCTTTGGTCTTTTTCCACTTTCCAAACCTTTCGTAATTTCACTTAACCTCACCCATTTCCAGCCGTCTGGGAGTTGTGTTCCGGGTTTGGGGAAGGTTTCGGCAAGGGCGGATTGCCAGAGGAGTTCGGTTTTTTCTTTTGATTCTTGCCTTAGTTTTTTGGCTTCTTTTATTCTGGTCATCAGTTCTTCAATGCGTGCTACAATTCTTTTTTGTTCTTCAAGGGGTGGGAGGGGGATGAGAACACTTCTAAGCGTTTCAGTGTTAATCCCCGCTTGTCCGATCCACTTGTTGCACAGACTGGCGAAAAATCCTTGACGCCACAAAGCCTGTAAAGCCAGAGCAATCCATGCTCCCTCAGTATTAATTGTGTTCGGGCGAAGCAAAGTGATATGGTTTGAAAAGGCTGCTTCCAAAGGTTCTCTTATAAGTGCAGTTTTTCCCACAAGTTCCACACTGTTGGTGTTGTTAAAAAGCACATCGCCCGGTTGAAGAAACTTGTGTCGTGCTGAGCGTAGAGATGAAGAAACATAGAAACGCTGTGAAAGGTCTAAGGTTCCATCTTCAGCGATGTTGTAAGGTCGCAAGTGCAAAAGGTCTCCTTCAGGTGCTCCCTTTTTCCTGAAAGCGAAACCACTTTCAATAAGTGTACATACATCCCCCAACTTCACCCATTTCCAGCCGTCTGGGAGTTTGTATGGGATATTGGTCATGTTTCATTCTCCTGTTTATTGTTGCTGAGGAGTTGGTCGAGTTCCTCAATGATGTTTAGAATTTCTCTTTCTCTTTCCATAATTTCTGAGAGAACCTCCATGGGTGAAGGGAGATAAAATTCATCTTTCCTGTTTGGGTTTCTGGCGCTGAGGTCATAGCCCTTTGATTTAATTTCTTCAATTGGAACTATCCAGGAACGTTCGGAGAGGCATGCCTCGCGTGGACCCAAGCCCTTTCTGTAATTATCCCAAGCTTTCCAGAGTGTTCTTGCTTCAGCAAAGTGTTCGTCTTTAATTGGGTTACCTTTGCTAAATTTTTTCAATCCCTCTGGTAGTGGTAGTTCGTAATACCAGATTTCTTTTGTTGGTCCGGGTTTTTCGAAAAAGATCAAAGCGGTTTTCACATCCGAATAAGGGGCAAAGGTTCCTGGTGGAAGGCTGACGATGGTGTGGAGGTTGAAGTCCTCAAGGAGTTTTTCTTTAACTTCTGCGAAGGCGTCGCCTCTGAAGAGCAAGCCCTCTGGGACGACCATTCCGCATCGTGAGCCGTCTTTTGGTTTGAGTTTTTTCATAATGTGTTGAAGGAATAGAAGTTCTGTTGCTGATGATTTCACTGGGAAGTTATGTTGAATGTGTTCCCCTTCAATTCCGCCAAATGGTGGATTAGTTAATATGACATCATATCGTTCTTGGATGTTTCGTATATTTTCTTCCAGGGTGTTGCGACGGACGATGCGTGGTGCTGACACACCGTGCAAGACCATATTCATAAGTCCGAGAAGAGCTGGTATTGGTTTCTTTTCCTGACCGAAGAAAGTTCCTTCTTGGAGGGTTTTATAGTCATCAATTGTTTTTTCTTTTCTTTTCATCCATAGATAAGATTGGGCGAGAAAGCCGCAAGTTCCGCAGGCAGGGTCATAGACAGTTTCGCCTATTTGTGGGTCTATAATTTCAACCATGAAGCGGATGACAGGTCTTGGGGTGTAAAATTCACCAGCGAGTCGGTTTTCGCTTCCCAATCTTCTCAGGAGTTCTTCATATACTTGAGAGACGGTGAAAATATCATCTTGGCTGTGGAAGTCAATTTGGTTTATGATTTGGAGGACTTCTTTTAGGTTATATCCGGATGCGCAGACGATGACATTTCTTTCGGCGAAGACGCTTCTGATTGTATCCCTCAAGGGGTCGCCACCAAGGGTTTGTAGGTAAGGTATAAGGCGAGCGTGTATGAATTCAAGGAGTTTTTCAGCGGGCCAATCAGTTTCTGCCCAGTTTTTCCAGCGCAGGTCTCCGTCAAGGACGCGTGTATATTCACGACCCGCGAGTTTTGCTTGGGCTTCCCACTCTTCTTCTTGAGCATCTAAGAACTTCAGGAAGAGAAGCCAAGACAGATGTTCAACATATTCCATGATGCCTGTGCAATTGTTATCTCTGCGGAGTACATCGCAGGCGCGCCAGATTTCTTTTGCTAATGTTTCCCTTGTTTGTGGTCCGTTCATTGTATTTACCTATCTTTTATTTTGGTGATTGCTCAATATATTCCACCTTCTCACTCCAAAGATTTTTTATTTTCTTCGTAGAATTTTATGCCCTTCTTTGTTATCTTCCAAATACCTCTTTCAGAAACTTTATCAAGAAGTCCTTGATTGACCATCATAGTTCTCGCCCATTGAGCAGTGTTTTCCCATCGTTTCCGCTTTGGATAAGAAGGAAGAGATTCATAATCATATATATTTAAAATGCTTTTCATTTTCTCATGCACAAGTTTTAAGACCTCTTTCATCTCTGCCTCTCCACCTAATTCAATAAGAGATTCTAAAATAGGTATTACAAATTTCTCTTCAGGAGTTTTCAATCCCTTTTTAAGTTTCCATTTTACCTGTCTTTTTCGAACTGGATCAGAAACCCTTTTACTGAAAATCACCTCCCATTCCCCCTGAAGTGTTTTTACTTTTTCCATAAAAGATTTTAGTCGTTCACCATATTCACCAAGAGACCTTGCTTTATCAAAATCCTGAGTTTTGAAGGCTTCTTCTCCTTCTTTGCTTATCATATTAAAGACCTCTTCAATCTTTTTAAGCAATACTTCAAAAGCGGTATTTACTTCATTTTTATTCATTTTATCCTCCCTTGATTATTTTTATTTATATATAAGTTCTTTCATTTTGTTCAAAGAATATTGCAATTTTTCAAGACCGTTAAACCATTGGCTGATTTTCACGACACCGCCCCAGTCCCTAAAAGGAGTTACATTAAAGACATCGGGTTCAAGCTCATCAATGCCACCGATTTTATATTTCTCAAGGAGTTCAAGTATGACTTCGCGTGCTTTTTGTTGGTGGTTTTGAATAAATGCCTGTTCTCTGTTGAGGAAAGCGGTAGCCCTTTCCGATCGGGTTCGGATAGGGTCGCCAAATGCTAGATGACACAGCAAGTCAAAGGTATCAGCTTCTTGTTGTCCAAGAACTTCTGCCAAAATTTGAGGATGAATGTCAGATTTTTTGAGGTCATTTAAAAACTCATGTCGTTGTCTTCTATCTATCCAAATTCTTTTAAGGGTTTCGCGGTCTTTAGCTGTTTGGATTACTTTTCTGCGTGAGTAGTCAATATATTGATCCAATGTAAGTTGTTCACCTGTTGACTCAAGTATAAAGATTGCCTCATCGGCTATACTAACTTCAAGACCTTCAACGCGGATTTTGCTTGGGGATTTTCGCTCTGGTTTAAGTGCTATATTTTCTTCGGTTGTTGTGTCTGGTATGGTTTCTATTGTTACAGTCCGTCTGATAAAACCGCTTGCGCTGACTGTGAGTTTGAAATTTCCAGCTGGTAGTTTATCAAAGTAGGTATAACCGTTTTCATCGGTGCGGTAAGGTCCTCTTTGTTCATTAGGTGCAAGTGAGATGCTAACGCTTGCATTTGGGATTGGTTCGTTAGTTTCAGCGTTGAAGACGAAAACTTTTAGAGCGGATGTGAAAGGTCCTTGAATAGGCGTTGATGGTGGGGATGGTGGTCTATCCCATTCGTCAAATAGGCGGGTTGCGCCGGTGTAATCGATTATACGGAACCAATATTTATCAGTAGCTGGGTCAATACGGCTTCCACGACCTATGATTTGTTTAAAGAGGATTGGTGAAGAAATAGTTTTCATAAAGACGATATTTTTGCAAGGTGGGACATCAACGCCTGTTGAAAGTAGTTCAGCGGTGGTAGCGACAACTGGGGTTTTACTATCTGAGTCAGCGAATCTCTCCAGCCATCTGCGAGCTTCTGGACCTTCTTCGGAGATGATAGGGACAGCGTAGTCATCAAAGCCGGTTTCTGGGCCAAATTCATCCTGAAGGAGGCGAGCTACAAGACGGGCGTGGTCCATATCAACGCAAAATACAATTGTTTTTTCCATTTTGCCGAATCTTCTTAAAAGAAGCGAAAGATGTTGGACCATTGTTTGGGTTCTATCGGGTAAGGTTATTTCCCGTTCAAATTGTGGAGTTGTGTAAATTTCACGAGGTTGGACATCTGGTGGAATAAATACATCGGCGCCTTGTTCAATGGCGTCTTGGAGACGTAAGCCATCTTTATCAACGGTTGTTCGCACAATATGAATTTTATAAGTAGCGAGGAATCCGTCTTCTATTCCCCTTCCAAGGCTATATTGAAAGGCGGGTGGCTTCCATGTGCCAAGTTCTGGGCGTTCGGGGTCAATATAAGATTCTGGTTCTTCAGCACAGAAGTAAGCATAAGTATCAATGTTTTCATCTTGTTTTGGTGTGGCAGTCATACCAAGATGGATGGCGGAGCCGAAATGGTCTAAAATCTCTTTCCAAGTACCGAATCCAGATCGGTGACATTCATCAATTATGACGAGGTCAAAGAAGTCGGGTGGAAATTTTTCAAATAGTCGTACTCCATTTTCGTCTTGGCTCCATAGTGTTTGGTAAATTCCAAAATAAAGGTCTTTAGTTAAATTCGGTGGGTGGGATTCTATCGTGAATCTTGGTTCATTTGTGCCATCGGAAAACGGTGAGAATGTGTTAAAGGCCTGGTCTCGGAGGACGATTCTGTCTGCTAAGAAAAGAACTCTTGCGGGTTTATCTGGGTGTTTTCTTTGGAGATAATTAGATTTTATAAGTTTCCAAACAATTTGGAAAGCAACGAATGTCTTTCCTGTTCCTGTTGCCATTGTAAGTAGGATTCGTTTTCGTCCATACATTATCCTTTTGATTACCTCTCTGATGGCTATTTCTTGAAAATAGAACGGTTTTTTACCGCATAGACTTTCGGGGCAGTAGGGATAAAGAAGAGGATTTACGGATTTATCAAGGGTTTTTGTAGATGGGTCAATAAGGTTAGAATTTACAATCCATCTTTCAATAAGTTCCCTTGGTGATGGGAATAAATCAAGTTCGCGGGAAGAATTTATGAAAAAGTCGTATTCAATTATCTTATGACCGTTGGTGGAGTAAGCGAAGAATAGCCCCAAATCTTTGGCGTATCTTTTTGCTTGTTCAAGTCCGGCTTCTGGTGGTTCATCTTCAGCTTTGGCTTCTACGACTGCGATTGGGAAGCTATCTGATATTCTAAGAAGGTAATCAACCCTACGGGGTTTGGCTCTTTTGATGCCTCCGCCAGTAAGGACTATGCGACCAGGGGCGTATTGGTAATCCCTATTGTAGTAATATTCTCTTGTTATTTGTGTATCGCTCCAACCGGCGGATTTAAGTTTCGGTTCAATGAGAGTTGCTCTTGTGTCAGCTTCATTCCTGCCCATAGTTTCTGCAATGCCCTACCCTGTTTGAGTAAATATATTTGTTTAAAAATTATCTAAATTTATTGATTTCAGCAAGAAATTAATTGCTTTGCATCATTGCTGTTTTACAATTTTTATTTGGTTTGGGGAGTTGAGGATGATTTCGGGTTTATTGCGATAGAGTTTGATTTGTCCTGTGACGATAATTG
>Ga0079992_122395_pt1 | contig 21185 bp, 14 predicted proteins | sample FaiFalFF_MnMetaG_3_FD_69197 | JGI IMG/M metagenome (GOLD analysis project Ga0079992, IMG submission 69197) | Freshwater microbial communities from Yellowstone National Park, Wyoming, USA - Fairy Falls B (FF_Mn_B) MetaG (SPADES assembly) (version 2) | ecosystem: Environmental > Aquatic >... | reverse complement strand
TGTTTTTGATATTTTCTTACTTATTGTCTTTGATATTTTTTCATTTGTTTTTTCCTATTTTTGATTTTAATTTTGTTCTGGCTGATGTTTCGTATCCTCGTGAGTTTTTCGTGATTGGTAAGAAAATCCCATCTGCTCGGCTTTACAATCAGAATGGAGAAATTGTGGATTTGGAAACTCTGGTTAAAAGTAGTGGTAAAAAAGTCGTGATTTTAAGTCCGATTTACTCAAATTGTCCTCACGCTTGCAATCCAATAACTCAAAGTCTGAAAGATGTTGTAGATGAGATTACAAAAAAAGGTAGGAATGACTTTCTTGTTATATCTTTATCTTTTGATGAAAAAGATACAAAGGAAGATGTTGAGAGATTTGTAAAAAGGAATGAGTTGGAAGATTTTGTTTCGGCAGGAACTTGGGTTGTTCTTTTTGGACCTGAGTTTCAAAAAATTCTGGATGCGATTGATTTCAAAATAGAGAGAAAGGGTGAGATAATAAATCATCCGAACCTTATAGTTTTTCTTACTAATGGTCTTCAAATTTCAGGTTTCCTTTATGGAACAAATTATTATGCTGATGAGGTGGAGAAGAAGTTAAATGAGGTGGGAAAAAGTACTCTTTTTTTTGTAAAAAAATTTTTCCCAATTTTTTTTGGTTTTGTCATAGCTTTTTTGATTTTGGCTTCATTATTTGCTTTCAGAATTTTTCTATCATAAAAAAGTTCCTTACACTCCCAGAAACGATATGTTAATTTTCTGTATAAAGTTTTGATTAAAATAAATACGTTTTGAAGGTTATTTTACCATATAAAGAAATATAATAAATAAAGAAATATAATAAAGAAAAAAAATCATGAAAAAAATAAATTTTCTTGATGGGAAATAAGTTTTTTTCGTGTATTTTATATCCTCACGGTGATATATTTAAAGTGTTATTAATTTTAGGAGGGAACTAAATTTTTTCATGATTGCGACAAAGCAATTGAAAAAATATTTTTAGAGATTAGAAGAAAATAAAGTGAAAGAAGGAGGTTTTAAAGTCATGAGGGATGGAAAATCTAAGAAAACAAAGTATGAAACACTCTTAGAGAAAGAAAACATCTTGTTTGAAGCCGGCGGTAAAGATAAGATAGAAAAGCAGCACAGAGAGGGAAAGCTCACTGCCCGTGAAAGAATTAATCTTCTTTTTGATGAAGGAACCTTTGAGGAAATTGATAGATTCGTTGAGCACAGAATAACTGACTTTGGTATGGAAAGTAAAAAGGTTCTCGGAGATGGAGTTATAGTAGGGTATGGTAAAATAGATGGGAGGTTAGTCTTTGCTTTCTCCCAAGATTTTACGGTTTTCGGAGGTTCACTTGGGGAGATGTTTGCAAAGAAAGTTTGTAAAGTGTTTGATATGGCAGCCAAAACAGGTTCTCCAATAATAGGACTGAATGATTCAGGGGGTGCAAGAATACAGGAAGGAGTTCTTTCTCTCGGAGGATATGGAGATATATTCCTCAGAAATGTAAGGTATTCGGGAGTTATACCGCAAATCTCTGCTATTATGGGTCCTTGTGCAGGTGGAGCCGTTTATTCCCCAGCTGTAACGGATTTTATCTTTATGGTTAAAAAGACAAGCTATATGTTTATAACCGGACCGGATGTAGTAAAAGCTGCTACTTTTGAAGAAGTAACGAAGGAGGATCTTGGAGGTCCTGAGGTTCATATGGAAAAATCTGGGGTTGCTCATTTTCTTGCGGCAAATGATGAAGACTGTATAGAGAAAATAAGAAAACTCCTTTCATATTTGCCAAGGAACTATCTTGAAGATCCACCATTTGTGCCGTCGGAAGATCCTGAGAATAGATTAACCGAAGAGTTAAAAACTATAATCCCGGAGGACCCGAATATAGCTTTTGATGTAAGGGACGCTATAAATGTTGTTGTTGATAGAGATTCTTTCTTTGAAGTTCAGAAAGATTTTGCTCAAAACATAGTAATTGGTTTTGGTAGGATAGGAGGAAAAGTTGTCGGAATAGTTGCAAATAATCCGGCTCATCTTGCAGGTTGTCTTGATATAAACTCATCTGAAAAGGCGGCAAGATTTGTAAGGTTCTGTGACTGCTTTAATATACCAATTATAACTTTTGTCGATGTCCCAGGATTTCTCCCGGGGAGTGCTCAGGAACATAACGGGATAATAAGAAGAGGAGCTAAACTTCTTTATGCTTATGCAGAAGCAACGGTCCCAAAGATAACTCTGATAATGAGAAAATCTTATGGTGGAGCGTATGTGGTTATGGGGTCAAGACATCTTTTAGCTGATTTCGTTTTTGCTCTGCCACAAGCGGAAATTGCTGTCATGGGACCTGAAGGTGCTGTTGATATAATTTTCAGGAAGGAGATAAAAAGTGCAAAGAAACCAGAAGAAGCACGAACTAAGTTTATAGAAGATTACAAAATGAAATTTGCTAACCCATGGAAGGCTGCGTCTTATGGTTTCATAGACGATGTTATAAAGCCAGAAGATGTGAGAAAAAAAATATCAGCAGCTTTGAAGGCTTTGGAAGATAAGGTAGAAAAATTACCACCTAAAAAACATGGAAATATCCCACTATAAAAGAATAGTCTTCCTCTTTCCGGGGCAGGGTAGTCAATTTATTGGAATGGGGAAAGATTCTCTGGATTCTGATTTGGTCTCTTCTTTTATAAGAAAAGCAGACGAAATCCTGGGAGATAATCTCTCTGAAATTATGTTCTATGGACCTGAGGAGAAACTAAACCTAACTGAAAACGCTCAACCTGCTATTTTTACTTTGAGCTATGCCTTTTTTCAATTTTTGAAGGAAGAACTCAAAAGGTTTGATGTGGGTTTAGATAAAATAGGGATAGGACATAGTTTGGGTGAATATACTGCGGTATGTGCAGCTGGTGCTATATCCTTTGATGATGGAGTAAAACTTGTAAGAGCAAGAGGGAAATTTATGCAAGAAGCTGTACCAGTGGGAAAGGGAGCTATGTTGGCTGTTATGGCTGATACTGAGCAAGTTGAAAATTTGTTGAATAAATACCAGATAAGAGATGTTTGGGTTGCCAATATAAATTCAGAAAATCAGGTCGTTGTATCTGGGACAGCGGAAGGAATAAAGGCTTTCGGTGAAGTGCTCAAATCTATGAAAATAAGATTTGTGCCTTTGAAAGTTTCAGCTCCTTTCCATTGTCCTCTTATGGAACCAGCTCGAGAGAAACTATCTCAAATTATGAATTCAATTGAAATAAAAAATTTGAATTTCAAAGTTATTTCTGCCCATACATTGGAGTTTTATTCGGAGAGTAATGTAAAGGAAACTTTGCTCTCCGGAATAGTCCAGAGAGTGAATTTTTTTGGTGCAATAAAGAAACTTGTAGAAAGTGGTTTTGACACTTTCTGTGAAGTTGGACCAGGAAATGTTCTATCTTCTCTTGTGAAGAGAATTAATAACTCTCTGAAGGTATTTTCCTTCAACTCTATACATAAATTTCAGGATTTCTTAAACTTTATCAAAACCTAACTGTTAGTTCTTATTTTTTGTACATTTATAGGAAAAAATTTCCCTGTGGTATAGATTTTGCATAATACTTTGAGGATGGTTGATGTAATACAAATTCTTATTCAAAGTTTATTTAATTTCATACAGAGTCAGGACCAAACTTTAAAGGGGGGAGAAAATTTTGATAAGATTTTTACCGAAGCCCTTAAAGATATACTTAAAAATTTCAAATCTGATCAGTTAGGCTTTCAAGATATTATAGATGAACTCATAAAGCAAGGAAATCTGCAAAATCAAGATGAAAATAGTTTAAAGCAACTATTAGCTTATATTCAAAAGAATTTTCAATCTGTGAATTCAGAAGGTAGAGATTCAAGCGGTGATGAACAAAATAAGCAAGATGGAGAAAAAAGTGGAATAAACATTAGCAGTTTAGATACATTATTTTATTTCAATTTTGTGGCTCAAAATTCGCCAAATGAAATTAAGCCTAATGTTGAAGTTAAAGCGGAAAAAGAAATAACTTATGAGTTGGGAAATACTAAAATTGAGAAAGAAATCTTTTTGAAGGATGGTCAGAGCTATCAAAATCTAAAGATATCAGATTCTAATTCAGGTTCTAATATAAATGTTGGAGAAGGGAATGCTCAAGACATAAAAAGGGATATTGTAAACGAGAATAAGCAAAACGATGGGCTTTCAGATGTCTTGAAAAACGCAGAACAAGTTGTTCATAAAAGCGAGAAAAATACTGATGCAGAAAGCGAAAAGAATGCTGGTAAAAAGGTAGATATTCATCTTGAATCAAATGGAAAGTTGGTAAGTGATGCTGATGAAAAATTTAAGTTTAAAGAAGAGAAGAATATAGATAAGAATTCAGATAATTTAGAATTGATAAATAAAGCTACTACTTCTCCGGAGAAGATTCGGCACGATAAGGATAGCAAAGGCGAAAATATCTTAAACTTTCAAGATTATATGAATAGGCAGAATCAGGAGAAAAGCCAATATGTTAAGGTATATGAAAACCATAAGAAGCAAGAAGAAATTAGTGCAGCCAAGAACCATAAGGACAGAGAAAATATAATGAATTTGAGTAGTGAGTTAGAGAAGAATTTACATGAAAAAATAGGTAGTTCTCACGATTCTGTAAAATCAGATGATAGAACTGGGAATAATAGCTCACATCTTAAATCCGAAAACTTGAATTTTGTAAAACCTAATGATTCGTTAAAATCAGATATCAGAGCAGAAAACAATTTGAAAGAAGCTGAAAAAACCTCTGATCAGTTTCAGGTTCAAATCTCTCAAAAAATAGAAGAGTTAAAAAAGGTAGTCCTTGAAGCTGTTAGGGTAAGTTATGGAGCTTTTCAGAAGAGAGCTTATGTTGAGGCAAATATTTTCGGTTCAAAAGTTATAGTAGATGTATCTTTAGACCCATCGCACAATGTTTCAATTTCAATTGCCACACAAGATTCAGCTTTACGTGCAGAAATATCAAAGCATCAGGACGACCTCCAAAGATTTCTCAAAGACAATAACTTCACACTTCAAAGTTTTAATGTCGGAGCCGACATTGATAATAGGGGTGGATCTGAAAATTTCATAAGTTATAAAGATATTCTGCCTGTTCAGAGTTTCTATGCGGAGAAGTTATATGAGGAAAAAATTTCCCATGGAACACTTTTTGCAAATGTGAAAGGTAGAGTAAGCTTTTTTGTGTAATATGAAAGAAGGATTTGAATAAGTTGAGAAAAAGATTTATGTAAGTTGAAAAAGGAGGTGAATCAAGATGGCTAATGAAATCTCTGATGTTTTAAATAGTTTAGCAAATCAACAAGGTAATCAGAGAGCAGTTTCAAAAAATCAAGGTATAAGCAAAGATGATTTTTTGAGACTTTTATTTACTCAGCTCAAATATCAGGATTTTGAGTCATCTGTTGACTACAAAGACTTGCTCTCTCAACTTTCTATGCTTGCGCAAATTGAACAAGTTATGAATATGAAGCAAGCAATATACTCTCTTTCATCATCTATAGCCAGAACAAATTTCCTCTTCGCATCATCCCTCATAGGAAAATCGGCTTATGTTGATGGTGATAGAGTTTATGTATCAAATAAGAAAGTTTATTCTTTTCCGGCTTTTCAGCTTGATATTCCCGCTCGTGATGTGAAAGTTAGAATATTATCACCCGGGGGAGTTCCAGTAAAAACAATTGACCTTGGAAATCTAACAGCGGGAAAACACTATGTTTCTTGGGATGGAAAAGACGAAAACGGAAATATAGTTCAAGATGGTTCATATACTTTTGAAGTTATAGCTCATGATTCTGAGGGTGGTGAGTTCAAACCTCAAAAGCTTGTTTTCGGAAATATAGAGTCAGTTAGGTTAGATGGAAGAAATGTTCTTGTTGGGTTCGGAGATTCTTTCTTTGAATTTGAAAGGGTTGTGGAGGTAAGAAATTCGCAGTAGAGCAAGATAAAAGAAAGGTTAGAGAAGATGGAAAAATAATATTGGAAAGGAAATGAAGGTGAAGAGCAGATGAAATTTGAAATTTTTGCAAAAAATAAAAGAAAAGGAGGTGAAATAATATGCCTATGCCTTCTTTGTTTGTAGGAAGAACGGGAGTCCAAGCAAATATGCGGGCTCTCCAGGTTGTATCAGACAATGTAGCAAATGTAAATACGGTCGGGTTCAAGTCTTCACGCCCGGAGTTCGTTGATATACTGCCAACAGGTTTTATAGGTGAGCAGTTCGGAAGAGGAACTATTGTGGGTGAGGTTAGAGTACTGCATACGCAGGGAACACTTGAATTCACAGGTCTTGAAACTGATATGGCGATAGATGGGGAAGGTTTCTTTGTTGTAAAGGATGTTCCAAGGTTTGGGATTTTCTACACGAGAAATGGACAATTTGAGGTAGATAGAGATGGCTTCCTTGTAAATAGACTTGCTGATGGAAGAGAAGGTTTGAGAGTACAGGGATGGCAGGTTGTGACAGACGAAAGAACCGGAGAGATAAGAAGAGTCGGACCTATGACAGATATAAGGATTCCTCAAGTTGATTCTCCACCGAAGTCAACTACAAAAGCAAATTTTGGTCTCAATCTTGATTCGAGAAAGCAAGTCATCGCATCTCCGCCATATCCTCTTTTTAATCCCGATGATCCTACAACTTATCAGTTCAATACATCGGTGACGGTATATGATTCTCTTGGAACCCCTCGTGTTATAAATTTATTTTTCAGGAAAATCCAAGAGGCAGATCCGTTTGATCCAAATTCAAGGAATGTGTGGGAAGTTCTTGCAACTGTTGAAGGTGGAACGATTAATTTCCCACCACCTGATGCTTTCGGTAATCCAGTTTTGGGAACATTGGAGTTTACGACGGATGGAAAGCTTGCGGCAGAAAAAATAAACGGAACACTTGACAAAGCTTTGAGGATTGAAGTCACATGGCAGGATGGTCAATCTACATCTCCGCAAGTTATTGAACTGAACTTTGGTACAAGTATAGATGAGGTAAATTTTGGTCTAACTTTACCCGAACCTGGGGTTCAGATTGGTCTTGATGGTACAACTCAGTTTGCCTCTCCATCTTCTGTTAATTTTGTGAAACAGGATGGTAAGGCTGTTGGGTCTCTTTTAAAATTCACAGTTGAGGAAGATGGAACTATAGTAGGTTTTTATTCAAATGGTGTTTCACGACCTATAGCTCAGCTTGCTATTGCCAAATTCACAAATAAAGATGGTCTCTTGAGAGTTGGAAGGACTTTATTTGCTGAAACTCCTCGCTCAGGAGAGCCTGCTTTTGACAAAGCAACAGTTGGAGGAAGGGGAAAGGTTATCGCTAAATCTCTTGAGAATTCTAATGTTGATCTAGCGAATGAATTTATAAACATGATAGTTTTCCAAAGAGCGTTCCAAGCTTCCTCCAGGGTAATAGCTGTATCTGACGCTATGCTCGTTGAACTTGCTGGGCTTGTAAGATAATTTATATTTTAGTTTTCGGAGTTTATTTGTTTTTCTTCTTGATTATTATTCTTTTTCTCCTCTTCTATGATTTTTCCTATCTCGTATATTGAGATTGGTCCTATGAATTTTTTAACTATTTTACCGTTAATAATTACAAAAGTTTCGGGAACGCCAGATACCCCATAATCTATTGCAGTTTCTCCTTTGTCAAAGTATATATAGTCATAAGGATTGAGCTCTCTGAGATAGTTCAGAATTTTTTCTTTTGAGTCTTGAAATACAACTCCAACTATTTTTAGCTTTTCTTTGTCATCACTTTTTTTTATTTCGTTGAGTTTCACTCTTTCTTCTCTGCATTCTGTACACCATGAGGCAAAAAAGTTTATAATAACGGTATTATTTTCAGATGTTATTTCCTTTAAGGTCTTTTTGTTTTTTGGAATACTTTGTAGATTTTCTAATTCTTTTGCGTCAATAACCTCAAAATCTATCGGTTCTTTGCCTAAAAGCGGTGATTTTTCAAATAACTTTTTTGACCTGAAAAGTCCAGGGAGAAAGGATAAGGCTATCGCTATACCTAATACTAGTGAAAAAATAAGCCACTTCATATTACTTTTTGTTTTTTTCCCCGTATTTGTTTTTTCATTCATACGGAGCTGAATATTATTATTATTTATTTTTTTATTTCAATTCCTTCTGATATATTCTGTAAATTTTGTACTTTTGTGCTCCTGTGATTGTGATTATTTTGTTTATTCTTTCGTTGTCTTCTAGTGTCCAGGAAAGTTCAGCGCTTTCGTATCCTCTCTCTTTTCCTCGCTTTATTATTTCTCCTACCATAAATAAAGGTAGGAACGGATAATCTTTCCTGAACTCTCTCCTTACTCCCAAAATGATTAATCTGAACGATTTTATCTTTCTTGTTTTTAATCGCGTAATTATTCTTATTAGGTCAAAAGGAGTTTTTCCCCCATTTGTACCAGCTAATATTTCATTTATGTTAGGAATTGCTATACACACTCCGGCGGGTTTATCATCTATATAACATAATATGGCAATTTTACTATCAAGTACTATTTTTAGTGCCTGAGCTATTTCCTTACCTTCTTCTTGGGTTAATGGAGTGAATCCCCAATTATCGCTCCACGCATCGTTAAAAATTTCAACAGTGATTTTTATATCTTCGTCTAATGTTTTCTTCGTCACTTCTCTTATTCTAACTTTCCCTTCTGATCCTTTCCAGACTAATTTTAGTAAAGAGGAAGTCTTTTTCTCTACATCATCTCTTGTTATTTTCCAGGCGAAAAGGTCCTTTGCTTTTGAGTAACCATTTTTTTCTAAAAGATCGGCATAGTATGGAGGATTGAAAGGCATCATTACGAAAGGAGGTTCATCAAAACCCTGAACTAAAATCCCAGATTCTCCGTTTATATTGAATGAGAAAGAACCCATTATTTTCTTCATACCTTCATTTTTCAGATAGTTTTCTGCTGTTGTGAGGAGTCTTTCTGCAACTTCGTTTGAATTGATGCACTCAAAGAATCCGAAGAAACCTGATTTTTCATTCCATTTTTTTATGTAAAGTTCATCTATTTGGGCGGAGATCCTACCTACAACTTTTTTCCCATCCTTTGCTATAAAAAGTTTTGCTTTCCCGTGTCTGAAAAAACTTGAGTATTTCAGGGTAATTAATCTTTCAAGGAAAATCGGGGGAACAAATGCTTTTTCTCCTTTCTTAATCTCATACTCACAGCTGACAAATCTCAATAAATCTAAAAGACTTTTTACTTCCTTTACTTCTATCATAATTTCAGCTTTGTCGCAAATTTCAATAATTTTTTATTTGCTTTTTGTTTTACTTTTTTGCTGTTCCGTACTCCTTTCTCCTGTATTACTTCCTTTTCTTTTGTTTATTTTATTCTTTTCAAGTTTTATTCTACTATGAACTCTGATATTTTGGAAGGATTTATAATAAAGATCCTTTCTCCTTTGTTTTTTCCTTCGTATGCTACTATTATACCCTCAAAGAATTCCTTTACATTTTTTATTTCTGGTGGAGGATATAGCTTTGAGTTAATGCTGTCAAATTCTTCTATTTCTTCAATTTCATCTATTAATATACCGATGAAGTTTTTTGTTTTTCCTGTTGGAATTATCATGAAGAGTCTCCTTTTTGAGAATTGCTTTTCTTCACTTTCATAATCTTCTTCTTTTTTTTCGCCGTTTTTTTCTTGGTTTTCTTTTTGTTCAGTTTTTTCAAGGTTTCCTATATCTATTATTTTTCTTATATCAATAAATGACACGAGTGCTTGTTCTCCCTGAGTTATTTCAACATCTGATATTCCTATTACATAAGGTGGAGCTCCATCTACTTTTGTTATTTTCATATCCCCTTTTTCTTTTATTATTTTCTTTACCTTATTTACCTCTATGCCAAACTTCTTCCCCCTTATCTTGAACAATATAATCCTCTTCCTTATTTCTTCATTCATAAATTTATTTTAGTGATGTTCATCTTTATGAGTTTTTAGTTTTAGTTTTTTTGTTTGTTGGTGCTTATCTAAGCTCTATATTTCTTCTTCCTCTTCTTCTTCCTTTTCCTCAATAGTTTTCTTATACTCTTTGTAAGGGAGCAATGAGAAGGATTCTAGTGAATCAGAAGTTTCTATTTCCATCAGCCAACCTTCTTTATATGGATCTTCAGTTATAGTTTCTGGGTTATCTATTACATCTTGATTTAATTTTAAAACCCTGCCAGATATGGGAGATACTATTTCTACCGTGCCGTCAGATGTTTCTATTTCCCCTATTATATCTCCCGCTTCTATTTCTGTATCTTCTTCTACATAAATATTTATCTTTTCTATTTCATCACTTTCTTGTAGTATGAATTCCGTTATACCTATTCTCGCAATATTTCTCTGTTTCGGAAGTACCCAAACATGATCTTCAGAAAATAGAAGGTTTTTAGGTATCTTCATATTTATCCTCCCTCTTTCTTTATTTTTATATTGTTTTTTCTTTTTCTTTTTGAAATTCTAATCTCTCAAGAGGATTTTTTCAGAAATTTTTTATTTTTCATTTTGATTTCACCTAATGATCTAATTTTTTGCCTTTGCTCCTCAATGCTCTCTGATTTTGTACTAATAAAAGCGAAGGTGTAAAATAAAAATCAAGGAAGATAAAAATCGGTAACAGAAAAAATTGTTATGTTAGGTATAAAATTTTATCTGTATGAAGAGATTAAAATGGAATGGATGGGGATATGAGGGGGAAGAGTTCCCACAAGATAGAACAAGGAAAATCATTGAGATTTTGCGGTCATTTTTAGGAATATCGGAGGAAGATTTTTCTCCGTCTTTAAATCTTGAACAAATAAATTTACCAGAACCAAAAATAGATTATCAATTGCTTCAAAAAAAACTCAAATCGTCATCTGTTAGTGTTGAAAGATACGATAGAGTTTTAAATTCGTCAGGTAAAAGTTATAAGAACCTTGTAAGATTGAGAAAAGGTACTATAAAAAATTTTCCGGATGCAGTTGTGTATGTGAAAGATAAGAACGATATTTTTGAAGTTCTTTCTTTCTGTGAAGACGAAAAGGTTGCATGTATCCCTCGCGGTGGTGGAACAAGCGTTGTCGGAGGAGTTGATACAGAAGAAATATCGTCGCCAGTTTTAGTTTGTGATTTGACTTATCTTAACAAAGTTGTTGATGTAGATACTAAATCTTTAGCGGCTCGGGTTCAGGCAGGAGTGAGAGGACCAAACCTTGAAGAGCAACTCAGAAATTATGGACTCGCTTTAAGACATTATCCTCAATCTTTTTATTTTTCTACCCTGGGAGGATGGATAGCTGCAAGATCTGCGGGGCATTTTTCTTCAAGATACGGGAAAATAGAAGATATGATACAAAGCATTGAAGTTATAACTCCTCGGGGGGTTGTAAAAAATTTTGATGTGCCATCAACTGCTTGCGGACCAGATATACCTCGTACATTTGCTGGTTCTGAGGGTATTTTAGGTATAATAACGGAGGCAGTCGTAAAGTGTCATAAAATACCTACGAAAAAATTCTCAACGGCTTTTGTTTTTCCTGATTTTGAAACCGCATGCGAGGTGGCAAGAAAAATAATTCAGTCTGAAATATACCCACCGCTTTTGAGGATACTTGATGAGAGGGAACACATGATTTCTTCTCTACTCTCTGGCAGACCATACGACGGTGGAGCACTTTTGCTTTTGGGATTTGAATCAGATGATCAGACAGAGGATATTGTGCGAGCTGAGTTTGAAAAAACATCTCAAATATGCATAAAATCTGGTGGAAAAGATGAGGGTAAGGTGAGATTCGAGGATTGGAAAAAAGAATATTTTGAACAGCCTTATCTTCGTGATGTACTTTTGGATTTCTGTATAGTTGTTGATACTCTTGAAACTGCTACAAGTTGGTCCAATCTTATGAACCTTTATAGAAGAGTAAAAGAAGCTATGGAGCAAGCTATTTTTTCCGAAACTTTGGGTGGTGTGACTTGTCGTGTAACTCATGTTTACACAACTGGGGCATCTTTGTACTATTCCTTTTTTGCAAAAGCTCAAAAAGGGAAAGAGGAGGAGCTTTGGTGGAAAATAAAAAAAGCCGCCTCTGATGCTATATCAAACTATGGTGGAACAATTTCTCATCATCATGGTGTAGGTAGGGACCACAAAATTTGGGCTCAAAAAGAACTGAAAGATTCTTTGGTTTTTCTCAAAGGACTGAAAATATCTCTTGACCCAAAAAATATTATGAACCCGGGAGCGGTTCTTGATATATAATATAGGCTTGATATATAATATTATATATTTTATAAAATATAAAATAGGGTTATTTTAATCCAAATCAAAACAAAACTTTTATCTTTTGCAATATTAAATTTTAGTTATAGGATGTAGTAACTAATTTTTTATAGAGGAGGTAGGAAATAAGAGATGTTGTCGATGATAAGCAGCAGAATTGTGAGCATATTGAGAAATGCTTTGCTAACTACGTTTTTTAAGATTTACTTTGTTTTGTTTGGTGCAACGATTTTATCTTCTTCTTTTTGTCTTGTTTCTCTATTATCGGTGTTATTTTCTTTTATTTATCCTTTTGCTTTGTATTCTTCCGATGTTTTTCAAGTGAAATTTCAGGAGGGCAAGGACTATCTTGATAAGGGAGACCTTATGAATTCTTATATAAGTTTCTCCGTAGCTTATGAGTATGCGGAGAGTAATACTCAAAGGTTTGATGTCATGATGAATTTGGCAAATATACTTTTTATTTGGGGAGACACTTTTGCAGCAGAGGAAGTTTACAAAACTGCCCTTGGCTTAAATCCGAGATCTTTTGAAGCTTTAAAGAAAGTCGTTGTTGTAAAGGCAGAAAATCAAGCTCGTGATTTCAAACTTTATCTTAGTAAAATACCGCAAGATAAAAGAGATTCCGAGATTTTATATTACTGGGGAAAATATACGCTTTTAGCAGAAAAAGATCCAAAGAGAGCTTGTGATATTCTGGATTCTGTAAGAAGGGAGTCGGAGCTATTTTACAAAGCCTCATATCTTTGCGGTGTTGCTATGATTATGTTGGGGGATAGATCTGAGGCTTTGAGAAGATTTGAAAACGCTTCTTTATCTCCGGATAAAAATTTGCGAGAACATTCATATATCGCTATTGCGAGAATATATACCGATGTTGGTCAGTTTGAGAAAGCTTTGCCTTATTATCTACGAATTCCGCCAGATTCCCCTGTGTTTTACGAGTCAAAATATGAGGTCTGCTGGGTTTTCTACGCACTTGACAGATACGATGAAGTGAGGAATTGTATAGCATATTTTAAAAATGCTCCAAAATCTCATCTCACCAAAAAGATAGATATACTTCAAGCTTTTTTGAATATGAGAGAAGACCTGGTCAATACACTATTGACTTTTACTGCTGTTTCAGATTATTCTGTTATGATGTTATCAAAAATAGATGAAGTTAAAAATATGCCAAAGAAATTTTGGGGTCAGGATTATATAAAGTATTTCTCTGCTCATGAGCCTAATATAAAATCTTTTATTGAATTTTTCCCTGAATATAAAGAATTTTCAAGGAGAAAAATTTATATAGCTCAAACTCAAGCTGAAATAAAATCTATAATTCAGGATATAAGAAGAATAAACTCTATGTCTGTTATCGTTGCAGATAAAGCTATAAAAAAATATCTTGAAAGGGTCTGGGTTGTTCAGCAAAGAATAATTAATATGATGAATAACTTTGTAGCTCAAAGTTCTGCTGATTTTAATAGTAAAAATACTTGGTTTGCTCTCTCTTCTCTTTTTGAAGAGTTAAGAAAACTTGATTTTACAACAAGAGAACTCATAGCCATATCTTCTGTTAAAATAGCGGAACTTTCAAGAGAAGGGGGCTTTAAAAACTGGGAGAAAAAGTTTGAAGCATACAATAAAGCTATGGATTATTCGTTTAAGGAATTAGATAAGCTTTTAGATTACAACAGGAAATCAGCAAATTATTTTGTCATGCTTGCAAAAAAAATATCACAAGAATATGACGGAAGAAAAATGTATGATATCGGTGAAATTCTGAAAACATTTGAAGATTCTCAAAATGTCTTTTTTAGTTTTGCAGATATATGGCAAGATATGATCAAATCAGTTGCTAAATTCCTCTCATTTCAGGAAAGAAAACTTATGGGTATAAACCATGTTTTGAATAACTTTCTTACTTACCTTGACGATTTTGAAAAATCTTTGATAAGATATATTATGCTAAATAGGCTCAAAAATGAGTTCTTCAAAATCTACGCTCTTGCTCAATACGGATTTATAGAAACATCATGGATATTAAAGGAAAAAGAGAGTGAAGTTTTAGATAAAATGCATGTTTTAAGACTTCAAGAAGAAAATAAGATTAGAGATAATTTCTCGAAAATCCAAGATAGTTTAGATAAAATAATTGTAGATTCAAAACCTTTTAAGGCTGATTCTGTTTTTGAAGAGGAAATAAAATCTTATGAGATTATGGCTGATGGTATCTTGAATTCAATCGACTCTTCTTTTGATGTATTTAATAAAGGAAATTCAATATTATTTGTTCCCCCACAAGACATAAACCAAATTATTATGCGCGAACAAAAGGATTTGCAAAAAGAAATGAAAAGAAAGCGGGAAGAAAGAAATATAAAGTAGTTAAATGAATAAAATAAGTAAAAAGGCAAATGTAAGTTAAATCTGATTGAGATGGAATGATGAAAAATAAGAGATTGATTAAAAAAATATGATAAATGTATTGAAACATAAGAATTTGAAAACTATGAAATTTATTATATCTCTTTTTAAGTTCGTGCCTTTATTTATTTCTATAATTTTTTCTTTTGATTTGATATATCCATTTTCTGCTTTTTCTCAAAAGGCAGAAATGCAAAAAACTCAGGAGAAATCAAAGTCGCAAGATAGAAAGATAAAGGAAGAGAAGAAAAAAGATATTCCTTCTCAGAAAGTTAGTGGTCAATCTCTTCCTGTTCAAGCTCCTGATTCAACTAAATCAGATGGATACTACTTTGAAATTATAAAAAGGGTAAATGAATGGAAGTCCGTTTACTCCCCTGATATTTATGATTACCTGATTAGAAGAGAATTTCAACCTAAGGCTCTTGCAATCTATATAGATAGGTTTGAAAAAATAAAGGGTATTATGAAGGAACTTTTAGATCTCCGTTTGCAACTTGAGATGTCAAAAATATCAAATTTCTTCTCTGATAAAATGAAACCATTTTTGGAAGTTGAAAATACAAGACGGGAAGATCTTATGGGAACTCTTCAAAAATATGTAAAAAACTTTTCTGATTCCCCGTTAGCTCCGTATGCTATTTTAAGATACGCAGAAATTCTATATGAAAAATTAAGCTATGAATATATTCAGGCTTATGAACAGGCGGTATTAGAGGGTAGAGTGCCACCTCAAAAGGATTTCTCTCCAGTTATCAAAATATATGAGGATTTCTTGAAAAAGTATAAAGACTTCCCTATGAAAGATGCTGTTATGTACCTTGCTGGATATATTCTTGACGAAATGGGAATGCAAGAGGAAGCCGTTGAGAAATACTTTGTTCCTCTTTCTGAAATAAGGCTATCTCAGTTTGCCGCCGAAGCTGCTATGAGATCGGGAGAGTTTTATTTTAATATTGGTGAGTTAGAAAAGGCAGAAAAATTCTATCTTGTTGTACTTGATTTCCCTGAAAGTCCTTTCTATTCAAAAGCTTTATATAAGCTTGCATGGACATATTTTAGAAAAGGTGATTATTCACTCGCAATAGATTACTTTGTAGAAACGATAGATGCTTCTTATGGTAAGGAAACATCTGATAGGTTGAGCCTTATAAACGAATCGTTAGATTACATTATAACCTCTATTGTTGAGCTTGGGGGGTTTGACTCAATTGAAAGATCAAGAAAGGAAGCTATACTCTCTGTTCTGAATAAAGTCTATCCTCTTGTTTCTCAAATTCAAGATAATCCGGAAGCCTTTTTACTTGAAGCGCAAGGTAGAGTTTTTCTTGAACAGGGCAAGTACACAGAAGCTATGCTTTCTTTCAAAAATCTTATAGATAGGTTCTATCTCTCCCCAAGATCAATAAGGGCTGCCTTCGGTATTTTTGAAGCTTTGAAAAAGTCAGGTGATATATCCGGGGCGATTTCCTGGCAGGTCAAAATGGCTGAAAAGTGGGGACCAGGCTCTCAGTGGGCAGAAAAAAATAAAGATGAGCTTGGTAAGAATGTAAGAAAGCTTGAAGAAGGTCTGTTAGAAGCTGCGAAATATTATCATTCAAAAGGTATGTTCTCAGACGCTGAATCATCGTACATTCTTTTCCTCAAATTTTTCCCAGATAGTGAATTTTCTGCCGAGGTTCAGTTCCTCCTTGGGGAACTTTATTTTAATCAGAAGAAATTTGCTGATTCTTTCAAGTACTACAAAATGAATGTAGAAAATACTAAGGTCAAGCAAAATAAGTTTATTCAGGATGCTGCGTGGGGAATGGTTATATCTGCTGACCAGGCTTTGTCTGCTGGTATGAAGGATGCACCTGAAAATTTAAAAAACGCCGCGTTCTTATACGAAAGGCTCTTTCCTCTTGATAGAAGGGTTCCAATAGCCCTATATAAAGCTGCAAAAGTTATATCTTCTGAGGGTAAAAAAGATGAAGCTTTATTTATGTTCTCAAAGATAATTGAAAGATATCCAGGTTCTGAAGTTGTAGCCGATTCTATGCTTGAAATTCTGAAAATATATATAGAGAAGGGAGATTTGATGAGAGTTTTGGATTTTTCTCTGCAAGCAAGGGAAAGAAAAGATATTTTCTCGTCAGAAGATATAAAATATATAAATGATGCGGGAGCGAAAGCTCTGTTTTCCATAGCTTCAAACTACGAAAAATCTAAAAATTTTCAGGAAGCTATTTCCTACTACCTTAAAATTCCTCAACTTTTTCCTGATTCTGAATTCATAGATGATGCTCTTTATAGCGTTGTTATGATGTATTATGAAATGAAAAAGTATGACGATGTTTTGAAATTTTCAGATGAGTTTTTAAAGAAGTTTCCTCAATCTGATTTGAGGTTTGATGTTTTATATGTAAGAGCTGTTGCGCTTTCAAGTCTCTTCTTTTTTGATCAAGCACTTGAAACTTATGTTAGGTTGGAAACGGAACTTAAAAATAAAAAGAATTTATCTGATATTGAGAAAGATATACTCAATAAAACGATGGTTGCTATAATTTCAATTTACACCGGATTAGGAAAATTTAATGAAGCGGCAGAGTGGACATTAAAGTATTACGATCAATTTGGTAAATCGGAAAAAGATCCCCTTCTTTATGTAAGAAGGGCTGCTGACCTTTATGAAAAAGCCGGCAACATCCAAAAAATGCGGGAACTTCTTTCAAGTTTTATAAAAGAGATGGAAAAGCAGAAGAAATCAAACACATACGATGTGGTTTATGCAAAATATAAGATTGCAAAATCTCTTGAAAAATCAAAACCAGATGAAATGGAGAAAATTTTTTCTGATATTATAAATACTTGGCAGAAACTCCCAGATGAAGATAAAAGAAGAGCAGTGAGTATATACGCTGAGGCGAAATTTCATTTCGCTAAAAAAACCTTTGATGAGTACAAGAAAATAAGAATAACAGGTGATGAGAAACAGAAACAGCTGGCAGACAAGCTAAAAAAGAAATCAGAAATGCTCAAAAAGGTTCAAAATGAAATGGGAGATATAGCTAAGCTTGGAGATCCAAATTGGTCATTTGCTGCTATTTATTATATGGGATTTGCATTCCAAGATTTTGCTGATATGCTTATTAATTCTCCTCTTCCACCAGAAATAAGAGCTATACGAGACCCAGAAGAAAGGTCATTAGCAGAAGCTGTTTATAGGGAGGAGCTGGAAAAACAGGCTTTCCCTCTTGAAGATAGTGCTATAAAAATTTTCTCTGGAGCTGTTGATAGGATAAAACAGCTTGGGGTCAGAAATGAGTGGACTGCTCTAATATTTAAACATCTGAAAATGCTTGACCCTCTCGCACCTGTTGAGGTGGAGGATGATATATTCCAAAATGTTGCTCTAACTTTTTCTATGAAATCTTATTCAATCCCTCCAATAGAGGAAACAAAAGAGGAAAAATCTGTCTTTGCGAAGAAGGTGAAACAAAAGTATATATTCAAATTAAGCGATCCAGAAAATCTCAGATTAGAATCCTTAAATGCTGTCATGCAAAATCTTTTCTCTGGATATTTTGTTTTACAATCCGAAAAGGGTTTATTTTACTTTGATTCCGATAAACTTATTGGAAAGAGGGATTAAAAATTTTAACATTTAGCTAAATTTTAGTCCTTTTGATATGAAATTGTAAAATTTATTATTGTAAGAAATGGTTTGTAAGAAAAAAATAGAAAAAAAGTTTTGTGATATTATCCCTTTTTTTGCTGCTCTGTCGTTTATTATTGTATCTTCATCAGGATGTTCATTTCTGCCTTTCTTATCTCCCTCAAAAGATCAAGTTAGCCAAGGAGCATTATTAGGAAGTGGAGAATCTGAAAAACAAGAAGTAAAAAAGGAGGTATTAAAAAACAAAAAAGAAACAGATTTTCAAGATCAGCAATATCCAGATAAACCATTTATTGATCTTTCTCAGAAAATAGATAAAGGTAAGTGGAATTTAGAAGAAATTACTTTTAACCCATCGGACTCCGAAGAGCTATCATTTTTTGAAGAACAATCAGGTGAAGCGGAAGAGATGGAAGAGATAGACAAGTTGTTTCAAGAAGCTTTAACACAGCCTTTTCCTGAAAGTATAACTAAAATAGAGAAATACTTTGTGAAAGGTTTTGGGTATTTTAATATTCCTGTTGAGCTTAACGAATATGTCGATTACTATATCTATCTTTTTACTGAAACTAAATTTAGACAACATCTTGAAAAATGGCTCAGAAGGTATTTTAAATATGAAAAATTAATTAGGAGAATAATAAAATCCTACGGGTTGCCAGATGACCTTATTTTTGTTGCCATGGCGGAATCCGGATTTTCTACTCGTGCAGTCTCTCCTATGAGTGCTGTTGGACCGTGGCAATTTATAGAAGAAACTGCAAGAAGATATAACCTCAAAATTGATTTGTGGATTGATGAAAGAAGGGATATAGTAAAATCAACTTACGCTGCTTTGAATTACCTTAAAGACCTATATGATATGTTCGGAGATTGGTATCTAGCTTGGGCTGGCTATAACGCAGGAGAAAAGAGGATAGAAAAAGCAATTGAAAGGGCAGGAGGTAAAAAGGATTATTGGTATTTTGTAAAAAGAGGTCTTATACCTCGGGAGACTCAAGGATATGTCCCGAAAATAATAGCTCTTGCGCTTATAACGAAAAATCTAGAAAAGTTTGGATTCTCAAAAGATGATTTCAAAGATGAAAGTAAGTTTGAGTTTGATATAGTAAAAGTATCAAAGCAAATTGATATTTTTTCTTTATCTAAAATATGTGAATGTGATGTTGCAGATTTGTGGGAACTTAATCCTTCGCTTCGCCTCCCAGTTACTCCTCCCTATGAATTTGATTTAAAGGTACCAAGAGGTAAAGGTAAGCTCGTTGAGGAGAGATTGAAGTTCTTTGAAGCCTTTGCTACTCGCTTTTATCCAGCTATAAGACATTCTTTCTCACCAGTGCCAAAAGATGATTATCAGAAAAAAGTTTTGGGTGGATGGCTTTACATAACTCCTATAAAAGATATTAGCTATAAAGGGCAAATAATAAGATATGTATCTTTGCAACAAAATTTGAATTCAGAAGATCCTTTTCTTGACGATTTAAAAAAATCTATGGAGAAAGGAGAAACTTTTATCTTACCAGTTTATGTTTATGTTAAACCTTTCATAATCTATAAGGTGAGGAAAAAAGTGGAGTCTTTAAGCTCAATTGCCTTGCGATTTCAGGTCCCAGTCCAAGAAATAAAGAGTTTAAACGGAATTAAAGGGAACAAAGTTTATAGCGGTACAGTTCTGAAAATTCCAACTCATAGTTTCAGCTACGCTTCTCAACCAGCAACAAATTCAAAATATTATAGTTCAAAGAATTCAAGGCGGAGCGATAATGAGATTATGGGGAAAAGAAAACAAAAACAAGTGAATATATCAAAATCTTACCAACCTACCAAAAGTACTATCGTAAGACACAGAGTAAAGAAAGGTGAAAACTTATTTTTGATATCAAAAATGTATGGAGTTGAAATGCAGAAGATAAGAGAAACAAATAGGCTCAGTGGAAACAAAATTTATCCGGGACAGGTCCTTCTCATCCCAACAGACTAAAAAAACTTACAAAAACAAAGAAAATTTTTTAGTTTCAGCTTAATTTATTAGTAATGGGTAAGCTGAAAATTTTGGTTTTGTCTTTCATTCTTTTGTCTTTCATACTCCATAACCTTTATAATGTAAAATCTCCTGTATGCCATATAAAAAAGTTATCAGAAGGCAAAAATTTTGTAAGTTATGAAAATGGAAATGAATATAAGCTCTCTCACAAGTGTTGCAAAGATAAAAATGAAAAAAATAATAATAAAAAACAAAACTTACTTTTTTTTGATTATTTTGTTTCTCATTCTTCGGCACATTATGATTGTTGTTCTTACAACAAAACCTGTTGCCTTAACTTCTCTTCACCTTGCACTTTACATCAAAAAGAATTTTTTCAAGATTTGCATTCTGAAAGTTTAGGTTTGGTTTCAGAAATAAGTAAAGAAATTTTATCTATAAAAGATAAGTTTCAACCCCCTCGTCAATTGTAAATTGTCTTCTGTCTATTTTACACTTGAAGAAGATAGCTATATTAACACAAAAGAGTAAATCACAAAGTAAGTAAATATAAAAAAGAAAAGGAGGTGAAAAAATATGGCTTTATTTTTGTTGTCTATTTTTTTGGTTCAAATTAGTTTGGAGCAACTTTTAGATAAAGCGATGAAAAATAATCCAGAAATTTTATCTGCACAAAAGGTTTACAGTTCAACTTTGTATCAAAGAGAGTATTTGAGGTGGTGGTTACCGAACCCAGAAATTGGTCTTGGTGCTTCATTTTTGACACCACGATTTGAGTTCTCTATATCTCAAAAAATTCCTTT
>Ga0079992_137670_pt1 | contig 21235 bp, 20 predicted proteins | sample FaiFalFF_MnMetaG_3_FD_69197 | JGI IMG/M metagenome (GOLD analysis project Ga0079992, IMG submission 69197) | Freshwater microbial communities from Yellowstone National Park, Wyoming, USA - Fairy Falls B (FF_Mn_B) MetaG (SPADES assembly) (version 2) | ecosystem: Environmental > Aquatic >... | reverse complement strand
CATAAAATCTATAATTTCCTAAAATCTTCATAAGTTATTGATAGTCAATCATTTAACGCTATTTATTGGACAAAGCATGAAAATTTAAATTTCAATTTGTCAATTTGAATATAGTTTGTTTTATTTGTTAAATAATTATTGAATTTATGGGGAATTAGTGGGGAGCGAAAGTACTCTACCAAAGCTTTGTCCAATAAATAGTATTAAGAAGAAAAATAAATAATTCTCAGAATTATTAGACAAAGCGAAGCCAATTTTAGTGTTTGCCTTAAAATTTTCATTAGTGATGAGAGGAAAAACAATTTTAAGAATAAAAAAAGCGGTTATAAAATCGGTTATAAAGAGTGGTTTTGATGGTGTTAGAATAAAAAACATAGCAAAGGAAACAGGCTCATCTGAGGCACTCCTTTTTAAATACTACAAGGATAAAAACCATCTAATAAGAAGTGTTTTTAGAGATATTGCGAATGAGTTTTATAACTATATAAAAGAAAAAGTGGATAAATCCGATGAAAAAATAAATGCTTTTATTGATAGTTTTATAGATTTTGCAGTTTCAAAAAAGAACGAATTTTTATTTGTTTTAAAAATGTATCAATTTCATTATGATAAGTTCATAAAGAAAACACCTAAACCAATTGATATATTAAGAGAAATAGCTCCTGATGGAAAGTATGGGAAGGCAATGACAGTTGCTTTTATTGCTTCAATACTTACAAGAATGTTAGAATTTTATTTAAATAATCAGATAGATGATGATATTGAGAAATTAAGGAAAAGCATAAAGGAGGTTATAAATAACATTTTATAATGTCCTTAAAATTACAGATTTTTTTAATCTCTTCATTCTCTCTAATTATTTTATCATCATTTGTTGTTTCAGGAATAACGATAAACAAAATTAAATACGAGATTAAAAATTATAGTTATGTTCTTTCAAATGCTTTAAGCTCTGCTTTAATCCTTGGATCTGAAAATGTTGAAAATATTATTAAAAATATACCATTTGGAATAATTATAACGGACCAAAATGATAGCATAAAGTTTTTTAGAAACTTCAAAAGCAATGAAAATTTAAATAAAATTAAAGAAAAATTAGGAAAAAAAAATCAATATGCGGAAATAATATATGAAGATTTTAAAATTGGGAGGGTTTATTATGATGAGCCAAAATCAATTTTTTATTTATCAGTCCTCCCATATATTCTTATGATTATTGCTATAACGACTTTAATCATTATTATTATAGCATTAAGAAACGCTCAAAAATATGAGGAAGAAAAATTTTATTCAACATTTGCCAAAGGGCTTGCTCATCAGATGGGAAATCCCTTATCATCACTAATAGCAAATTTTGAGCTTCTTAAAAAAGGAGAGGATAGATTTTTTGATATTGAAAATGACTTAAATAAATTATCTTCAATTTTAAAAAGATTTTCTAAAATTGGAAGCTCAATAACTTTAAAACCAATTCAATTAAAAGATACAATTTTAGGCGCTTATAATAATTTAAAGGGAAAATTCCAAAATGAATTAAACTTAACTATTAATGGAGATTGTTTAATATATGGAGATTTTGAATTGTTAGAGTGGGTTTTTGAGAACTTTTTAAAGAATAGTTATGAAGCAAATAGCAAAAATGTAAGAATTGAAATTACAAGTGAGAAAAAATTTCATATTATAGATATTATTGACGATGGAAACGGGATAAATCCCTCTATAAGAGATAAATTATTTTCAGAAAATATAACTACAAAGGAAAAAGGATGGGGAATTGGTCTTATTCTCTCAAAAAGAATTATTGAAATGCACAAAGGTAAAGTAAAATTGATTGAAAGCAAGAAAGGATTTACAAAATTTAGAATACTTTTCCCTTTAAAATTTCACTATGACTGAAAGGGAGATTTTAGAAATCATAAAAAGGCATCCCGAAGTCATATTAGAGATTATTTATTCAAGCTCAGTAGCAACAAAGCAAGACATTAAAATTTTATATAGGAAAATAAAATTAAATTTAGAAAATAAACTTGAAGAAAAAAAGGTAGAAATTGAAAAGACATTAGAGGATAAACTTGAATTAAAGAAACTTGAAATTGAAAAAACAATAAGAATAGAAATAGAAAAAATAAGAAGTGAATTTCAATTAGAAATTGAAAAATTAAGAGCGGAAAGCAACGAAAGAATGAATCAAATGGAAAACCAAATTAGATTGGAAATTGAAAAGTTAAGAAGTGAAAGTAATGAAAGGATTGAAAAATTAAGAGCAGAAAGTAATGAGAGAATTAACCAAATGGAAAATCAAATTAGACTTGAAATTGAAAAAATAAGGGCTGAAAGTAATGAAAGGATGAACCAAATGGAAAATCAGATTAGATTAGAAATTGAGAAGACAAGAGCAGAAAGTAATGAAAGAACGAATAGATTAGAAAGTCAAATAAAATTAGAAATTGAAAAATTAAGGTCTGAAATGGAAATTAAATTACAAGCTATGAAAAATTCATTGTTAAAATGGATTATTGGCTTAATTTTAGGTCAAACAATCGCTATTCTAATTGCCATAACTTTGAAATGAAGAAAAATTAAAGGTATTTTTAAACAAATTCAAAATATAAATGATAATGTAATTTACAATTTTCATTAAATTGGGAATGACAATATGGACATTTAAAATTTGAATTTAAATAATCATATATTGTTAGTTCATTCTTACACACACCACATAAAATTGCTTTTTTATTAAAGTCATTTCTATTCCATTTTAAAATGTTATGGGTTTGCATTTCTTTATGGCAAAAATAACAAGGATAATAAATTTCACAACATTTAAACTTTATCGCAATAATATCTTTATTTGAATGGTAATGAATACACCTTGTTTGATTATCATATAAAATTCCAACAATTTTCATATTATTATTAAGTCATCTTGCTTAATTGTTGTTATAACTGCCTTATTGTCTTTAATATAAACATCAATTTCAAGTCTTATGCCAAACTTTCCATCTATATATATGCCAGGCTCAATAGAAAATAAACAGCCATTTATTATTCTTCTATTATCATGTGTTTCAAAATTGTCTATATTTACATTAAAGTAATGAACAAATTTCCCAATTGAATGACCTGTTCTATGAATAAAATAATTTCCATAACCTTTTTGAGCAATATAACTTCTTACAACATCATCCACTTCATAACCAAAAATTTCCAAATTTTTTTCTAATTTACTATTTATATATTCAACTGCCAAATCCCTAGCGGATTTTACTATTTCAAAAATTTTCTTATAATCATCAGGAACTTTATTTCCATAATATCCAACCCATGTAATATCATAATAAATACTATTTTCCCCATTTAGTCTTGCCCAAATGTCTATTAAAAATGGATTTTCTTTCTCAATTTTTTTTGATTTATCTTTTGTAGGCATATAATGAGGATTGGAAGAATTCTCACCAATCGCAAAAATTGGAAAATCACCATCAGTTGTTAAATTATTTTCAATTAACTTATTGTAAATAAAATCACTCACTTCAAACTCATATTTAAATTTTCCTAAATTATTAAATACCTCAAATAAAGCACTTTTTATAATTTCACCTGCTTGATAATGTGTTTTAATTTCATTTTCTGAAATAGTAAAAAACATTTGAACTAAATCAGCAGATGAAACAATTTCCACAGATAAACTTTTAATAATTTCATAGGTTCCAGCATCAATAATTGAAATATATGGGATTGAGCAATTTTTTGAATATTCCATAGCAATCGTTTTAGAATTTTTTAGAATTTCTTTTAGTTTTTCAATCATTTCTTTCCAAGTTGAATATAATAATTTTTTACCTTCTAAATGCTCAAGTTTATTAGGCTCAACTCTTGATAATAGTTTAATTGGTTCTCCATCTTTTGGAATAAAATAAAACCATCTTCTTGTAAAATGTTCTCTTGGATTTATATTCAATATCATTTGAGCTATGTAATTTCTATTTTGAAAGTTATAAAATAACCATCCATCTAAATTAAATTTTCTTAAAAGTTCTTGAATTTTATCTATTAAGTTATTCCCCATCATAACCAATACCAATATCTCCTAATCTCCAAAAACTATTATTCTTACATTTTGATTGAGAAGGATAGTTATCATTTCCTGAAATATCAATAAATAACCCTATACCAAAAAAATCTCTTTGACTACTTAAATTCTGACTTGCTCCACAGCTTAAATGATACTCCGTAAAATTATAACTATCATTTCCACTATTATCTATAAAAATTCCAAGTCCATTTGCTATACTATTTCCAATCCCTCCTGAAACATAGTAAATATCATTTCCACTTTTCTCATAAAAGAATCCAATTGAAAAATCATGACCACTCCCAATTGATGGACCTGCTTTAAAAATATAAATATCATTACCTGATAAATCAAAGAAAGAGCCAATTGCAATATGAATACCAGCTCCTAATCCATATTCAACACCAATATATCTATCATTACCACTTGAATCAATGAAAATTCCCGTTGAATACCAATAAGCACTACCAATACAATAAGTTCCACAATTATATAAATCATTTCCTTCATAATCTACGAAATATGAAAATCCACCTGCTATATCTTCTCTAATTCCTATTGAAAACCCTAATCCAAATCCATAAAATTCATTTTTCCATAATGGCTCATGCTCATAAAACCTTCCCAAAAAGTACATGTCATTTCCCTTTAAATCTTGAAATATACTTATTCCCCATATACTACTAAAAGATAAAGCCCTATTCACAGCTCTATAAATATCATCCCCTTCATCATCAATAAATATAGAAATTCCATAAAAACTTGAAGAGATAGAAAATCTGCCAACATCATAAATATCATCTCCTGATTTATCTTCAAAGTAAGATATACCTAAAATTGTTGAAGATAGGCAAAAATCTGAACATTTATAAATATCATCACCTTCATTATCATAGAAAAAGACTGCTCCATATTCACTATAAATTGAATAATTATTAAGCTCATATTTATCATTTCCTTCAAGATCAATAAAAGCACAAATTCTTATATTTGATTGACAAACTTTTTTATAATTTTGAGAACCTTTGGTATTTATATAAATAAAATCACTATCAGAAGGCATTAAGCTATCAGTAATGACAATTTTCCCAAATTCCGTTTCATATAAAAAATTAATATCTTTACCTTTAAGTGATTTTACAGCTTCTTTAAGCTCTAAGAATGCATTTAATAAAACCAAATTAGCATAAAAAAAATTCTTAAAATTTAACTTTGAAAGATAACTTATAATACTATCCTTAGAGATATTTGAGCTATCACTTAAAATTTCATCTTTGGCAAATTTGATTAAACTTTCAATTTCATCTAAACTAACATTTGAATGCTCTAAATAAAAAGAATAAATTTTTGATGTTTGAATAAATTTTATTAGGGCATTTTGAATTTTAATATCAAAAGATGAAAATAAGGTATCAGGATTAAAAACAATAGAATAAGGACCTGTAATGTTTAAATTGTAATAATCATTTAAAATTGTTTCAATTTCTAAGAATATATTTTTTTGAAGAAGTTTAAAAGCAATCGTATCTATCTTAAAAGGTCTTTTTAAAATTTCAATAAAGCCTTTTGGTTTTAAATTCGTTTCAACAGATATATCTTTCTTATATCCTAAATCATTTATATTCAGTCCATAATTTAAAAGTGCTTTTGAAACATAAAAATAATCTATATTACTTAAAATAGAGGGACCCATAAAGGTCCCTACAAAGAACCCCACTTTTTGATAAAATCCTCTTTACCCAAGCGATAATAATCAGCATTCTTTTCCTTAAAATGAGACCACTCAGCTGGAACATCATTCTCTTGATATATAGCACTAACAGGACATACCGAAGCACAAGCACCACATTCTATACAAGTATTAGGGTCTATATATAGTTGCGTAGTCTCATCCCAATTCTCATCTTTTCTTGGATGTATAGCATCAACGGGACAAACTTGAACACACTCCCCACTCTTTGTTCCTATACAAGGTTGCGTTATCACATATGCCATAGCTTGAAAATTTTAAAGGGTAATTTAAAAAATATAATTTCTTATCTCTTTTAATGCTTCTAAAAATTTATCTATCTCTTCAAGTGTATTATATAAATATAAGCTTGCTCTAACCGTATTATTTGCTTTTAGTCTTCTTAAAAGGGGTTGAGCACAATGATGACCACTTCTTACAAATATATTTTTATAATCTAAATAACTTGCCACATCATGAGGGTGAATGTTTTTGACATTAAAAGCAACAATACATAATCTATCTTTTGTATCTTTTGGACCATATAATTCAATAAAATCTAAATTTAAGATGTTTTCTAACATATATTTTAAAAGTTTTTGCTCATGCTCATATATATTTTCAATTCCAATTTCATTTAAATAATCAATGGCATAGCCAAAAGCAATAGCATCTACAAAGTTAGGTGTTCCCGCTTCATATTTATAAGGTAATTTATTAAATGTTGTATGAAATAAATCAACATTTTCTATCATATCTCCACCAAATAAAAATGGAGGTAATTTTTCTAATAATTCTTTCCTTGCCCATAAAACACCAATACCTGTTGGACCAAGCATTTTATGTGCTGAAAATGCTAAAAAATCACAATTTAATTTCTTTACATCTACCTTAATATGAGGAACACTTTGACAAGCATCAACAACAATAAATATATCTTTAAATTTTCTTGCGAAGTTTATAACTTTTTCAATAGGTTGAATAATTCCTGTTATATTTGAAGCATGCCCAATTGCTAAAATTTTAGTTCTTTCAGTTATTATTTCTTCTAAATTTTCTAAATTTAATCTTCCATCATTATAAACATCAATGTACTTTAATTTAGCTTTTTTTCTAATGGCAAGTTGTTGCCATGGAACTAAATTTGAATGGTGCTCTGATATTGTAATAACAATTTCATCATTTTCATTTATATAATCAGAAAGAATATAAGAGCATAAATTTATTCCTTCCGTTGCATTTCTAACAAAAATTATTTCATCTGAATTGGCATTTATGAATTTTGCTATTTTTTCTCTTGAATTCTCATATTCATCTGTAATTTTTGCTGAAATTTTATAAACACCTCTATGAACATTAGCATAAAAATTTTCATATATTTCTTTAATTTTTTCTATTACAATGCTTGGTTTTTGTGTGCTTGCAGCATTATCAAAATATATAAAGTTATTTTTCAAAAATGGAAAATCACTTCTTATTTTTTCTAATCTCATAGATTTTAAAATTTTAAAGCAGTTATTAAATGGATTGTCTAATAATTCTGAAATTGCGATTATTACTTTATTTTCCCACCCACCCTAAAAATAAGCCTACGGCTTAAAACTTTGCCCCCTTAAATTCCCCCCATTAAATCAATAGTTTCAGAAAATCTTTCATAACTTATTGATTATCAAGGGCTTAACATTATTTATTAGACAAAGCAGTTATTAAATGGATTGTCTAATAATTCTGAAATTATTTATTTTATTATGGTTTCCACACCCACCCTATAAACAAGCCTTTGGCTTAAAAATACCCATTTTTCGGCAGGGGGCTTTCGCCCCCTTAAATAAACCCCCATAAAATCAATAATTTCCTAAAATTTTCATAACTTATTGATTATCAACCACTTAACACTATTTATTAGACAAAGCAGTTATTAAATGGATTGTCTAATAATTTTGGAATTGTTTATTTTTCTATGTTTTACCACCCACCCTGAAATCAAGCCTTCGGCTTATGAACTTCACCCCCATTAAATCAATAGTTTTAGAAAATTTTTTATAGCTTATTGATTATCAAGAACTTAACACTATTTATTAGACGAAGCACTTATTAAATGCCTTGTTTAGTAATTTTGAAACTACTTATTTTAACATATTTCCTCCACCAATCCCTAAACTAAGGCTTCGCCTTATAAATGCCCGTTTCTCGGCAGGGAGCTTTCCCCCATAAGATAAATAATTTCCTAAAATTTTGATAAGTTGCTGATTATCAATCACTTAAACCTTTTGCCCAAATAAATTAAGGATTTTTATAAAGATATTTGATTAAGATATTACTTATCAAATTGTAGTTTATAGGACCTTTGAAATGATAAATGATATTGCCTTGTTTGTCTATTATAATTGTTTCTGGAACACCTGTTATTCCATAATCTACACTTATTGGACTATCTTTGGAATATAAGTTTAAGAACTTTAAATTGTAATCTCTAATAAATTTAAGAGCATTTTCTCTCCTATCCCATATGTTAATGCCAATTAAAATAACACTATCTTTTAAGTTATCATATATTTTATTAAGTTCATTTGCTTCTTCTTTACAAGGCTCACACCAACTTGCCCAAAAATTTAGAATTATTATCTTTCCTTTAAAATCATCTAGACTTAAACTATCATTTAAATTATCAATTCTTGGCAGTTTAAAATAAGCTGATTTTCTTATCAATTTTGAATTTTCAGGTTTTTTTGTTTGTAAAGCAAAAATTAAAAATATCAATAAAATAATTATAGTTGATAGAATTATAAAAATTTTAAAGGGTTGTTTTGTCAAGGATAAATTTTAAAGTGCCTTTTAAAACTTCAAACGATAACCAATACCAATTGTATAAGTATTTTCTTTTCTTTCACCAAAAGCAGATAAATTTGGTTTTAAAAAGTATTGAACTCTTAAATTGTAAGCATCTGGATTTTGAATATCTGTACTTAACTTTAAATATAATTTTTCAGTTATATAACTTCCAAGTGTTATAAGAGCATTATTTCCAATAGGTGTAAATGTTAATTCATCAAAATTGAATTTTTTTCTTATATTTCTTGTTAGAACTTGTTGAGCTAAATTTATACCTCTCTCACTAAATCCCCCACTTAAAACTAAATTTAAAATTTCAAATTGACTTCTACCCTTTTTTGAAAACAATTCAAAATATGGATTTTCAAGTGTTCCCATAACATGAGCAGTAATTGTATCATCATAAATTTCCGCTTCACCAATTATATCAAGATTTATCTCATTTCTCACAACATTTATTTTTCCTTCAATTATCTTAAAATTTTTATTTAATGTGTATAAATAAACATTTCCTTTTATAATGTTAAAAGAACCTTCAAAGTATTGTCCAACATCACTTGTTTTTTGTAGAATTAAGTTCGCTGACAATTCCGCATCAACAAGCTCATTACTGAAAAAAATTCTTCTATCGGCAGTTATTGTTATATAATATCTTAAAGGATTTGGTGCTTCTGATTGATTTTTTGCCTTATATCCAACAGGATAATTTACATACCCTTGATCAATATTCAAATTACCTTCAATACTTAAACTTGGAAACTTGCCTGATAATTTCAAAAAACCACTTATAAAGAATTCTGTCCAATCATCCAAAGAAAAATAAAATTTAGCCATTTCCATCGTTAAATCAAAATTTATATCTTTAAACTTATTTGAAAAAACAATAAAACCATTTATTTTCAAAATTCCAGATTTGGAATTATTTAATATAAAGTCATTAACTTTAATAGTATTTTTATAAAAAGTTAATGAGCCATCTAAACTTTTAAATTCAATTTCAAAGGGTGTAAAAGCCAAATTCTTTGAATGAATTTTAGCATTTCCTGAAAGTGATGGTGAAATTAAAGAGCCTGAAATTTTTGCTTTTCCTTCAATATAACCTTCATCAATAACAACATTAGGAAATAAAAAAGGCTCAATAATATCAACAGGAAATCCATTAAACGAAACTTCCCCACTTATATTACCTTCTTCAAGTGTTATGGAAAATGGATTTAATTTTAAAACTGATGATAAAATTAAATTACCTTCAAATGTCCCATTTTTATCAGAAATTTTAAAGTAATCAACATTTATTTGCTTATCATAATAATAAATTGAAGAATATAATTCATTAAATAAAAATTTTTTAAATTGAGCATTATTTAAATCTAAATTCAAGAATAGTTTTGGATTTGATAAGTCCCCTTTAATTCTCAGAGCAACATATCCATCAAATCTAACACTATCAATTTTAAAAACTTTTAACAACTTTTCATAATTAAAATTTGAGCTAATAAAAGTTAAATCAACATTTTGGCTATCCAAAACCAATTCAAAAATTATATTTTCATTTCTCGCTTTTAAATAATTATAATTTTTATAACTTTCAAATAATCCATCTTCAAATTTAATTATTGTATCACCATTTAGAAAAACGAAATTAAAATTTGATTTTATTGTATCTTTTAAAATGATATTTCCAAAAACACTTAATTTTCCATATTTACTAAAAGCAATTATTGAAAAATCACCTTTATCTTGATGTTTTTTAAAGAAAATATATGAGCTATCTAAAATTAAACTATCGTTTGTTTTTAGACTTAATAATTTTGTTTGAAAATTAATGAAACTATCAATTAAATGAATTTTATAAATGCCACTTTCAAGATGATAATTTTCATAAGACAATTTAGAAAAATTACCATCACCAAAAATTTCAAAATGATTTTTTTCAATTTTTAAATTTCCAAGAAAATTACAAGAGCCTTTTATAAAATTGTTAAATTTCCCTAAATTTACATAACTTAAATTTAAATTTAAATTCCCTTTTTGTTTCTCTAAATTATAACTGCCAACAATTTCACCAACCACATTTCTATCATTTATTATGAGTTTTGAAATTTCAAAATTTTTGTAATTCTTTGAATATATTGTGCCACTTAAATTTTCAAAATTGAAAGTATCATAAATAACTTTCGTATTGCTAAATGTTATATTCAAATTACTATTGAAATTACCATAAATGTTGAAATTTCCTGTAATTTCAATAACTTTATCAGGCTTTAATTTTGATATTTTCGCATTTATATTAAAGCTTGTATCAAAAACAAAACCACTTAATAAAATTTTTCCATTAAGAAAATTAAATTTTCCTTCATTTATAAAAATTGTATCATTCTTAAACTTTAAGCTAACATTGAAATTGTAAATTCTATTACTTTCAAATGTCAAGCTATCTCCAACACTAAATAACTTTAAACTTTCTGTTTCAATTTTGCTAATGATATTATAAAAGTTAAATGTCTTAAATTTTATAAATTTTGAATTTAAAATAATAACTTTTTCATTTGGGAAAAATTCAAAGTTTAATTTCTCAGCTCTTAAACTATCAGCATATAAATCAGAAATTGTAAAAATACTATCAGAGTAAATTTTTATTTGTGAATTTAAGCTATCTAAATTTTGATGAATTGTTTTATTTTCAGATAAATTGTAGGCATTTAATTTTATTAAAATTGCTTTTCCATCTGATTTTATACTTGAATAAATTTTTTGGGCATTTATATTTAAATTATTAACTATTAAATGTATTTCGTTAAATTCAATGTTTCTTATTTCAAATTTTTCAAATGAGCTTTCAGAGGATACTCCTGATGTGTCTCTTTTTAAATTATTTTTAAAGCTATCAACATTAAAAACAACATTATAAGCTAAAATTTTATAAATTGTTTTTCTTCTTAATAATTCGGAAATAGAAAATTTTATTTTTAGAGAATCACCTTTTAAAATTGTTGGAATTTCAAAATTGGATATTGAAATTTCTTTTAAGCTTATTGAAAGTGTTTTATATGTAAGTGGTTTTCCTAATTTTTTTTCTATTAAATTGCTTAAAAATTTATCTAAATTTTGAAAAAAATAAAAAATTGAAATCCCTATAATAATTAAAAGAAGTAAAAGAAGGGCAATTAAGCCCTTGGCAATTTTCTTAAACACTTGGTACAGACCTTAACTTTTCTTTTACTCCCATTTACAATAGCTGTAATTTTATGTAAGTTTGGTTTAAATTTTCTTGAACTCTTCTTATTTGAGTGGCTAACTCTATTTCCAAATACAACACCTTTACCACATATTTCACACTTTCTTGCCATACGAAAATTTTAAAGGATACTTTAAAATTTTTAAACTTGATTAGGACTATAAAAATTGAAGAAATTTATTCAAATTTTAAGAATTTTGAAAAACTTTCAAATAAGGAATTTATTTTTAACATTTTAAAAGAAAAAATTTTCTTTATTTCCGATTTTAGAAGGTAGTTCAATAGTAAAAATTATTTGCCTTGGCAATTTTCTTGAACACTTAGTACAGACATTAACTTTTCTTTTACGCCCATTTACAATAACTGTAATTTTATGTAATTTTAGCTTAAGTTTTCTTGAATTCTTCTTATTTGAATGGCTAAATCTATTTCCAAGTACAACATCTTTACCACATATTTCACATTTTCTTGCCATAAGAAAATTTTAAAGGATACTTTTTTAGTCAGACAAACTTTAAAATTTTAGAAGTGAAAGTAATTAAGATAAATAATATAAGAAACTATCAAATAATTAGAGCTGGCAATTTTGTTTTGAGAAAAGAATGGGAAAAATTCTACAAAGATAAAAAAGGAAAAGATATTATTGAGGTTTTTAAAGATTGGATAATTCAAGGAAAGGGAAATATAATAAGGTTTAATTATCAAAAAAACATACAAAGAGAAATTTTAAGCGATGAGCGGGCAAGAATTTATTTCATTACAATAAATAGAGAAATAGTAAAAATAGGTGGAAGTATAAACAGAGGAGGTATAAGAGGAACGATAAGTTTTTATGAAAATGCCCTAACAGGTAGTCCAGGAAAACCAAGGTTTATAATACATTTATTAATAGCAGGAGAATTAACTTTTAATCCAAATATCAAAATAGAAATGTATTTTACATTTTTACCTACTTGTTATGTAAAATATAAACCATTTTTTAGTGATAGTGGTGAAGAGGATATTCAGATATCTGAATATAAAATTTTTGAAGAAAAATGTTTAGAAGAATTTAAAAAATTGTTAGGAAAATACCCTGCTTGGAATTTTCAAGAAAACAAAAAGCCTTATCCTGAAAATTTAGAAAAATTATATAACATTTACCAAAGGGAAGTTAGAAAAAAATGAAAATTCAGTTAGACCTCTTTTCTTTATTTAATGATGAATTTGAATATAGAAAGCAAAAGTTTCTATCAAAATTAAAAAGTTCTAATGGTTCGTTTAAAAGGTACCTCGGTTCTCCTTTAAGATATATGGGTGGTAAATCTTGGGCTGTTGGTTATGTTGTTAGCAAGCTTCCAAGAGTAGAAAGGCTTATTTCTCCATTTTTTGGTGGTGGTTCAGTTGAAATAGCAGTTTCAAAAGAATTGGGAATACCTGTTTTAGGTTTTGATATATTTGATATATTAGTTAATTATTGGCAAGTCCAAATTAAGCATCCAAAAGAATTATATGAATTTTTAAAAAGACTTAGACCTGATAAAGAGACTTATAAATTTGTAAAAGAAAAGCTTCGTCTTTATTGGCAAGGAAAGTTGGAATTAGATAAAATAACATTAGCAGGTTATTATTTTTTCAATCATAATTTGTCTTATGGACCTATGTTTCTTGGTTGGATGTCTTCTGTTTATGCTAATGAAAAGGTTTATAAAAAAATGATAGAAAGAGTTCTAAACTTCAATGTTAAGAATTTATGGGTTGAATGTGATACCTTTGAAAATGTTATCAAAAAATATAATAATGATTTTTTATATTGCGACCCACCATATTATTTAGGAGAAGATAGTGAAGTGTTTAGAGGGCTATATCCAAATAGAAATTTTCCAATTCACCATAAAAATTTTGACCATAAAGAACTTAGAAATTTACTATTTAAACATAAAGGAGGATTTATTCTTTCTTATAATTACTCTGAAACTATAAAGAGATGGTATAGTTTTTGTGATGAAATAATTGAAATTGATGTTCATTATACACTTGGTCAAGGTGAAACACGAATTGGTAAAAATAGAAAACTAAGAAAAAGTCATATTAAGAAAACAAAGGAATTAATTATTGTAAAATATCCAGAAAGTTAAAGCTTTAAAATTTTTAAACTTGATTAGGACTATAAAAATTGAAGAAATTTATTCAAATTTTAAGAATTTTGAAAAACTTTCAAATGATGATTTTATTTTATCCCCATTTTTTCAATTACCACTTTATGATATATTAAAAGATGAATTTTGTGAATTTTATGGATATTTTCAAAATAATGAGCTTGTTGGAATTTGTGCTTTAAAAATTGAAGAAAATTACTATCAATTTCCTACTTATGAAAATGTTCATCCATACCAAGATTTTATCGTTGATAATAAATATAGAAAGGAATTTATTTTTAACATTTTAAAAGAAAAAAAATTTTCTCTATTTCCGATTTTGGAAGATAGTCCAACAATAAAAATTGTTTGTGAGCAGTTTAATGCTCAAAAGGAAATGTTTTCAAAAATTTATTATTTAGAGCTTCCTAAGATGCTTGATGAAATTATTTATAAATCAAAAAAACATGATGAAATTATTAAAATTTTAAAAAAGCTTTCAAAACAATATGAATTTAAAAAAATTGACGAATTTGATTTTTACGATTTATTTATAAAAACGAAAATTTATTTACTTCCTCAAAGTTTTCAAATTTTCATTTCAGATTTACTATCAATTTGTAAAACAAATAATTTTTTGAGGATATTTACAATTGAAAATGAATTTTATTTTATTGTTTTTGTTTATAGGTCAAAAGCATATTTATGGCATTATGTTGTTGAAGATGAAAAATTAAAAATTTTTGGATTTTTGAAAGTTATAGAGCATTTAATTTCAGAGCAAATTAAAACATTAATTATTTTTACAGATTTTTTAGACTTGAATTTTCCAATAAAACAAAAAACAACATATAAAGTTTATAAACTATGAAAATTCTTATAACAGGTGGCGCTGGATTTATGGGAAGTTTTGTTGTTAAAAGCTTATTAAATGAAAACTTTGATATTATTGTAATTGATAATCTTGAATATTCAGGAGATATAAAGAGAATTGAGGATGTTTTAAATAAAATTGAATTTAGAAAGTTAGATTTGAAAAATTTTGAAGAATTGAAAAAATTTTTAAATGATAAAAAACCAAATATCGTTATTCATTTAGCAAGTTTAACACATGTTGACAGAAGCATATTATTTCCAAGGGATTTTATAGAAAATAATATTATTGGAACATTTAATTTGCTTGAATGTTTAAGAGATTTAAAAATTGAAAAGTTCATTCATATATCAACTGATGAAGTTTATGGTGAAATTATTGAAGGCTCATTTTTTGAAAATAGTCCATTATTACCTAATTCTCCTTATTCCTTTTCAAAAGCAAGTTGCGATTTATTAGTTAGGACATATTATAAAACATATAAAGTTCCATCAATTATATTAAGACCTACTAATAATTATGGTCCTTTTCAATATCCTGAAAAATTAATTCCTCTTGTAATTCTAAAAGCAATAAATAATGAAAAAATTCCAATATATGGAAATGGAAAACAAAGAAGGAGTTGGTTATATGTTGAAGACTTTACAAATGCTTTAAAAATCATTTTGAATTATGGAAAAATTGGAGAAATTTACAACATTGGTTCAGATGAAGAATATGAAAATTTGGAAATTGTTAAAAAAATTTTAGATTATCTTAAAAAACCTTATAGCTTAATTGAATTTACAAACGACAGACCATCACATGATTTCAGATATTCATTAAATTATGATAAGATAAAGGAAATAGGATTTTATCCAAAAATAAAAATTGATGAAGGTTTAAAAATAACCATCAATTGGTATTTAAACAATTTGGACTGGCTAAGAGAAAAATATATTGTTGTTAATGATTTTGTAAAAAAACTTTTAAGTTATTATAAAAATACCAATTAAAGTTCCTATAATTGCCAAAGTTTGGATTATAATGGTGATAATCAAAGCATTAAATTTTTGATCAATTTTTTTGTCTAATTTTTCATATTTTTCATCCATCTTTTCAGATAGCACATTTTTTAGCTTATAGTATAGAATTTTTAGATCTTTATTTGTAGCGATTTTAATTTTAGCTTTTTCAAGAATTTCTATAAGTTGGTCTGGATTACTTGAAATAATTTCCCATATAACTCCTGGGTTCTTTTTCACAATCTCTAAAATTTCTTTTTCAGTCATACTGAAATTTTAAAGGGAACTTTTCTAAACAAACTTTTTTCTTAAAACTAAGCTTATAAAGTAAATTATAATACCTACAATTAACCAAAGAATAAATCTAAACCAAGTAATTTTTGGAAGACTTAACATAAGAATTAAGCAACTAATAGCTCCAAGGATTTGAAAAGATGGAAATAAAGGCGTTTTAAAAGGCGGATTTATTTGTTTTTTAATTCTTAAATACAAAACACCTAAATTTATTATAAAAAATGTAAATAATGTTCCTATATTTGTAAGTTCTGCGACTACTGAAATATCTGAAATAGCAGAAAATATACCAACTATTAAACCACATATAATTATAGAAATAAAAGGTGTTTTAAATTTTGGATGAATATATGAAAAAATTTTTGGAATAAATTTATCTCTTGACATAGCAAGAAAAATTCTTGGTTGTCCTGCTTGAAATGCTAATAAAACTGTTGTTGTTGAAATTAAAGCACCAATAGCTAAAATTGAGCCTGCCCAATTTAAATTTATATCATTTAAAACTTTTGATAAAGGGTCAGCAACATTCAAATTCTTATAATTTGATATACCTATTAAAACAAAAGCTGTTAAAATGTAAATAATTGTTGATATAACAAGTGATAAAATAATACTAATTGGTAAATGTTTTTTAGGATTTTTTGTTTCCTCAGAAAGTGTTGAAATCGCATCAAAGCCTATATAAGCAAAAAATATAAGTCCTGCACCTGTTAATGTTCCACTAAAACCATTTGGCATAAATGGTTGATAATTTTGAAGTTTTATATGAAAAATACCAACAAAAACAAAAAATAATAAAATTAAAATTTTTAAAATCACTAAAAAATTATTAAATTTAGCACTTTCTTTAATACCAATCAGTAATAAAATTGTAATAAAAAAAACTATAAAGAAAGCAGGAACATTAAAAGGTTTTAAGAGATAATTTGGAATATGAATATGAAAATTTTCAAGAAGAGAAATAAAATAAGCAGACCAACTTATTGCAACTGCCATATTTCCAACAAGATATTCTAAAATTAAATTCCAACCCACTAAAAATGCAATAAATTCACCAAATGCTATATAAGAATAAGTATAAGCACTTCCTGATATTGGAATTGATGAAGTTAATTCAGCATAACTTAAAGCTGAAAATAAACAAACTAAACTTGCTATTATAAATGATAAAATTATTGAGGGACCAGCAAAAGAACTTGCTGTTCCAACAAGAGCAAAAATCCCTGCTCCAATAATAGCACCAATTCCAAAGAATGTTAAATCAAAAACATTTAAAACTTTATTTAATTTAGAACTTTCAATTTCAGCAAATGCTTCATTCAAAGATTTTTTTCTAAATAGAAAGCTCATTTGTCTCTTACAATTTCCGAATAAACAGAATTTGGATAATTCTCAATTAATTTATCTTTATAAGTGCTAATTTTTGTTATTTCATAAAGTTTATATAATGCGAATGGCTTAATCCAACTATTATCTGAAATTTTTTCATAATGATTTTTCGCATCAGATAAATTATTTTTCCTTTCAAAATAAATAGCATAAGCTAAATTTTCAAGATTTTTATCTTGAATTTCTTTCTTTTCGCCTTTGAGTATATAAAAAAAATTTAATGCAGTTTCTAAATCAAATGTATTTAAAATTTCTATATAAAGTGCTATATCATTATCTATATTCCTTGCTTTTGGAAATGTTCTTTTGAAATAATTTACAACACTTTCAGGGCTTTGTGTATATAAATAAGATAAAAAGCATTCTTTATAAAAGTCATTAGAGCAGAGTTTTATAACATCTTTATATTTTTTCATTTCAAATAAAGAAGTTATAATTTTGGATGTGTCTTTTGTTAGTTTAATTGCTTTTTCATATTTTCCAATTTTCATATAGCTTATAGCAGATGTTTCAGGCTCTAATTCCTCAAGAATTCTTGATGCTTCCTCATAATTACCAACTTTATAAAGTGAAAGTCCATATAATCTCCTTGAAAATTTATCATTTTTATTTTTCAAAATTTCTATTACTTTGTTATAATTTCCATTTTCATAATAACTATTTGCGACAATTAAACTATCTGAAATATCATTAGCATATTTCAAAGCTATATCAAGCTTATTATCATTAACTAAAAATCTAAAAATTGCTTTTCTAAAAACATAATTTCCTCTATACTTTTCAATATATTTATATATTTTATTGCCATAACTACTATAAAGCCTCAACATTTGATAAAAAATATAATTTTCATCTCTTGATTTTGAAAGCTCAAATAATGCATTTTCAATATCATCTTTTTTATAATAGTATTCAAATGCTTCATTTATCATAATGTTTTCATTTTTTAGAACTTCTCTTGCCATCTTAACTACAACAAATTCATCTAAATTATATTTTAGAAATAAATAATAAGCTTTTGTGAATTCTTGCTCTGTTTTTAAATTTTTAAGCTCTAAAATTGCTAAATCAATTTGACGAGTTTTTAAGTAATTTTCTATATTTTTTAGGTCAACTATTATTACCATTAACATAATTATAAAACCTCTTATGAATTATTCCTTTTATCCTTATTTTCCCATCTAACATTTCTTCTTCTTCAACAAGGGCAAATTTTCTAATTTTTGAATATAGCTCGTAGTTTTCCGTTGTGATTTCAAATTCTAAAAATTGTCTTAATATCATTTCTTTAATTTTTTCTAATAAATTTTCTATGCCTATTTTCAATTTCGCAGAAATAAAAACACTATCTGAAAATTTTTCTTTAAACCTATATATCTGATTTTTATCAATAATCAAATCTATCTTATTAAATACCATTATTTTTGGTTTTTCTTCAAGACCCATATCTGATAAAATTTTTTCAACAGTTTCAATATGCTCATTTACCATAGGATGAGAAATATCAATAACATGTAAAATTAAATCTGCATCTTCAATAACTGATAATGTTGCTTTAAATGAAGCAATTAAATTTGGTGGTAAATCCCTTATAAATCCTACTGTATCTGAAAGGACAACTTTATATGGAATTCCTTCAATTTTTAAACTTCTTGTAGTAGCATCCAATGTCGCAAATAGTTTATCATCTACATAAACATTTGATTTTGTTAATAAGTTCATAATCGTTGATTTTCCAACATTTGTATATCCAACAAGTGAAATTTTTATAAACTCTCTTCTACTTTCCTTTTGAATTTCTTTCGTTCTTTCTATATCTTTTAGTTTTCTTTGTAAATGTCTTATTCTTTCTTTAATTCTTCTTCTTTCATTTTCAAGTAATTGCTCACCAGGTCCTCTTGTTCCTACAACACCTGCCAATCTTGAAAGTGAAATTTCTTTACTTAAACCTACAAGATGAGTTAATTGATATTGCCAATATGCTATTTCAACTTGAATTTTTGCTTCTGATGTTCTTGCTCTTCTTCTAAATATCTCAATTATTAACTCAGTTCTATCTATAATTTTTTTATTCGTTGCTTTTTCTATATTTCTTTTTTGAATTGGTGTTAAATCATTATCAAAAATAATAACAGGAATTTTATAGTCATCACATATTTTCTTCAATTCAAGAACTTTTCCTTTACCTATTAAGTAAGCAGGATCAGGCTTTTCCCTTATTTGAATAAATTTTTCAAAAACTTCAAATTCAGCAGATTTGGCAAGTTCTTCAAGTTCTTCAAGTCTATCTAATCCTTTCCATCTATCTTTACTATTTCTTATTAGAGATATTAAAATTGCTTTCAAGCTGCTTCTATAATTGGCTCGTTATCTTTATCAATAACTTCTCTTGTTATTATAATTCTTCTTACACCTTTCATACTTGGAATTTTGTACATCCATTCCATAAGTACATCTTCAACGATCGCTCTAAGTCCTCTTGCTCCAACTTTCTTATTATAAGAAATCTCTGCTATCCTTCTTATAGCATCATCAGTAAAAACAAGCTCTATACCTTCCATTTCAAAAAGTTTTTGATATTGCTTAATTAAGGCATTTTTAGGTTCTTTTAGGATTCTTTCAAGTTCATAAATGTCAAGTGGATCAAAAACTGCAATTACTGGTAATCTTCCAACCATTTCTGGAATAATACCATATTTTATTAAATCTTCTGGCTCAACATAGTGCAATATCTGACTATCTGAAACTTTGTTTAAATTTGCCATAAATCCAATTTGTTTCTTACCAAGTCTTGATTTTATAATTTCTGAAAGTCCCTCAAATGAGCCACCCATCATAAATAGAATGTTAGTTGTATCAAGTTGAATATAACTTTGTTCAGGATGCTTTCTTCCACCTTGTGGTGGTATATTTGCAATTGTTCCTTCAACAATTTTAAGTAGTGCTTGTTGAACACCTTCTCCACCAACATCTCTTGTAATTGATGGATTATCACTTTTTCTTGAAAGTTTGTCAAATTCATCAAGATAAACAATTCCTATTTCTGCCATTTTCAAATTATAATTAGCATTTTGAACAAGTCTTAAAAGAACATTCTCAACATCTTCTCCAACATATCCTGCCTCAGTTAATGGCGTTGCATCATAAATAGCAAATGGAACTTTTAATAGTTTTGAAAGTGTTTTTGCCATAAGTGTTTTTCCAACACCTGTTGGTCCAATCATAAGTATATTTGACTTTTCAATTTCAACATCTTTAAATTTATTCCTGAATTTAATTCGCTTATAATGGTTATAAACTGCTACTGATATAATTTTTTTCGCTTTTTCTTGACCAATAATATATTCATCTAAAAATGCTTTTATTTCAGAAGGCTTTGGTAAATTATAGTTCATTTCTTCTAATTCAAGTTCTTCATCATTTATAATTTCATAAGCAAGTTCTATACAATCTCTACAAATATAAGCAAAATTTCCACCAACTAACCTTCCAGCTTCTCTTTCACTCCTGCCACAAAATGAGCATCTCAAATCAGAAATTTTTCTTTTATTCATTTTCAAAATTTTAAAGCATAAATTTTAATTGTTAATGCCTTGTCCAATAATTCTAAAACTATTTATTTTTCTATATTTTTCCCACCCACCCTGAAATTAAGCCTTCGGCTTTAAAATGCCCATTTTTCG
>Ga0079992_131731_pt1 | contig 21247 bp, 15 predicted proteins | sample FaiFalFF_MnMetaG_3_FD_69197 | JGI IMG/M metagenome (GOLD analysis project Ga0079992, IMG submission 69197) | Freshwater microbial communities from Yellowstone National Park, Wyoming, USA - Fairy Falls B (FF_Mn_B) MetaG (SPADES assembly) (version 2) | ecosystem: Environmental > Aquatic >... | reverse complement strand
ATACTTTATAAAGACTGAAAGTGAAGTTTTGAAATTTGTTATAGATTAAAGAGTTAATCTTCCTTTAAAATTTCTTTATGACTGAAAAAGAAATTTTAGATATAGAAATTCTTGAAAAAGCTAAAATTAAACTTGCTACAAATAAAGATCTAAAAATTCTATATCATAAGCTAAAAAATGTGTTGTTTGAGAGGATGGATGAAAAACATGAAAAATTAAATGAAAAAATGGATGAAAAATATGAAAAATTAGATAAAAAAATAGACGAAAAATATGAAAAATTAGACAAGAAAATTGATCAAAAATTTAATGCTTTGATTATCACCATTATAATCCAAACTTTGGCAATTATAGGAACTTTGATTGGCATTGTTTTAAAAGTTATTCAGAGTATGAAATAAGAGGGGTTATTTTTTAACTAATTTATATAGAATTTCTAATGCTTGTTTTGGTGTTATTTCATCAGGATTTATATCAATTTCAATTGAGCTATTTAAAATTTTAAAATTTAGTAAAATCTCATTTGCTCTATTTATAATCCATTCTGGGATGCCTGCTAATTTAGCAACATATATTCCATAACTTTTATCAGAAGAGCCTCTTATAACTTTTCTTGTAAAAATCACATTATCTTCAAATTCCTTAACTTCCATACAATAATTTTTAATGCCTTTTATTTCACCTTCAAGCTTTGTTAATTCATAATAATGAGTAGCAAATAATGTTTTTGCTTTTATATAGTTTTGAATATATTCAATAATTGCTCTTGCTATTGCTATACCATCATATGTGGATGTTCCTTTTCCTACCTCATCTAAAATAATAAAACTTTTTTCCGTGCTATTATTTAAAATATAAGCAGTTTCTATCATTTCTGCCATAAATGTTGATACACCTGAGCTTATATCATCACTTGCTCCAACTCTACTAAAAATTCTATCAACAATATGAATATTAACTTTTTTTGCAGGAACAAAAAAACCACAATGAGAAAGCAATATAATAATAGCATTTTGTCTTAAATAAGTTGATTTTCCTGACATATTAGGTCCTGTTAATATAATAGCATTATTCTCATTATCAAGAAATAAACTATTGGGAACAAATTCATCGTTTAAAGCTTCTACAATAGGATGCCTACCATCTATAATTTCAATTATTCCATCATCATTAAATTCTGGTCTTGTCCAATTATTTTCAATACTAATTTGTGCTATTGAGCAATCTAAGTCAAGCTCTCCTAAAAACTCAAAGAACAATCTTAAATCTTTTGAAAATTCTAAAATTTTTCTTCTTAAATTGTTAAATATCTCCTTTTCAATAGTTAAAATGTTTTCTTTTGCATAGGCAATATCCTTTTCAACTTCTATAATTTTCTTATTTTTAAACCTTAAAGTATTTACAAGTGTTTGTATGCCCTCCCAATCGCTTGGAACTTTATCTTTATAGGATTTTGTAATTTCAATATAATAACCATAAACTTCATTATATCCAATTCTTAAAGTTGGTATTTTTGTTCTTTGTTTTTCATAATTTTCAATTTCTAAAATCACTTTTTCACTTTCATATAAAATTTTTCTATATTTGTCAAGCTCTTCATTTATTCCATCTCTAATAACATTTCCATCTGAAAAATTGTAAGGTGGATTATCTGAAAGTGTTTTTATAATTTCATCTGAAATTTCTTTAAGTTTATCAATGTTTTTAAAGAATTTTTCAAAAGGTTGTAGTTCTTTTAATATATCGTAAATATCTATCCAATTTTTAATTGAATAGGCAAATTTCAATAACTCAATTGGTGGAATTCTATTAGCAGATATCTTTCCAAGTTTTCTTTCAGGATCACCTATCAGTTCTAAAATTTTTTGAACAGATTTTAATTTTTCTTTGAATGTAATTAAAGCTTCAATTCGGTTTAATCTTAAATTAATTTTTTCAAGGTTAATATATGGATTACTTAATGCTTTTCTTAAAGCTCTTGAGCCAACAGGTGTTTTCGTTTTATTTAATATTGAGAATAGTGTTATTCCTTTGGCATCTGCTCTAATACTTTCAAAAATTTCAAGATTTCTAATTGTTTGTTTATCTAAATTCATATAAACATTTAGATTACCAACTCTAATAAACTTTATATGATTTAATGCGTGTGGCTTATTTGCTCTTAGATATTTAATTAAGACAGCAATACTTCTAATTGCTAAGTTTGGAACTTTTAATCCAAAATAAGAGCTTGGCTCTTTATTAAAGAAATCTCTAAAAATTTCAATTGAAGTTATATATTCATATTCAATTTGAGGAAATTTTACAATATGGGCATTTTTAAGCTCTAAATTAAAATTTTCATGAATAATAATTTCTTTAACCTCAATTTTATTTAAAAATTCAATAACTTTGTTTATTTTATCCTCATAAATTGTAAGCTCTCCTGTTGAAATATCAAGAACAGCAAGACCACAATTTTGACCAAATTGATATAAACTTGAAATATAATTATTTTCATTTTCATTTAAGAAATCTTCATCAATAATAGTTCCAGGTGTTAAAACTTCAATAACTTCTCTTTTCATTAAATTTTTCGTTTCCATTTCATCCATTTGCTCAGCAATTGCAACTTTTAAACCAAAACTTAACAATTTTTTTATATAAACATTAGCGGATTTTACAGGGATTCCACACATAGGAACTCTTAAATCTTTACCCATTGGCTTACTTGTTAATGTTAAGTTTAATAATTTTGAAACTTTATAAGCGTCATCTAAAAACATTTCATAAAAATCTCCAAGTCTAAAGAGCAATATAGCATCTTGATATTTTTCTTTTAGCTTTTTATATTGATTGTAAATTGGCGATGCTTTCACAATTTAAAATTTTAAAGCATTTTTAAAAGATGAATTTCATTATTCTTAACTTTATATGTATATATGCGAATTGGTTCAACTTTAACATTTAATGGTTGAGAATATGGAATTTTGAAATTATAAGTTTGATTAGCTCCTATATCTTCTGACTTTTCGTAACCTATTATTATTGGTGTTATAGTAAAGGGATTTGTTGTTATTACCTGTGAAGAAACTAATTGGGCAATCCAATAAACATATTTTTTAATCTGCTCACAGGCTTTTTTATCTACTATATCTCTTTTTAGCTCTATTACTATTGCTCTACATCTTATGTGATTTTCATTTTTTGTCAGAATTATAATGTCAGATTTTTCGCCACCTATTCCAAAAAGAACCTGATTGGCAAACCATTCAATATATTCATTCTCAGGTATTTGAAATAAATTCATAAGCTCTTTGGGATTTTGTTTTAGCTTTTTAACCATCCAAAATTCTAGTATTGTCTCATATAATACTTTTCCATTAGAATAGTATAAAGGCTGATCTTCTTTCAGTTTCCTACCAATTTTCAAATTATACTTTTTTGAGAAATCAAGATATTCATAAATTGGCTTTATCTTTCTTAGGTTTGGATTAAAGGGTTTTATTTTATCATTTTCTATTAAAATTTTTTGATTTCTTCCTTCATTTTCAACCCTTTGTAATAATCTTTTTAGTTTCTCTGCCTCTTCTGGAAGTATAGGATTTACACTTCTTTCACGACCAGCCCCGTAAATTTTCCTAAAAATTAAAGTGCTAAGTCTTCCACTATCAGTTATATCAATATAGGCAGTGTTATCATCTAAATAATTTTTAAAGATATGGTATTCTTCAATAGGAAATCTCAATGGTAATATATGACCTCCTAATTCTATTTTACATTTTGAGCATTTGATTTTATCATCATCTACTACTTCATTAGTGTTTCCACATTTTTTACACCTGCTTAGTATATATTTATTATTCCACTGAATATCTTCTTTTAGATCTTCATAAATTACAATTTGATTTTCTATTTCCCTTGCTTTCCAAATACCTATAAATCCTCTTTCATCAGGTGGTTCATCTATTCGTCTTTTATAGAAAAATACAAGTGTGTTTTTGTCTATATTTGCTAAGTCTGCTAATATGCTAAAAAATTCCTTCTTGTAGTAAATTTTCCCATTATTATAATCCACAGGATATTTTACTCCTGCTGTTAGAGTATGGATGTGAATATCTAATGAGTATTTATCAACTACGAGAACTACTGCGTTCATATACCTTTTTTACTTTTTCTATTAAAGATTTCCTATAACGAATTGATCTATTTTTGATGATTTGTTTTTGATGTGATGGTTTTGAAAACACTAAGATATAAGAATGAACATTCATGGCTTGATAAGGTTTTTTGCCAAATGGTCTAAAAGAGCCAGAGCGGTAATATCTCCATACATATAAATCAAATAAGTCAAAACCGACTTCTTGCATCATTTTTATAACATCAGCATGTAAAGGTAGTATAATTCTACTTCTTGCAATTCTATAATCAGCTACAAAAATAACACAATATTTATCTTTTTTTAAAATTCTTTTAAATTCCTCAAAGCATTTGTAAAGTTCTGTTAGGAATTCTTCATAATTTTCAATTGTGCTTAAATCATTTTTTAAATTTGAGTATTTTATCATATCAGCATAAGGAATATCTGTAATTATAGCGTCAGCAGTTTCAGATTTGATAGGCAAATTTCTCGCATCCGCTAAAATAAGAATTTGCTCTTTATTAACATTATTAAACAAAGAATTGAATAGTAAATTTAATTTTTTCCTTGCTATATTTAAAGCAATCGGGTTAATGTCAACATTTATAGATTTTCTATTCCTTATAGCACATTCAACCGCTACTGTTCCGCTACCAGCAAAAGGATCAACAATTAATTGGTTCTCTTCACTAAATCTACTAATAAATTCTCCCATTACTTGTGGTAAAATTTTACTTGGATACTCTCCAACATTGTGCGGAAAATAAACCTTTTCTTCTCTACCTAAATCTATGATTGATTTATAACCGATTTTTGAATCCATACTTCTGAAATTTTAAAGCTTTAAAATTTTAATGCTAATGAAATTACTATATGAGGGAAAATCAAAAAAAGTTTATGAATTTTCAAATGATGAAGTAATTCTGGAATTTAAGGATAGTGCTACTGCTTTTAATGCTCAAAAATATCAGGAATTTAAAAATAAGGGCAAAATAAATTGTTTATTTTCTGAATTTTTTTTCAAGTTATTAAGTGAAAACGGCATAAAAAATCACTTTATTAGAAAATTAAATGATAATCAAATGTTATGTAGAAAAGTTGAAATTTTGAAAGTTGAAGTAGTTATTAGAAATATAGCAACAGGCTCAATTACAAAGAGACTTGGTATAGAAAGTGGATTTGAATTTGAAGAGCCACTAATTGAATTTTTTTATAAAGACGACAAATTAAATGATCCAAATATATGTAAGGAACATATAAAAATTCTAAAATTGGCAAGTGTTGAAGAGGTGAAAGCTATTGAAATTATTGCTTTTAAATCAAATGAAATTTTAAAAGAATTTTTCAAAAAATTTAATTTAAGACTTGTAGATATAAAATTTGAATTTGGAAGATATAATAATGAAATAATTTTAGCGGATGAAATATCACCTGATGTTTTTAGGGTTTGGGATAAGTTTGGAAATAGTTATGATAAGGATGTTTTTAGATTTGAAAAAGGAAATTTAATTGAAACTTACGAAAAACTTGGGAAAATGATAGGAATTTTATGATAGGTATTGTTGTTTCTGAGTTTAATAAAATCATTACAGAAAAATTGTTAGAAGGAGCGAAAAAAGTTTTAGAGGAAAATAATTTTAATTATGAAGTTTATTTTGTAAATGGCTCTTTTGAAATTCCAATTATGATAAAATTATTAAGTAAAAAGAAAGCATTTGATGGTTTTATTGCAATTGGTTGTATTATAAAAGGTGAAACAGAACATTATAAATATATAGCAAAAGCAGTTAGTTATGGAATAATGAAATTGTCTCTTGAATTAGAAATTCCAATAACATTTTCTATTTTAACAGTTGATAATTTAGAGCAAGCTTTAAATAGAGCAGGTGGAAAATTTGGAAATAAAGGAGAAGAATCAGCAAAAGCCCTTATTAAAATTTTAAAAAATTTATGAAATTTTCTTTAATTATGGCAACCTATGGAAGAAGTAATGAGATTGAGAATTTTTTAATTTCTTTAAAAAATCAAACATATAAGAACTTTGAGCTTATTGTAATAGACCAAAATGAAGATGATAAAGCTTATAAAATTATTAAAAAATTTCAAAATGATATAAATATCATCTATCTTAAAGTTGATTTTAAAGGACTTTCAAAAGCAAGAAATTATGGACTAAATTATGCTTCTGGTGAAGTGATTGCTTTTCCTGATGATGATTGTGAATATCCAAATGATTTATTGGAAAATATTAAGAATTTTTTTGAGAATAATGATTTTGAGATTTTTTGTGTTTTAGCTATTGATAAATTTAAAAGTAAGGAATCTCTTGGAAGGTGGTTTAAAAAATCAAAGAAGATAAATATAATTAACTTTATGAGAGTTTGTCCATCTCCTTGCTTGTTTATAAGGACGAAAGAAAAATTAGAATTTGATGAAAATTTTGGTATCAATTCAAAATTTTATTCTTCCGAAGAAATGGATTTAGTTTTTAGACTATTAAAAAAAGGATATAAAGGTTATTTTGAAAGAAAAATTTTTATTTATCATCCATATAAGGAAGATTCAAAAGAGCGAGCTTATTATTATGGAATTGGAATGGGGGCTTTTTTTAGAAAACATTTAAAGAATGATTTTAGATTAGTTATTCCTTTTGTTGAAAATTTGATTATAAGACCCATAGGTGGAATGATTTTAAATGTTTTTAGAAAAGAAAAGTTTTTAAAAAATTATTGTAGCTTTAAAGGAAGGTGGAAAGGCTTTTTAAGTTATGATAATTGATACCTTAATTGTAAATAAAAAAATTTCGGGTATTGGTTCTTATACAATAAATTTATTAAAACATCTAAAAAAATATATTCATTTTAAGGTTTTAACACATTCACCTGAGATTTTTGGAAATGATTATGATTTCATTCTTTCGCCAAAAATTTTAGAAAATAATCCAATTTTAAGACATATCTACTTACAAACATTTCTTTATAAGGAAGCTATTTTTAGAACCTATCATGGAATTTCATTATTTCATAGGGGATTGCAAATTATAACAATTCATGATATTTTAGCAATTCTTTTTCCAGACAGGTACAAGGAGCAGTATTATTTTTTTCGCTTTTTTTTAAAGCCATTTATTAAGAAAGTTGATTTTATTTTAACAGTATCAAATAATTCAAAAAAGGATATTGTAAATTTCTTAAATGTTAATGAAGAAAATGTTTTCGTTTTTTATCCATCTTATGATGAAGAAATTTTTAGACCTATTGAAAACCAACAAGAAATTTTGGATTTTAAAAAAAAGATGAATTTGGAAAATTATTTTTTGGTTGTAGGAGCACAATTTAGGCATAAGAATGTTGAATTAGCAATTAAAGTTATGAAATTTTTTAAGGATTTTAAACTTGTTATTGTTGGAACAAGGAAGCCTTATGAGGATGAATTGAGAAAGCTTATTTATAGTCTTGATTTACAAGATAGAATTATTATGTTTGATTATGTAAAGGGTGAAAATTTAAGACTTTTATATGCTGGGAGTTTATTATTGTTATTTCCTTCAAGATATGAGGGATTTGGAATACCTGTTCTTGAAGCTATGGCTATGGGTATTCCTGTTATAGGAACAAAAGCAGTTGAAGAAGTTGGAGGGGATGCTATTGAATATGCTGATTTTGATGATGTTGAAAGTTGGAGATTTGCTATTGAAAATGTTTTAAATAATAGAGAAAATTATATTATTAAGGGATTTGAAAGAATTAAAAATTTTAGTTGGAATAAAACCGCTTATAATATGTTTTTGTTTTTTAAGAATATAGGTTTGGTATGAAGGTAAAAAACAAAGCAAAAGGAAATCATTTATTTTAAGAGGTTGAATGGGGAGTTAAAGTCCCCTGAGGCATAAAAAGTGCTTGACAATCAATAAGTTATAAAAAATTTTTTAAAACTATTGATTTGAAGGGTGAATTTAGGGGGCGAAGTTTATAAGTCGTAAGCCTAATTTAAGGGTGGGTGGAAAAATAAGAAATAATCTACATTTTAGAATTATTAAACAATATACAAAGGAGTGCTTTGTCCAATAAATAACTTTAAGTTTTTGATAACCAATAAGTTATGAAAATTTTAAAAAATTATACCTTTTATTGGGGGTTTTGTTAGGGGGCGAAGCCCCCTTGCCGAAAAATGGGCATTTTTAAGCCGTAGGCTTATTTTTAGGGCGGGTGGGAAAATAAAGTAATAATCGTAATTTCAGAATTATTGGACACTACATTTGTTAAAAAAATAACTGCTATAAAATTTTCAATCTATATGAAAGCATTAGAAGAAAAGTGGCAGAAGTTTTGGGATGAAAGAAAATTATTTAAAGTAAAAGGAGATAGGAAAAAATTTTATGTTCTTGAAATGTTCCCATATCCATCTGGTGATTTACATATGGGGCATTTGAAAAACTATGCTATTGGTGATGTTGTAGCAAGAATTAAATTTATGGAAGGTTATGATGTTTTACATCCTATGGGATGGGATGCATTCGGACTTCCTGCTGAGAACGCAGCAATAAATTATAATATTCATCCAAGAGAATGGACATATAAAAATATAAACATTTTTAGAAATACACTTAAAAAGGCAGGAATTAGTTATGATTGGGATAGAGAAATTGCTACTTGTGAGCCAAGTTATTATAAATGGACGCAGTGGTTATTTTTATTGCTTTATAAGAAAAAGTTAGCATATAGAAAGAAAGAATTTGTTCATTATTGTGAAAATTGTAAAACCGTTTTAGCTAATGAGCAAGTAATAGATGGTAAATGTGAAAGATGTAAGAGACCTGTTATAAAAAAAGAATTTGAGCAATGGTTCTTTAAAATAACTGATTATGCTGAAAGATTACTTAAAGACTTAGATAAATTAAGAGGTAAATGGCCAGAGAATGTTATAAGACAGCAAGAAAATTGGATAGGTAAAAGTGAAGGAACAATTGTAAAATTCAAATATAGAGATTACTATTTAGAAGTTTTTACAACAAGAGTAGATACAATTTATGGGGTTAGTTTTATATCAATAGCGCCAGAGCATCCAATTTTAAATGAAATTTTAAGATATTCAAAAAATAAAAGTGAAATTGAAAACTATATTAAAACTGCCTTAAATAAAAGTGAAATTGAAAGGAAAACTCAAAAAAAGAAGACAGGAATTTTTACTTATGAATATGCAATTCATCCTTTAACAAATGAAAAAATTCCTATTTTTGTGGCAGATTATGTTTTATATGATTATGGAACAGGTATTGTTATGGGTGTTCCTGCTCATGATCAAAGAGATTACGAATTCGCTAAAATTTTTAATTTAGAGATTAGGCCTGTTGTAAGACCCAAAGATGGAAATGTTGAAGATATTATAAAAGAAAGAGCATTTGAAGAATATGGAATTTTGATAAATAGTTATGAATTTAATAATTTAGATTCAAAAACTGCTATTATTGAGATTACTAAAAAACTTGAAAAATTGGGATTAGGTAAAAAGGCAATTACTTATAGATTGAGAGATTGGTTAATATCAAGACAAAGATATTGGGGATGCCCAATTCCTATTGTTTATTGTGATAATTGTGGAATTGTTGAAATTCCAGAAAATGAATTGCCTGTTTTATTACCAGAAAAACTTGAAGTTTGGAAACCTATTGGAGGTTATTCACCATTGGAAAATGACATAAATTTTGTTTGGACAAATTGCCCAAAATGTAAAGGAAAAGCAAAAAGAGAAACAGATACTATGGATACATTTGTTGATTCTTCTTGGTACTTTTTAAGATTTATAGACCCTAAAAATGATAATGAAATTGTTAATAAAGAGCTTGAAAGGAAATTTATGCCTGTTGATTTATATATTGGTGGAATTGAGCATGCTACTAAACATTTGATATACGCAAGATTTATATATAAAGTTTTATATGATGAGGGAATTGTTAATTATGATGAGCCTTTTGAAAACTTATTTACACAAGGACTTGTCCTTAAAAAATTCTATTGGGACCCTACAAATTATAAAACAATTGATGAAGAATTTGTTATTGAGAAGAATGGAAAATTTTATCATAAAGAAACGGGTATTGAGCTTGAAGAAAAAATTGAAATGATGTCAAAATCAAGAGGAAATATTGTTCCTCTTTCAAAATTCTTAGAGGAAAATGGTTCAGATGTTGCCAGAATTGCTATATTATTTGCTGCTCCTCCTGAGCAAAATTTTGAATGGACTAATGCTATTGTAATTGGTGCTAAAAAGTTCTTAAACAGAGTTTTAAACTTATATCAAAATTTAGAGTTTAATGAAGAATTTGAAGATAAAAAATTGCTTTCATTCGTTCATAAGAAAATTAAAGAAATAAGAGAAGATATTTCAAAATTTAAGTTTAATACTGCTATTGCTAAACTTATGGAGTTTTTGAATTTTTTAGAAGATTATGAAAGAAAAAATACCATTCAATATAAATTTGCCTTAAAGATATTCTCAATTTTGCTTGCTCCATTTGCTCCTCACATTTCAGAAGAAATATACCATAGACTTGGTTATGAAAATTCCGTATTTGAAAATGAGTTTCCAAATTATGATGAAAGTTATATAATTGAAGAAGAAATTGAAGTTCCTATTCAAATAAATGGTAAAATAAGAGGTGTTATAAAAATTCCCATAAATGCTAATGAGGAAAAAGCCTTTGAAATTTTAGAAAATTCTGAAATTTACGAAAGATATTTAAAAGATAAACAAATTATTAAAAAAATTTTCGTTCCAAATAAAATGCTAAGTATTGTTGTAAAATGAATTTTGATGAAATTTCTGCTGGATTTATCGTTTTTTATATTGAAAATAATAAAGTTTATTATTTGCTATTAAAACACTCTTCATATTGGGGATTTCCAAAGGGAAAAATAGAAGAAAATGAAAGTGAAATAGAAAGTGCCAAAAGAGAGCTTTTTGAAGAGACTTCAATTAAGGATATTGAGATTTTTGATTTTAGAGAGGAAATCTATTATAATTATTATTTCAATGGCAAGTTAATAAGAAAGAAATTAATTCTTTTTTTGGCAAGAGCAAAAGATAAAAAGTTTTGTATAAGTGATGAGCATTTAGCAGGAGGATGGTTTGAATTCCAAACTGCTTTAAAATTCGTTCGTTATGAAAATAATAAGAATGTCTTAATAAAAGCAAATGAGTATATTAAAAAGTTATTTTTTAGTTGAATTTGAGTAAAAACTTTATTTTTGGTGCTTTGTTCAATAAATAGTTTTAAATGATTAACTATCAATGACTTATGAAAATTTTAGGGAAATTATAGATTTTATCAGGGGGTTCATTTAAGGGAGCGAAGGGAAGCCGAAGGCTTATCTTTGGGTGGGTGGGCAAAATAAAGAAATAATGGTATTTTCAGAATTATTAGAAAACGCAATTTAAAGCTTTAAAATTTCCTTATGACTGAAAGAGAAAAGGAAGTAATAGAAATTATTAAGAAATATCCAGAGGAAATTTTTGAAGTTGTTTTAGACCTTTTTAAAAAAAGATATAAAATCGCTACAAAAAGAGACATAAGAATTCTTTATTACAAAATTAAACTGAAAATTGCTCAATCAGAAAGTAACACAAAATTAGAAATTGAAAAATTAAGAGCAGAAACAAATGAAAGAATTAATCAGCTTGAAAATAACACAAAATTAGAAATAGAAAAGTTGAGAACAGAATTTAATGAGAGAATTACTCAATTAGAAAATAATACCAAGTTAGAAATAGAAAAGTTAAGAGCAGAAACAAATGAAAGAATTACTCAACTTGAAAATAATACGAAGTTAGAGATTGAAAAGATAAGAGCGGAAGTTGAAAAATCTAAAACAGAAACTCAATATCATATTGCCAAATCCGAAAGTAGAATTATAAAATTTATTTTAGCATCTTCCATTATTCAAACAATTTTTATTATCTCAGCAGTCCTAACGATTATCTTTAAGGCAAAGCCTTAATTTCAGGGTGGACAATACATAGTATTTGGTGCTTTGTCCAATAAATAGTGTTAAGTAATTGATTGTCAAGAACTTATAAAAATTTCAGGAAATTATTGATTTTATCGGGGAGTTCATTTTAAGGGGGCAAAAGCCCCCAGCCGAAAAATGGGCATTTATAAGCCGAAGGCTTAAATATAGGGCGGGTGAGGAAAATATAGAAAAATAAATAATTCCAGAATTATTGGACAGAGCAGGAATTTTTGCTTTGTCTAATAAATAGTGTTAAATGATTAACTATCAATAACTTATAGAAATTTCAGGAAATTATTGTTTTTTGGGGGGAATTTAAGGGGGGCGAAGTTTTAAGCCGAAGGCTTATTTTTAGGGTGGGCGGGCAAAATAAGAAATAATCTATATTTTAGAATTATTGGACAAAGCTTTAAAATTTTGGTTATGTTAATTTTTATCTTTAATGATTATCCTTTTGAAATTGAAAAATCCATCGTAAATTGGCCGGTTTCACCTTGCTTTCTAAATCAGGAAGTATCCTTAGATAAGGAAAATAATAATATCATTATTGGTTTTATAAGTGAGGATGAAAATGCCTTTAATTACAAAAATGTTATAAGAATTTCTTATGATAATGGAGAATCGTTTTTAGGAGATTTTGAAATGACTTTTTGGACAAATTACTGTTATGTTGGAGACCCTGTTGTTGCTGTAAAAAATAATATATTTTTTCATTCAGGCGTAATTTATTGTAGAGATGATAATAACAATCTTTATGGTGAAATATATTTTTGCTCTTGCTCAAATAATTGCCACTCAAAGCTTAATTGGAATTGTAAAATTTTAGATAATGATAATTGGCAGTTCTTCAAAGATAAACCCTGGATTTATATTTACAATAATAAAATTATTTTGGTTTTTACAACTGATAAGTTTTCAGGCTACCCAAGAATTGTTGGATATTCAAGTTCAAATAATGGTAATAGTTTTAGTAATGTTTTTGCTCTAAATGTCCCATCAACTTATGCTTACATTTCAGATGATAAATTTGGAAATTTGTTTATTTCTTATAATGATTTTTCACAAAGTAATAAAATTGGCTTTGGTATTTTAAAATCCTCAGATGGTCAAAGTTTTACCGATTTAGGAGCAGTTCATTTTAATTATTCATCTACAATTTGCCCTGATTTTAAAAGACCTACTAAAATCTCAAATTACATTACTTGTTATAATAACAAGTGTGCTATTGCTTATTTAGATGATAATTGTTTTTTAAAAGTTTTAACTTGGCAAAATAATAATTTCAATTATTATAGTGTTTATAATCAGCAATCAGTTTTGCCAATTGTAGCAAGTTTTAATAATCATCTTTATATTATTTTTCAATCTATTACTGGAAATACTATTAGCAGTTGTCCATTTATTGGTCCAATTAAGGAATGGGCTACATTTTGGACACATTCAAGTGATTGGGGGCAAACTTGGTCAAGCATAAGTAGGGTAAGTTCCACAAATTATGGATTTTCGGAAAATCCTAGTGGTCATGATTATTTGGGCTTTGTAGTTGATAATGGCTATCTTTATACTGCTTGGGGAAATGATTTTAGGAATAATGAAGGTGCAAAAATTTACTTCACTAAAACACAATTTAGTAATTTATACGAAGTAAAAGATGAAAACTATAAAGTTTATTCTATTGATGGTCGTTTTTTAGGTTTTTACCACAAAAATAAAAAGTTAAAAAGTGGTATTTATATTTTAAAATCAAAAAGTACAAATAAAGTTTTAGTGGTGAAGTAGAAAGGGTATGTTTTCAATAAGTTATAAAAAATTTTTTGAAACTATTGATTTAATGGGGTGATTTATAAGCGGTAGGCTTTATTTTAGGGCAGGTAAGAAAAATATACAAATAATTATATTTTTAGAATTACTATACAGGGCATAATTTCAACGCCTTTAAAATTTAAATCTTGGTAAATAAAACTTATATTTATCTATCTCTGGCTTTATTAGCTTTAATTATAGTTTTAACAATATATATTTGTAATCGTGAAACATGTTGGGAGGAAAAAAAGAGTTACTATTTCATTGTGATTAAAGAGACAAAATGTAGGAAAATATGCTCAGATAAAGTGTATGTAAAGGAAAGAGATATAAGCTTTGAAAGTGACAAATTTTTAGAGTTTATTTTAAGGAAAAGAATCCCGTTTCCAAAGCCTAAAAAGTGAAAAAATTTTTCATATGAATACTATGGTTTTTTAAAGCCAATAAATTTATAAATCACTTTACAACAACTTTAACATTTTCCTTTCCAATTTTTACAACATAAACACCTTCTTTAACCTTGATTTTTCTTTTACCTTCAAAAAATTCATTATAAATAGCCTTTCCTGAAATATCATAAATTGACACTTTTTCTCTTTTATTTAATTCAATGTGAATATAACCCTTATTTGAGCTTACTTTGAAGAGGCAGGATTTATTAAATTCGTAGTTTGAAGAAATTGAGCAACCTTCTGTCAAAAAAGCACTTGTATAGATATAAGATAATGGAAAAGAATTTCCTTCAAGCATATCATTATAAACCTGTAGTGTAAAATTATTAATTGAAGTTCCTAAACTTGAAACATTAAAATTTATGTTTTGTGTGCATTGAATAGGTGAAGCTGTATCCTCTCTAATAACAGCAAATCCTCCAAACCCTCCAAGAAATGTTAATAAATAAAATTTCCCTTGCCCAATAGATATTATTCCTCTCGCTTCATTTGAAGTTGTATTTGGTGGTGGTGTATTCCAAACTCTTGCCCAAATTAAATTTCCATTTTCCCTATCTACTTTCAAAACTATTGGATATGAAGAATTAGAACTCGCTATTATAAGTCCGCTAATAAGATAATTTCCATCATAATCAAAAGTGATATTATATGCTCTATCCTCACTAATCCATCCATTAACATTTGAGGAATATGATTTTAAAAATTTTACATTGCCATCAAAATCAATTTTAAGAAGAAGAATATTATCGTTATCAAGATTTGAGCAATACCAAGCAATGGCACATAAGAATCCAAGAGCAACATAACCATCACTATCTTTTAATAATTTAAAGAAATTATTTCCAACATTATAACTCTTAATCCATATTAAATTTCCTGCTGTATCAAGTTTTAAAATTGTTGTTAAACGCCAATCATCACCAGGACCAGGATTAGCAAATGTTGTTATTATAAGAAGCACATAATTTTGACCATCAAATATAATATCCTTTACTATAAAATGTTGTAAATACGGCGCTTGTAAAGAAATTCTTTTTGCCCATAAAATCGTCCCATTTAAATCAACTTTTAAAATAAGGGAAGACCAAGGGGAATAAGGATTCGCTAATCCAACTATTAGATTACTTTCATCAAAAGCAAGAGAACCTAATCGGTAATAAGAACTTTTCATCCAAACATAACTTCTTGTTTTTATATTGAAAATTCCTAATGGAATCGTAGCAATTAAACTATCATCCAACTTAACTATCCTTTCAATAGGTGGAATACCAATTTTAATAATCCATTTAGCATTTAAATTACTATCAATAGCCATCATTAGACCAACAATATCAATATCTACACTACAAGAGCCAATAATGAATAATGTGTCATTTACCTTTAAAGAAGGAATAATATCAACAAGAGCATTACATTCTATATAAGTATTTAACCACAAAATTTTATTTGTTTGAAGAGATATAATAAAAATCAAGCTCATTTCCAACCTCCTTTTTTAAGAAAACTAACTTTCTTTATCTCAACCAAATCCCCTATTCTAACCTTAATAATATAACTGCCTTCATCCAAATTCAAATTAAATTTATAAATTCCTTTTGTAAAATATCCTAAACTTTTAAGCTCTATAAGTCTTCCATTAAGCGAATATATTTCATATCCCAGATAGGCAGGAAATGTTATATCAAAAACTATTGAATTAGAATGAATTTTAAAAGCATTTGAAGGTATAACTTCCTTAACCTTTGATAAGCAAGGGCTATTGAACTTAATAATAACAATATCTTGCTTTCCTGTATCACCATAAACATTAGGGAAATCTAAAAAATCTGTAAATGAATAACTATAAATGTTGCCCGCAGTAGTAAATGAATTAGGTGGCTCAAAAATTAATCCTTTTACATCAAAAATATCTTCTCCACCACTGCCAAATAAATTTACTCCATAACATATATCCAAATTCTTATTTAACATTATTATAAATCCATTCGTATATCCACCAAGACTTCCAACATCACAATCCGGATTACAACCCACACTATAACCTGAAAAAGAAAATCCACTTACAAAAACATTATCTAAAAATTTAACCACATTAAATGCTTTATCCACAAAAGTTCCTGCTATAATAGCTGTTGATAAGTGTGATAAATTAGTATCTAACTTTGTTAAAAATCCATCTGTGTATTTCATATAGCCATAAGTATATTTTGGACTTGTTGAAAATAGTTGAGCAGAATCCGTTGTTCCTACCACAAATAATTCATCATTTTCAACAAATAAATTATTAGCTTGGTCATTTTTAGGGCTTGCCAAAATAACTGTCTTGAAATGAATTGATAAACTAAGATCTAATTTACTTACAAAAGCTTCTGACATACCTAAATTACCATATATTGTAGGATTTATTGAGAAATTATTAGCATTTGATGTTCTTCCTACTACAAAAACATTATAACCACTTCTAAAAATTCCATTAGCAATATCTGAATTAGGGCTTGCTAAAATAGCACTAATAACACCCGCAAAGTTATTATTTGAAAAACCTATTGAAACAACAAAAGCGTCATCCGAGCCAGTTGTCCCATAAACATATTTATTTGAACAACAAAATTGAGATGGATTACTTGTAGAGCCTGCTACTAAAATTATTTCATAAAAGTTATCAAAGATAACTTTAATATCATTTATAACATCTGAGCCAGGACTTTGAAGAACAACAACATTTTTTATACTATCAAGGTTATTTGATAATTTTAATACAAAAGCTTCTATGCCACCTGGATTTCCAAGGAAAATTTTATTTGGAAAACTTGGAAGAAAATTATAAGCTTTAACCAAATAACCACCTATATAAACAGCACTATCCTTACTTGATATAGCATTGCCAAAAACACTATCACCAATAATAGCAACAGACATAAGATTTAAATTATTATCAAATTTTGCTATAAATGTGCTAATGATGTTTCCTATATCAAAGTTATATTTATTCTGACAATTAAAACAAAAATTATTAGGATTTCTTGTCCATCCAACAACATATATTCCATTATTACTTTTATCAATTGCTTTAACAACATCCATAGAATCACTGCTAATTATAGCAGTAGGGTCAATAACAAGTGTTTTACTTTTATCATAATTACTAACTTCATAATAGAAAAATCCATTCCCCTCTTTTAATTTCACACTTACTTCACTAGTGCCAGAAAATGCCCTTAATTCATTTATTTTAAAAACCACTTTTGAATTTTCATAAAATGTAATGGAATTATTATTAAGAATGTAGTTTTTATTATTGAAAGCAAACTGCACTTGACTTATATCAGCATTTGGCTTTATTTCAAAATAAAATTCAAAAATTCCTTTATTTAGTCCATTTATAACAAGATCTATTCCCTTATAGATTTCCTTTATTCTTACCCTTTTATAACTGCTAATGTTTGTAAAATGTTTTTCAAAAAAGTAATTAAACTTTGTAATTTCCAAAATCTCCCCAACAATTTCCTTTGGTTTTGAATTTAAAAATTTCATTTCTATATTATTTATAAAAACACTTCCATCCTTTAAAATAAGAATACCATTTGGAAAGGATGAAAATAATATATCAGATGGAAATTGACCTTTATTTTCAACAAAAATAGAAAGCAAAATCACTATCATATTTTTAACCTCCTTTTATAAAGCGCTTTCTAAAACTATTATTCAATTCAAGGACATATATACCCCTCTTAAATTTTGAAATATCCAAAACATATTCACCTTTTAATGTTTTACTAAAAACAACCTTCCCATCTACACCATAGATATTTACTTTATAATGCTCATAATTTTTAGATTTAAACACAATTTTATTACAAGAAATATAAACATTAACATTTGAAACATTTTCAATTAAATGTGATGATTCACAAATAGTATATAAGCTTCCAGCTGAGCTAATAGTTCTTGTAGTATCAATAATAACACTACCTGTAAAGCTAATTTCATATTGATTATTTGAAGTAAATGATATGCTATTAAAGTTTGGTGTAAAGTTATTGATATTACAAGGAGAACAACCATCCCCATTTTTATCTAATTTTACAATAAAGACAGAAAAGCCTGTATAATTATTTGATTGTGAGCCTACAATAGCAAATCCACTATCAGGTGTTTGTATAGATGAATAAGCAAGTACATTATCTCCTATAAGTTTCGCCCATTGAAATTGATCTAAACTATCAAACCTTATAATGAAAATTCTGAGATTATATAATAAAGGATAATTTCCTACAAGTGCATAACCTTTATCATATGTAGGCACAATAGAAGTAATTTCAAAACTGCCCAAATCATTTATCCACAATATATTTCCCAAACTATCCATTTTACCAAAATAATTTTTATATGAAAAGTAGTAATTATTACCTACTTGGGCTACGGCGTACTTATAAAAGCCTTCTGGAAAAGCAAAGAAGTTTATTCTTTTTCCAAATTCATTATATCCATTTAAATTATACTTCATAATTATAAAATCACCACCATAAGCATAACCTACAATTATAAATCCATTATCTGTCGTTTTATAAGCACGAAATCCAAATATATCTCCTGCTCCCGCATTATTAATGTTAAACTTATGATGTACAATATTCCCATCCTTGCCTATTTTCATAATTAAGATATGACGATAGGGTGTATCAGGCTCATAATATCCCTTCGCAGAGCCTATAATATAATATCCACTATCATTTGCTTGAATAATAGAGTAAAAATTAGCATCAATAGCACTATCACCAGAAAGAGAACTTGTAGTAAGTATCCTTATATTTTTATTCCATAGAATATTGCCATTTTGATCTAATTTAGCAATAATGCCTATGGAGTTATAAGGTGATAAGTCTTTTCCTCCTACTAAAACATAATTCCCTTCATAATCTTGAATAATGCTTCTGCCAATACCTCCATTAAAAATACTTATAACTTTATTCCATTTTAAATTTCCAAGAGAATCCAATTTTATAGTGTATATTCCAGCATTAGTATATCCTGTTATGATATAACCCTTATCATTTGTTAGGAATATGCTATATCCTTCCTCATCATTTGGGCTATTTATAACTTTACAAAAAGTTAAATTAAAAATTATAAAAATCATATATTTAACCTCCTTTTATAAACTTAACTTCCTTAACCTCATTACCAATTCTAACTTTTAAAAGGTAAGCTTTTTGTTCTAAATCATTAAATTTAATTTCATATATTCCACTATTAACAAATCCATAAGAAATTCTTCTAATTAAACGTCCATTTAAATCATAAACATTTATTCCAATATATGATGGTTTCTTTATTGAAAAAATTATTGAATTTTTAAGTAGTTTGAAAGAGTTTGTTGTCGGATTTTCAAAAACAGAAGCAGAACCATTTAGTTTGGATATGAAAACATCATTGCTCCCATTAAAGCTAGTATCATAAGCATTAGATGTTGTAGGAAAATTGTTTGAACGTGTTTGACCAATTTAATAAACGCTACCATCTGAAGCTACATAAAGTGAATGAATATAGTCAAAAGTATCTCCTCCAAGAAATGTTGAAGCAAGTAAATAATTTAATGAATCACTAAATTTTGAGACAAAAGCATCACCATACCCATTATAAGTATTGTCATAAGCATTTGAAGTCGTTGGAAAGTCAGATGAACGGGTAAAACCAGCTATATAAACGCCTCTATAAACTGAATAAATTTCATCATAATCACTTCCTCCAATATATGTTGAAGCAACTAATTGACTTAATGAATTATTCAATTTTGAAATAAAGCCATCAGAATTCCCATTAAAGGTATTATCATAGGCATTTGGTGTTGTTGGAAAGTTGGATGAATTAGTACGACCAGCAACATAAACAAAACCATTATAATCTATCTCCATGGAATTTGCCTGATCTTCAGAACTTCCCCCAAGATATGTTGAAGAAATCAATTGACTTAACAAACTATCTAATTTTGAAACAAAAACATCAGAATATCTATAAGTTCCATCATAATTACAATTTCCATCAGTTCCGCATGTGCCATCATAGGCACCTGGTGTTATAGGGAAGTCCGGAGAATATGTTGAGCCTGCTACATATACATTTCCAAACATGTCTATTTTAATTGAAAGTGCAACCTCATTATAACTACCACCAAGAAATGTTGAAGAAAGTAATTGACTTAATGAATTATTTAATTTTGAAACAAAGGCATCAGAATTCCCATTAAAAGTATTATCATAAGCACTTGAAGTCACCGGGAAGTCCGATGAAGATGTACCACCAGTGACATAGATATTTCCATTATAATCTAATATAATCCAGTTAGACATATCAATAGAACTGCCACCAAGGAATGTTGAAGAAAGTAAGGAATCTAATGAATTATTTAATTTTGAAATAAACCCATCGTAAACTCCATTAAAAGTATTATCATAAGCATTAGGAGTTGTTGGAAAGTTAGATGAATTAGTAGCACCTGTTATATAAACATTTCCATTATTATCTAAATAAATAGAACGAGCATAATCATTAGAGCTTCCTCCAAGAAATGTTGAAGCAAGTAAAGAACTTAAAGAATTATCCAATTTTGATATAAAAACATCCCAATTTCCGTTAAATGTATTATCATAAGCTTTAGTGGTTACTGGGAAATCAGGTGACATCGTATGACCAGCTACAAAAACATTCCCCATTTGATCTGAATAAATAGATCGCCCCTCCTCTGAAGCACTCCCTCCAAAGTATGTTGAGGCCATTAATTGCTCCAAATCAGGGTCTATTATCAAAATTTCATTTTTATTATACTTCCCAACTTCATAAGTTATTATATTTCCCTTATTCTT
>Ga0079992_157133_pt1 | contig 21278 bp, 23 predicted proteins | sample FaiFalFF_MnMetaG_3_FD_69197 | JGI IMG/M metagenome (GOLD analysis project Ga0079992, IMG submission 69197) | Freshwater microbial communities from Yellowstone National Park, Wyoming, USA - Fairy Falls B (FF_Mn_B) MetaG (SPADES assembly) (version 2) | ecosystem: Environmental > Aquatic >... | reverse complement strand
TGCATCTTTTGGTAAGACAACACTGATAAGTGATATTCCTGTTTTTTCTTGGGCAAAACATTTTTGTTTGACTTTCAAAAAAAATTCACCGGATGACCTTTTACAAAAAATGATTTTTCTGTTTTCTAATAAAGATTTGAGGCGAGAGCTTGGAGTTTTAGGTAGAGCTTTTGCAAAAGATAAAACATGGGATGTTGTGTCTCATCAATTTTTTGAGTTTGTAGAAAGTATTTTATGATTGCTTTATAGAGTTGATAATAGTTAAAATAAAAGTATAAACAATAAGAAGCGAAATTATAGAGGTGAAAACCGAAAAAGCAAAAAAATGGTAGGGGAAGAAAATTTCAGCATAGCTTGCGTTGGGTTGGGATACTGGGGGAAAAACATTTTGAGAAATCTATATGAATTAGGTTTTGTAAAAATTGCCTGTGATATTAACGAAGATGTTATTAATGAAAGGAAAAAGCAATTCCCTGATATAAAATACACGAAAGATTTGGACGATATAATATCTGACAAGGATATAAAAGCCGTTGCTATTGCTACTCCTGCTTCAACTCATTATGAGTTAGCTAAAAAATTTCTTCTTGCAGGCAAGGATATTTTTGTTGAAAAACCGTTAGCTCTGACTTTGAAGGAAGGAGAGGAACTCATAGAGATAGCAGAAACTCAGGGAAGAATACTGATGGTGGGGCATATCCTTCAATATCATCCAGCAGTTGTAAAGCTAAAAGAACTTATCTCAAATGGCTCGCTTGGGAAGCTCCAATACATATATTCTAATCGTCTAAATATAGGTAAGTTGAGAGTAGAGGAAAATATTCTGTGGAGTTTTGCTCCTCACGATATATCTGTAATTTTAGATTTAGTCGGCGAGGAACCAATTTGGATTTCTTGTTCCGGCGGAGCCTATATATCTGACGGTATATATGATGTTACTTTGACATATTTTGAGTTCAAAAACGGGATAAGAGGACACATTTTTGTAAGCTGGCTCCATCCTTTCAAAGAGCAGAAATTGGTTGTAGTTGGTTCAAAAGCTATGGCAGTCTTTGATGATTTAAGCAAACAGAAGCTTTTCCTTTATCCTCATACGATAGAATGGAAATACGGAAAAGTTCCGGTTGCTCAAAAAGCAGATTATCAAGTTATTCCGGTGGAAGAAGCAGAACCTTTAAAACTTGAATTATTACATTTTGTTGATTGCGTTAAAAATCGCAAGAGACCAAAAACAGATGGATACGAAGGGCTAAAAGTTCTTAAATTTCTTGAATTAGCAGAGGAATCTTTGAGAAGAGCTTATGTTGAAAAAAACATAGTAAATCAAAAACAAGGAATTAAGGAAGAAAGGAGAGATTACTTTGTTCATGAGACCGCGGTAATTGATGATGGAGTAGAAATTGGTAAGGGAACAAAGATTTGGCATTTTACTCACATACTAAAAGGTTCAAAGATAGGAGAAAATTGCATTATCGGACAAAATGTTATGATAGGACCAGATGTCATAGTAGGTAATAGATGTAAGATACAAAATAATGTATCGTTATACAAAGGGGTTATATTGGAGGACGATGTTTTCTGTGGTCCGTCATGTGTTTTTACGAATGTTCTCACTCCAAGAGCGTTTATTGAGAGAAAACACGAATTCAAACAAACTATTGTCAAAAGAGGAGCTACTATTGGGGCTAATGCTACGATATTATGTGGTATAACTATTGGCAGATACTCCCTTATTGGAGCCGGAGCAGTGGTGACTCGGGATGTTCCAGATTACGCACTTTTTTATGGAAATCCTGCAAGACTTGTTGGCTGGGTTTGTAAATGCGGAACAGTTCTTGTCAGTGGTGGGAAGGTTAAAAGCGAGATGAAAGGGAATAATAAAATTGCTTGTAGAAACTGTGATAGCTTATATTTTTACGATGGTGACAAATTTTATCCGATGGATGAGAAATTATAGTTTGGTAAGCTATGAAGGAAAAAGCTAAAAGAGCAAAAGGAGAATTTTTAATTCCACTGATTCAAGGATTAGAAGATAAGGAGAAGATAACATTAGAAATTAAAGAGGAAATCAAAGAAGATAAAACCTCTTTTTGTGAGTTAATATCATCTCTTTTCTCAAAGCTACCGGCTGAAATTGTAGATTGGAAAAAGGAATGGCAAAAACATTTGGAGGAAAAATACGATGGCTAAAATTTTATTAACTCTTGATGTCTTACTTGACGCTTTTTTAGGAAAAAAAGAAACTTCAAAGAAACTTGTAGATAAATTAGCTGAATCAGACCACGATTTATTTATCACATCATCCATAATTCCAGCTCTTAATTACTTTCTGACCAAGTATGGCGCAGATAAAAAGAAGTTCAAAGAGATTTTTTTCAGCAGGTTTAAAATAATAAGTACGACAGGATATGAAGGAATTTTATCTCTTGACTACGAAGATTCAGAAGAAGTATTAGCATTTTTTTCTTTTAAAAGAGCAGTTGGAGATGGTATCGTTATAACATCTGATAAAAATTATAAAGAATTTGAACCCGAAGGTCTTAAAATCTTAACCCCAGAGGAAGCATTAGAAAGTTCAGAAATTTTTGGAAAAGATTCTTATGAACCCATACCTATTTTAGATTTAAAAAAGGAGTATCATTATGCTATTGAGGAAATAGATTATGCAATACTTAAAAGTGTAGCAGAAGCAAAATACATTCTTGGTCCGGAAGTAGATGAGTTAGAAAAGAAGGTTGCAGAGTATCTTGATGTAAAACACTGTATAGCTTGCTCATCAGGAACTGATGCCCTTACCTTATCTTTGAGAGCGATTGCCATAAAAATCAAGAAATGCGAATACTGGGATAAAGATGACCTAATTATTACTACTCCATTTACATTCGTTGCAACAGGTGACTCAATATTAAGATCGGGTGCAACGCCGCTTTTCGTAGATATAGAATTAGACACTTATAATCTTTCCCCTCCTCTTGTAAAAAAGGCTATTAAAAAATATGGGAGAAGAGTTAAAGGAATTATTCCAGTTCATCTTTATGGGCATCCGTGCGATATGGACGAGTTGCTAACAATTTCCAAAGAAAATGATTTATTTGTAGTGGAAGATTGCGCTCAAAGTTTTGGGGCATCTTGGAATAATAAAAAGACCGGAAGTTTCGGAGATTTAGGATGTTTTAGCTTTTTCCCATCAAAGAATCTTGGAGGTTTCGGAGACGGAGGTATGGTATCAACTAACAACGATGAACTCGCAGAAATTGTAAGAATGCTTATAAAACATGGAGGAAAAGATAAATACAATGCCGAACATATAGGATATAACGCAAGACTTGATACTATTCAAGCGGCGATTTTGCTCGCTAAATTTAAATATATAGATAAACTCAATAATATGAGAAGAAAAATTGCACAAATTTATAATGAAGGATTGAAAGATGTTGCCTGGTTAAAACTCCCTACTGAAAGAGAAAAAGCATACCATGTTTATCATCAGTACACTGTATTACTGATGGGTAAAAATCGCAAAGAAGTACAGGAGAAGTTAAAACAGAAAGGTATATCTACGATGGTTTATTATCCTTATCCGTTGCATAAAATGAAAGTTTTTTCAGATAGAATGGTTGTATTTGAGGAGCTCCGGAACACTGAGATAGCGTCGGAAAATGTTTTGAGTCTGCCAATAGAACCTCTTTTTAATGAAAGGAAAATAAAATTAGTAATTGAAGCTTTAAAGGGATGTTGAAGAAAGTTGCGAGTATCGTTGGAGCAAGACCACAATTTATAAAGCTCGCTCCCTTATCAAAAGTTTTAAGAAAAAACATAAACGAGGTAATAGTTCATACAGGTCAGCACTATGATGAGAACATGGATGCAGTGTTTTTTGAGGAACTTGAAATACCGGAGCCAGACTATAATTTAGGAGTAGGCTCTGGAACTCACGGAGAGCAAACGGGGAGAATGCTCATAGAAATAGAAAAAGTTCTTTTGAATGAAAAACCCGATTTGGTTATTGTTTATGGTGATACAAATTCAACACTTGCTGGTGCATTAGCAGCATCAAAACTTCACATCCCAGTAGCACATGTTGAAGCAGGCTTGAGGAGTTTTAACAAAAATATGCCGGAGGAGATAAATAGAATTTTAACGGACCATATTTCAGATATTCTTTTCTGTCCAACTCAAACAGCGGTTGAAAACTTAAAAAGAGAGGGAATAACAAGAGGAGTTTATTTGGTTGGAGATATTATGTTTGATGCGCTTATGCATTTCTCAAAGATAAGCGATATAAAAAGTAAAATTTTAGAGAAGCTTAACATAAATCCCGGAGAATATTATCTTGCCACAGTACACAGAGCAGAAAACACTGATAATTACGAAAGGTTAAAAAATATTCTTACAGCGCTTTCAGAAATCTCTATGTTTGACAGACCCGTTGTATTTCCAGTTCATCCAAGAACTAAAAAGATGATTGATGTTTTTGAATTAAGCCACTTTATGGATAAAATTTTAGTTATAGAGCCAGTGGGTTATCTTGATATGATAAAATTGGAAAAGAATGCAAGAGCAATCCTGACCGATTCAGGTGGAGTTCAGAAAGAGGCTTTTTGGTTGAAAGTTCCCTGTATTACTTTGAGAGATGAGACAGAATGGATTGAGACTGTGGAGTTAGGATGGAACAGATTAGTTGGAACTGATGTTGAGAAAATTTTATCTGCTGTGAGAAATTTGAGACCGGGAGATAATGTAGATTTTAGTAATGAATTTTCAGCTAATAAGATGGTTGAGATTATAGTTAATTTACTTATTGGGAACATTCAGGATGTCAATAAAAAGAATATTTAACTTACTACCAAGGGAACAATTAGGGCAAAATATCACTGTTTTAGCTGGGAGTACGATTTTCTCTCAGGGAGTTTTTGTTCTTATTACGCCTATATTGACTCGCCTTTATAATCCGGCAGATTTTGGAGTTTTAGCAATTTTCACATTTGTTTCTTCTTTTTTTTTAATATTTGCAACGCTTCGCTACGAATGGGCAATCCCGAATTTAGAAAAAGATTCTGATGTTATATACTTGTTAATTATTTGTTTGATAATATCAATATTTGCAAGTGCTATATCTATTCCTGTTCTTATATTAATATGGAAATCTTTTAATATATCAGTAGTTCAGACTATTAGTCCATATTTTTGGATAGTTCCGTTTTATATATTTTTCTGGGGAGTATATCAAAGTTTATATTTATGGGCTATACGGGAAAAAAGCTTCATTCATATTGCTAAAACAAGAATAATTCAGGGTATATTAGGTGCGTTAACTAATATTTTTCTTGGTCTTATTAGTTTAGGACCATTAGGTCTTATAGTAGGAAATGTTGTTTTTCAAACATCTGGGTTTAATACTCTTGCTAAATTATTGTGGAGCAACAAAAAAAACATATTTGAAGGATTTGAAATGAGGAAAGTAAAATATTGGTTTAGATATTATTTTAAATTTGCTATCTCTTCAACTTTATCGGGCGTAGTCAATACTATTAGTTTACAAATAGTGGTTTTTTTGTTAGCCTTTTATTTTGATCAAAAAGTTGTCGGTTATTATTATTTAGCTCAAAGAATTATAGCTTTGCCTACTATGCTGATAGGTCAATCCGTTTCACAAGTATTTTGGGCAGAGGCAGCACAGCTTGCAAAAGAAAATCCAATTGAACTGAAAAGACTATTTTTCAGATTCTCTAAAAAATTAGCTCTATATAGTACTGCAATACTATTTTTAGGTATCATTAGTCCATTTGTGTTGGTTAGTTTTTTAGGATCAAAGGAGTGGGAAAAGGTGGGAAATTATGTTTTATACTTAGTTCCGGCGAGTATTTCGCAACTCATCTCTGGTTCAATTTCGAACCTTGCCGTTCACGAACTACAACATTGGCAGCTTGTATGGGATATATTCCGCACAGTTTTTATCGTTCTATGCTTTTGTATAGCGCACAAATTAGATTTGTCGCCAGATTTTACTATTTTCTCTTACAGTTTGGTAATGAGTTTTGCATATTTTGTTTTATATATTATAAATATCCAAGCTATTAATATTAGATTAAAAAAATATACTGACAAGATATGAATTTTGCAGAAAAGTGGTACAGTTATTATTACGGAGAATACTCTGTTGAAGAGTTTGTAAATGAGAGGTTCTTTGGGAACCCAGTTGAAATGGAGAGGTTCCGAAGGGTTATAAATCTTATCCCACCTGACACAAAATCAGTTTTAGATGTTGGTTGTGGGGAGGGAGTTTTTTTATATCTTTTGGAAAAAGAACGGAATATAAAAGGTGTGGGGATAGAAATTTCTGAGAAAAAAGTGGATTATGCGAGAACATATCTTAAAGTCAATGCAGTGCTGGGGAATGCGGGTGACCTAAAATTTGGTGATAGGTCATTTGATGTGGTTACAGTGCTGGAGGTTCTTGAACATTTACCTTATGGTGTCTATGAGAAAGCATTGAAAGAAATAGATAGAGTAGCAGATAAGTATATAATAATAAGTGTTCCATATGATGAACAGAGAATTTTCATAACTTGTCCATATTGTAAAACTAAATTTAACCCAAACTATCATCTTAGAACCTTTAATGAGGAAAACATAGAAAACCTTTTTCCAAATTTTAAGTTAGATGAAGTTGAGAAAGTCGGAACCGTATACGTTTACCAAAACTTATTAGTTAGGTTAGCACAGGCTTTGAAAATTAAAATAAATATATGGTATATTTGTCCAGCGTGTGGATATAGCGAACTTCCTAAAAGAATAAATGATAAGGATGATAAGATATATAGTGGAAATGCTGGGCAAAAGTTAAGCCATTTAACTAAATTTATATCAAAAATTTTACCTAAAAGACCGAGATGGTTAATAGCGGTTTATAGCAAAAATCATAAATGAAACAAAATTTTCGTGAGGTTATTAGGAAAAAAACCCCAACGGTACGCAAGTACCTAAAAAGATATTTAAGAGAAAAGTTCTCAATTGTTTTGCTAATTTTAGGTAGAGTAAAGCGTTTTTTAAAATATATACTTTTAAAATATATACTTTGAATTTAGCTATGGGGGACGAGAAATTGAAGATTTTAATTGCAACACATCATTTTCCTCCTCAAAATGCAATAGGTTCTCTTCGTCAATATAGTTGGGCAAAGTATTGGTCTAAAATGGGTCATGATGTAACTGTTGTTACACGAACAAAGATAAGGAAAGAAAATGATTTAAAACTTGATTGCAGCTTCTTTGAAGTAATAGAGGTAGATAATATAAGAACTAAGTTAGAAAGACTTGCTGTAAGATTTGATAAGCTCCTAAAAAAAATTCAGCTAAAAAATCAAACCGACCATAGAAAAATTGAACCTGAAAAAAAATCTTTAAAAATAAAAAATGGAGTGCTATTTAAAATAGGGAACCTACTTAATAGGATCGTAATATACAATGAAGGTGTGATATACAATAAAGGTGTAATGTATGCTGCAAGAACTATCAATCTGCTTGATACTGGATGGATAAATGAATCTTTTCGCAAAATCAAACAAAATAGGTATGATATTTTGGTGTCGTCATTTGTGCCATCTACACCACACCTACTTGGATTGAAAATTAAGCGACAAAGTTCTGACATATTTTGGGTTGCAGATTATAGAGACCCTTGGACAACAAAATCATCAAGAGCTAAATCTTTTTTCCCATTCAATCTAATAGAGGAGTATCTTGAAAGAAAGGTAAATTATGCAGCGAATTTGATAATAACCGTAAGCGAGCCATTAGCTAATGAAATAAAGGCAAAATATAATATTGAAAATGTAGAAGTTGTTGAAAATGGATTTGATACAGAAGATTTAGAGAATATATCTCCTGAACCATATTGGAAAGATAACAAAGTCAGATTAGTTTATACCGGAAGTCTCTGGTTCTGGCAAGATCCTTCTCCACTTTTTGAGGCAATCAGAGAGATAGCGAATTCACCTCAAAAAAATCTTCTTGATAAACTTGAAGTTATATTTGTTGGTATGACTTCAGGAAATTTACATAATCTAATACAAAAATATGGTGTGGAAGAATGGGTAAGGTATGGAGGGAATTTACCTCGTGAAGACGCACTCAGAATGCAGAGGGATGCTCACGCTCTGATTTTTTTGGAGTCTGCAGAAGTTGAAGGTATACTTACGGGGAAATTATTTGAATATCTCTTTTCTGGAACTAAAATTTTGGGAATAGGTACATTAGATAACATCGGACCGGGAAAACTGATAAAGGAGAGTGGTCATGGGATTAACTTTGGTAAAGATGTTCGGAAAATAAAAGATTATCTTGTAAAACTTCTGGTCAGCGGTAAAAAAGAATATGTTGAGAAAAATATAAAATTTTTAGAGAAATTTACCAGAAAAAGACAAGCAGAAAAAGTTCTTGAATTAGTTGAAAAGTATAAGCAAAAAAAAGAGTAGGGTAGGTTTTTTTACTATTTATTTGGAATTTTGGGAAAGCTAAAATTATATTTTCGTCTTTTGATTTGGCAAATGCTTTGAGGAGTTTTTCGAGGAGTTGTGGGTGCCAGATGTCGTGTCCTGCGAGCCATATAAAATATGGAGTTTGAGCTTGTTCTAACACAAATTTGAAATTTTTTAGACCTCCTATATTTTTTGGTTGTCTAAAAAGCTTTATTCTTTTGTCTTTTTTGGCATATTGCTGCAAAATATCATATGTTCCATCTTGTGAGTTATTATCTGAAATCACAACTTCAAAGTTTTCATATGTTTGAGATAAGAGAGAGTCAAGGGTTTCGGTTATGTATTTTCTCTCATTATAAACAGGCATTCCGACTGTTATTTGTGGTTGCATGTAGTTTCAAGTTTTTTATTTTATTTTTCTTTATTTTATTTTTCTTTTATTTCATCAAATAGCTTTATAATATCTTCTTCTTTTAAGCCAAGTTTCTCTAAAATAATATTTTTTACTTGTTCGGCTATTTTAACGCTTTCTATTGCTTCTTCAACATCTGGTAAATAAAACTCATCTGGATACCTTATTTCTACTGCGTATTGAGAAAGGTTTTTAAAATCTATGTCTTGGAATGAATCATCTATTTCAACACATTTTTGCTTTAGAATTTCAAGTATATGAGTTTTAGGAAATGGGATATTGTGGAATGTAAGAAACGCTTTGAGAAGTTTTTCTATGAATTGTTGGCTGTGAAAACATATTGCGCTCGTGGGTAACTCCTCTTTGGGAGATTTAAGCAATATTTTTATAGTCTTATAATCTTCAAAGGCTTTAACGAGCCAGTATTTAACTTTTTTGTTCACAGTATTATCCCCTCTTTGAGTGCTTCATAAGTGGTAGTTCCATAAAAATCTTTATACATCTCAATCTCCTTGCTGGACTTTATTATTACATCACAAGGAATAAGATAATAAGAAAGTAGTTCTATAATCTCTTTAAATATTTTCCTTTTAGTTTGGATATTCAGATCTTGCTTTACTACTATTAGGATATCCCAGTCACTATCTTTTCTTTGGTTTTTTCTCGCTCTTGAACCAAAGAGTATGATTTTTTCCAGTTGCAAATTGTAATTTTCCAAAACCTTTTTTACCACACTTTTTATAATTTCTTTTGCTGTTTTTTCCCCTACAAGTTCCTCCTGAAATAATTCCGCGTAAATTTTTCTTGCAAGGTACGCGAATTCAGGAAATTCTTCTATGAACTTCAAGAAAAGTTCTCTTACACAAAAACTACATCCTCCATCAGCGGTCGCAATAATTTCTAAAATCTTTTTTGCTGCTTCTTTATCAATTTTCATACTTAATTCTTTTACATAAAATATTTTACTATTCTGGCGTTCCGACGAGGAGTTCTTCAAAAAGTGTTGTAGGTTGTGCGTCTGATACTGGTACCCATTGTCCGTCTTTTCCGCATGTTCCGGGAGAAAATCCAAGATCGTTCCCGAGCTTCACTATTCTTTTCAGGGATTCATCTGCTTTTCCCATAATAACTCCCTTTTTTATCATCTCTCCTATTTTACCCATCTCAATTTCATATCCTTCTTCTATTCCAAAGACGAAATCTCCCGTTGCTGTATCCACTTCTCCTCCGTCAAGTTTTTTTATCAAAATCCCTTTCCAGCATTCCCTTATTATTTGGTCTGGTGGGCTTTCTCCGGGCAAAATTATTGTGTTTGTCATTCTTGGTATCGGAGGAACTTCGTAACTTTCTCTCTTACCTGATGAGGTAGGTGGAATGCCAAGAATAAAAGAGTATTTTAGATCTACGATGTAATTTTTAAGGATTCCATTTTCCACTATTACATTCCTTTTTGCTGGAGTTCCTTCGTCATCTACCCTGTGAGTTCCTCGCTGGTGCGGATATGTAGGATCATCTACAATATTTACGATATCTGAACCTATTTTTTCTCCGAGTTTTCCTTTGAAAACAGATAGATTTTTTGCTATGTGATCTGCTTCAACGGCGTGTCCTATGCACTCGTGGACAAAAACTCCTCCTGCTGACGATAATATGACAACCGGCATTTTTCCTGATACACTTTTACCTTCTTCGGTTTGTTTTTTGGCTCTCTTTACTATTTCATCAAATATTTCATCTAATTTTTCAAAGTCATCAAGTTTTTCTCCTGAAATAGATTCTCTTGCTGTTCCGATTTTTCCATTTTTTTCATATACGACCTGAACTACCAAATAAAGCTTTACAGAGTCATCAAATGCAGAGTTCCCAAGAGTATTTTCTACGAATTTCAATCTTCTTGTTCCTTTAAATGTGAGTTTGAAGCTTTTGCAGTCTTTGAAGATTTCAGATTTCTTTTTTATGAGTTTTATTATTTTCTCAGTTGGAATTTCTATGTCATAGTTTGGGAAAATCAATTTTGATTCTGCGTAAAAAGAGTCTGGACCCGGTTTTGCTTCTCTTATTGAGAATCCGCTTATTATTTTTCTTGAAACATCTTTGAATTTGAAATTCTCATATACTATGTTTATTTCATTTTGGGTTTCGTAAAAGACTTCTTTGAAGAATGCATCTTTGCTTTTGCGTTTGAGTTTTTCTTTCGCATCTTTTTTGAGCTTTCCTAATATTCCTTGTATTTTTTTGTCCTGAATTTGAGTTTCATATCTCAAGCCTTCCATATATTTTCTATTATACTGAAAATGGAAAATTTTTATGAAATTTTTTGAAAGGAGTATAGGTTGAACTCCTGAAAAAATCTCTAAATTTTTTTGAATTTAATCTTTTGATTTATTAACTTTACATATATGAGGGAAGTGTTTCAAATAGAGGTTTATGAGGCTTTAAAAGGGAAGATAGGAGAGCAGGAGGCAAAGCTTCTTTTGGAGTATATAGAACTCAAAAAGAAAGAAGTCGCTACAAAAGAAGATATTATGAGGTTGGAAAAATCTACAAAAGAAGATATTATGAGGTTAGAAAAATCTACAAAAGAAGATATTCAGAGATTGGAAGAAATTGTAAAGATGGTAGAAAAATCCACAAAAGAGGATATTCAAAGATTAGAAGAATTCGTAAAAGAAGAACTTCAAAGGGTAGAAAAATCTACAAAAGAGGATATTCAAAGATTAGAGCAATTCGTAAGAGAGGAAATCCGAAGACTGGAAAAAAGAGTAGGGAATGTAGAAAACGAAATAAGTGATCTGAAAAAAGAACAAAGAAGAAATCTTTATTGGATCTTAGGAGTATATATAACGCTGTGGGCAACCACCATCGGTGGAATTATTACTATACTTTTAAAAATGAAATTCTAAAACAAAAATCTAAATAAAAAATCTCTCAAACAAAATACATTCCTACTTCAACCTAATTACTAAAAGATTCTTGTTGTAAATACTTTTTTTTTTAGAATTACAAATGAATTTATGCTGAAAGATTTAACACCTGATGAAGAAGATATATCAGATCAAACAAATCTTTTAGCTTTGAATGCAGCAATAGAAGCTGCAAGAGCCGAAGACGCAGGAAAGTGTAGGAAGTTCGTCAGAAGTAGTTGCAAATGCAGCAAATGTAATATAGAAGTTCTGATAAGGAACATTATGTAAAGTAGAAAATTACCTTAAATCTTTAAATCTTTCTTTCAAAACAATATAAACAAGACAAGAAAAAATCCAGAATAAACTACAAAAATGTTCTTTGCTAACTAAATTTCCACGAAATGTCTGGTACAGAAAAAAAGATAAAGAAAATGAAAGTTGGTCGTGTAGAAGATGTTCAAGAAAATCAGGCTGTTGGGGTTGAAGTTGAAGGAATCTCACTTTTGATTGTAAAAAAAGATGGTAAAATATATGTCTTTGAGGATAGGTGTTCTCACCAAGAAATGCCAATTTCAGAAAACTATGATCTTGAAGGTGGAAAACTTATATGTATGTGGCACGGAGCCGAATTCGACCTTGAAACAGGGAAAAATTTATCTATGCCAGCACCAGCTCCAATAAAAAAATTTGAAACTGAAATAAATAATGGAGAAATTTTTGTAATAATTGAAGAATAGCAATTTTGAATGATTGAATTTTTGAATGGTTTGATGGTTTCTTTATTTTCTGACAAAAATTTAATTCAAAATGAAAATTAGTAATAATTAATAGATGTATTTGAGATTTTTTGATGTAGAAGAATTTAAGATTCCCCACACACATTTATGCTTGATAGACAAAAAATAGAGAAAATAAGAGAAGATTTTCCTGCTTTAAAACGAAAAGTGAATGGGTATCCCCTGATTTACTTTGATAGTGCTGCAACATCTTTAAAGCCAAAACAGGTAATAGAAGCCGTGAACGAATATAATGAGTTCTTTCCTGCAAATGTTCATAGAGCTGTTCATACACTCTCTTATGAGGCTACTGAAAAGTATATTCTTGCTCATAAAAAGGTGGCGGAATTTATAGGGGCAAGATCATGGAGAGAAGTAATCTTTACCAAAAATGCAACAGAAGCCGCAAATCTTTTAGCGTATTCTCTCGGACTACATATCATCGGTCAAAAAGACAAAATAATAACCACAATAATGGAACATCACTCAAATCTCGTTCCTTGGCAATTTGTAGCAAAGTATAAGGGTGCAGAAATCTTTTATGTTGACATAAACGATGATGGAACGCTGAAAGAAGATGAGCTTATAGAGCTTGTTGATGAAAAAACCAAAATTGTTTCTCTCACAGGAGCGTCAAATGTTTTAGGATATACTCCCGATATAAGAAGAATAACGAGAGAGATAAAAAAGAAAAATGCTGATGTAATAGTAATAATAGATTGCGCTCAACTTCTACCACACAAAAAAATAGATGTAAAAGAAATAGGATGCGATTTTATCTTTGCGTCAGGACACAAAATGCTCGGACCATCAGGAACAGGTTTCCTTTGGGGAAAAGAAGAACTACTTGAAAAAATTGAACCTTTTATGTACGGTGGAGATATGATATCAAAGGTGACACTTGAGGGAGCAGATTGGAATGAGCTCCCGTTCAAATTTGAGGCGGGGACACCAAATATTTCAGGAGGGATAGGATTAGGCAAGGCGGTAGAATATCTTTCTCAGTATATATATGCTCTACCCTCTTATGAGCACAACCTCCTTAAACTTGCATATTCTGAACTTAAGAAAATAAAAGGTGTAAGACTTTATGTAGATCCTTCAAATAATGAAAAATTTGTAGGTGTTATTTCCTTCAATGTTGAAGGAGTTCATCCACACGATATAGCAGAATTTTTAGATAAATATGGTATAGCAGTAAGGTCCGGACACCACTGTGCTCAACCTTTGATGGCAAGACTTAGAATGCAAAACAGCGTTAGAATCTCATTTCACATTTACAACACCGAGGAGGAAATCATGTTCTTTGTTGAAATTCTGAAAAAGGCAGTAAATTTATTTTCTGCGTAAATGAAATTTATCGAATAAAGAAAGGTATCAAAAAAGATAAGTTAGGCGGAAAAAATAAAAAAACTTCTCGTAAAAAGTAAATTAAGATCAGCTGACATTAAAAATTTGAAAAATTCAAGATATATAGAATAAAAGGGAGGTTAAGATATGAGAACTGATAACTTCGTAAATGAAGGGTATATAAAGCAGGTGATAGGTCCGGTTGTAGATGTTGAATTTCCAGATGGTGATTTACCACAAATATATAATGCTCTTGTGACAACAAATCCAGCTATATCAGACGAAAAGAACAACTTGGTTCTTGAGGTAATGCAACATCTTGGTGATAGAACTGTAAGAACGATCGCTCTTGATTCAACAGATGGATTAAAAAGAAAACAGAAAGTTTATGATACAGGAGCTCCTATAAAGGTTCCAGTAGGCAAAGGAACACTTGGAAGAGTCTTTGATGTTCTTGGAAGACCAATAGATGGTAAGGGGGAAGTAAGAGCAGATGAATTTTGGCCGATACATAGACCTCCCCCGGAAATGGTTGAACAATCAACGGAGATTCAAATACTTGAAACTGGGATAAAGGTGGTAGATCTTCTAACTCCGTATCCTAAAGGTGGGAAAATAGGTTTCTTTGGAGGAGCAGGAGTTGGGAAAACAGTATTCATAATGGAACTAATACACAATATAGCAAAATTCCACAAAGGTATTTCTGTATTCGGTGGAGTTGGGGAGAGGTCAAGAGAAGGAAATGAGCTAATTTTGGAAATGTCGGAATCAGGTGTTATAAATAATGCCGTTTTGGTCTTTGGACAGATGAATGAACCTCCGGGAGCTCGAGCAAGAGTTGGGCTAACCGCTCTCACTATGGCAGAATATTTTAGAGATGTTGAAGGACAAGATGTTCTGCTTTTCATAGATAACATATTCAGATATGTTCAAGCAAATAACGAGGTCTCTGCTCTTTTAGGAAGATTACCATCTGCAGTTGGATATCAACCTACACTTATGCAAGATCTCGGAGAGTTGCAGGAAAGAATAACATCAACAAAAAGAGGCTCAATTACATCTGTACAGGCTATTTTTGTGCCGGCAGATGATATAACTGATCCTGCCCCAGCTTCTACTTTTGCTCACCTTGATGCAACAACAGTTCTTTCAAGACAGATAGCAGAGCTTGGAATATATCCCGCTGTTGATCCTCTTGATTCAACCTCAAAAGCTTTAACTCCTGATGTTGTCGGACAAGAGCATTACAAGGTTGCAAGAGAAGTTCAGAGAATACTCCAAAGATATAAGGATTTACAGGATATAATAGCTATACTCGGTATGGAGGAGCTTTCAGATGAGGACAAATTGATAGTTTTCAGAGCAAGAAAGATACAAAAATTTTTAAGCCAACCTTTCCATGTTGCCGAACAATTTACAGGTAACCCGGGGAAATATGTCAAAATAGAAGATACGATAAAAGGATTCAGAATGATTGTTGAAGGAGAATGTGATGAATTACCTGAGCAAGCTTTCTACATGGTCGGGAAAATTGAGGAAGCATTTGAAAAAGCAAAGAAACTCTAAAAGTAAGAAGCTTTAATTGAAAGAATCTATCCACTCCCTGGAAGACAGCCATAGCCTAAGAAATCTTTGGAACTTTTTGTATCTTTCCAGTACCACTGAGAAGGACAGAGGAAATTGCATGGCTGATTGCCGAAACTTTTATTGTCGAAATTTAGGGTTAATTCTTCACTTCCAGAAGTAAATTTTATTTGACCATCCAGGAACCTGCATGTAGCCTGTGATAGAGAATCTTGAAATAGGTTTTCTCCATGTATTCTCATATTGGATTCAGTTAAAATCCATGCTAAATTACCTCCTACATTATATGTTTCAAAATCTGATTGTAAAACATGTATTTCTTCGCTGGAAAATTGCAAGATATATTTTTTTACAAAAAACTTGTATGAACAGACAAATTTTGGTCTCATATCAAAAACAAAAGATACGCAGAAAGGGTTCTGGACTTGCGCATAGTAAAAAGAAATAAAACCAGTAGATGAGTTGTAGTAATCAAAAACACTTTCAAATTGTATTCCCAATTTATTTTTTAGACCGTTGTATATTATTTCAGAGTTTCCGAAAATTGCCATATCTCTTTTTATAATCTTCTCATTTTGAGATGATATAGCATAGAAAGTTATGTTACCCTTATACAATATGTATTCCTTCGTTTCAACACTTTTGAACTGCCAGAAGTTCAAATTCACTTTGTAGAAAAAAGATAAAGGATTTGAACTATCATTATTAGTATAGAAAGTATAATCTACATCACCCAAAAAAACGAATACATCATTAAAGCATTCCCCTGAAACCTTCATTAAAAACTCATTATTACCTTTCCATCGGCAAGAAATCCTTGGACAGTTATCTTTTGAATCACAAAAATTCGGAGATAAAGGTACATTTTGGTCTAAAAGAAAAGAATTTGCATCAAATAAAAAATCAGAATATGTTAGATTTTTATAAAATGAAATATCACTTATATTTTTCAAGTAGTCTCTGAGGATACCTTTTATCAGAATAGAGTTAGGGAGCTCATAAATTTGACTGCTGAATTTTTTTCCATAATATAAAGCATCACTTTCAACCTTTTCTTTATGAGATATTTGTAACTTTTTCTCAGATGAGCAAGCTGCAACAAGGATAAAGAGAATGAAGGCATAACTTTTGTATTTATTTTTCATACCTTAATAAGTTATATACACTTTCTATTATTGATGAATATTACTGGTGAAACTGAAGTTTATCTAAAACCTTTCTTGCTATTGAGATAAAAGCCGATTTTGTTTGTGAATTGTCATCTACCTTCAAGACAAAGATTTCTCCTTTGTCAGAAAGTTCCATAAGTTTAGGATCAATTGGTATTTCTCCCAGAAAATCCAAACCGTATTCTTGTGCGATTTTTCTTCCACCTTCCTTCCCAAAAATAAAGTGTTTCCTCCCACAATCGCATCGAAAATAAGACATATTTTCTATTACGCCTAATATTGGGACATTAAGTTGTCGGAACATAGATATTCCTCTTCTCACATCCTCGAGGGCAAGTTCTTGCGGAGTTGTGATCATAACCATACCATCTATTTGAGCTTCCTGAGCCAAAGAAAGCTGGATATCTCCTGATCCGGGTGGCATATCTAAAACTAATATTTCTGTATCTGTCCAAAGAGTAGAAAAGAGCAAGGTTCTGAAAGCCTTTATGACCATCGGTCCTCTCCATATAACAGGTGTGCCTGATTTTGCCATATAACCTAATGACATGATCCTTACTCCTTCCTTCTCAGCGGGGATTATATGTTCTCCATCAGGGGATGTAGGTTCATAATCTTCTGTCCCAGTTATTTTCGGTATAGATGGACCGTGGACATCAAGGTCAAGCAAAGAAGCCCTAAAACCTAAGATAGAAAAAGAGTAAGACAAATTTGCAGCAACAGTAGATTTCCCTACTCCACCCTTCGTTGAATATATAGCAATTGTCTTTCCTTTTATAGGAATTTTTTGCCTTGTGAATATCTCTTTTTTCCTGACATGAAGATCAAGATGATTTATCCACGATATTTCAGAGAGGACTTCACGGGCTTTCTTTTCTATCTCTTCATCAACTCCTTCTTTTTGAGAAGCTACTTCAATATCAACAAAAACATTATTTTTATCATCTACATCAACTTTTTTGAGGAATCCAAATGATATAATATCTCGTGAGTACCCGGGAAAATTTACTTTTTTTAGCGCTCTTATGATTTCAACTATCTTTTTTTCCTTTTCAGCTAAATCCATAGTTTATCTACCATCTATCTACCATCTTTTATTCTAAATCTTTCATTCTTCCAGATAAGAAATCGTCGTAAGCTGTGAGGTCAAAGTAGCCGTGCCCGCAGAAGTTAAAAAGTATGACTTTCTTTTGATTATTTTTTTTACACTCTAATGCTAAATCTATAACCTTTTTTATTGCATGTGCTGCTTCTGGCGCTGGGAGTAAGCCTTCTAACCTCGCAAAAAGAACAGCAGCTTCAAAAACTTCTGTTTGCTTATAAGCGCAGGCCTTTATTATACCCTCATTATACAATAGACAAACCAAAGGAGCGTCTCCGTGATATCTTAAACCACCAGCGTGTATTGGAGGAGGAACAAAGTCGTGTCCCACAGTGTACATCTTCAGAAGAGGAGTAAGCCCAGCTGTATCACCGAAATCATATCTATATTCTCCTTTTGTGAGAGTTGGACAAGCTGTAGGTTCAACAGCCCATACCTCTAATTCTTTTCTTTTACCTTCAAGTTTATCTTTTATGAACGGGAAAGATAAGCCTGCAAAATTGCTACCTCCACCTACCGCTCCGACTATCACATCAGGATAAAGTCCTATTTTTTCAAACTGCTTTTTGGTTTCAAGTCCTATTACTGTTTGGTGTAAAAGAACATGATTTAGAACACTTCCAAGAGAATATTTTATATCAGGTGATGATAAAGCATCTTCTATTGCTTCTGATATTGCAATCCCGAGGCTTCCGGGATGTTCTGGGTTTTGAGAGAGAAACTTTCTTCCTGAATTAGTTCTATCCGATGGTGAAGGATTAACCTCCGCACCCCAAGTTTGCATAAGAATTCTTCTTGCCGGTTTCTGATTATAGCTTACCCTGACCATATAGACTCTACATTTTATACCAAAGAAAGCTGTTGCAAAAGCTAATGCGCTACCCCACTGCCCTGCCCCCGTTTCTGTTGTAAGGACACGAGTTCCAGATATTTTATTGTAGTAAGCCTGCGCCACTGCTGTGTTTGGTTTATGGCTTCCCGTTGGTGAAACACTTTCATCTTTAAAAAAGATCATAGCAGGGGTATCAAGATATTTTTCAAGCCTTTCCGCTCTTCGGAGTGGTGTTGGACGCCAGATTGAATATATCTTCAAAACTTCCTCCGGTATGTCTATCCATTCTTTATCTGACATTTCCTGTTCAATCAGTGGAGCTGGGAATATCGCAGAAAGCTTTTCAGGTGAAACTGGCTGATGAGTTTGTGGATCTAATGGTGGGTCTAACGGTCTTGGCAGAAGCGGAATTATGTTGAACCATCTTTTAGGTATTTCATCGGAGTTTAAAATTACCTTCATAAATTCAAAAATTCTCATAGATAAGATTTTGTTTATTTTTTCAAGAAATTACCTGATTTTACCTTTTCTTTTGTGTTAAGGTTTCTCACTGCGGGAGAATCTCACGGAAAAGGAATTTTTGTTCTAATAGATGGCTTCCCTGCCGGGCTACCTGTTGATTTAGAATATATAAATCATTTACTCAAACTCAGACAAGGTGGATATGGACGAGGTGGGAGACAAAAAATAGAGAAAGATGAGGTTCAAATACTATCAGGAGTAAGAAAAGGAATAACTATGGGAAGTCCAATTCTTATGGCAATTTGGAACAAAGATGAAAGGGAAATAAAACAAAGCTATGTTCCGCGTCCTGGACACAGCGACCTCGCAGGAGCTTTCAAGTACGGGATAAAAGACACAAGATATATTTCCGAAAGAGCGTCAGCAAGAGAAACGGCTGGAAGGGTTGCTGCTGGGGCACTTTGTGAAATCTTGCTCAGAAAGTTTGGGATAAAATTTATTTCCTTTGTTATAGAAATAGGTGGTGTTCGAGCAAAATACCCTGAAGATTTTGATTTTGATGAGATGCAAAATAAAATAGAAAATTCCCAGCTTTATACACCTGATCCAGAAGCTGAAAAACTTATGGTAGAGAAAATAGAAATTGCTCGCAGAAAAAAAGATACACTCGGAGGTGTTTTTGAAGTAAGAGTAAGAGGAGTTCCTCCAGGACTTGGCTCTCATGCTCAGTGGGATAGAAAATTGGATGGACGAATAGCCCAAGCAGTAATGAGCATACAAGCGATAAAGGGAGTTGAAATAGGTATCGGCTTTGAAGCATCAAGAAGATTTGGATCAGAAGTTCATGATGAAATAATTCTTGATGAAAATGGTAGGATAAGGAGGAGAACAAATAGAGCTGGTGGAATAGAAGGTGGTATGTCAAATGGGAACGATATTATAGTAAGAGCAGCGATGAAACCAATTTCAACTCTGTATGCCCCCTTGATGTCGGTTAATTTAAAAGAAATGAAACAAGAACCTGCTTTGGTTGATAGATCAGATATCTGCGCAGTTCCAGCCGCTGCAATAGTGGGGAGATCAGCAGTAGCAATAGAAATAGCCTCAGCTTTCCTTGAAAAATTCGGAGGAGATTCAATTGAAGAAATATCTCAAAACTTCAATAGCTATGTAAAAAGGGTAGAAAGCCTGAATGGATTTTTAGAATAGCAGAATAAAAAATAATAAAATAAAAATGTGAGAAAAAAAGAAAAAGATAGATCAATAGATACACTGAGAAGAAAGCTTATAAAAATAGGTATATATTCGGCTCCAATTGTTGCAAGTATATCTATACCAGATATAAAAATTCAAGCTCAAACACCGGTGGAGGAACCTCCGGGTGGAGATATACCAGCTCCTACTTTTAGAAAGAAAAACATCATAGAGGAGGAAAAAAACAAAGATAGAAAAAATAAAAAAAAGAGATTAAGTTTAATGGATGATTTAGATGAGAGGGGAAACTATATATTTGAATCTCCATTCAGGAAACCTCGTTCTAAATTAAGGAAAAAACAAGAAGAAGATGAAGAATAAGAGTATGGGAAGAGCTTTCAACTCAAATTATTCATAAAACTCATAATATAAGTTTCTCTTTACGGAGATTATCAAAAAAAACTTGTATATCTTTCCTAACTATTTCTTCTGGTACATTAAGAGTTTGTGAAATGACTTTTATCATCTCATCTTCATCAATAGATTCAAGGAAATCCCACAAAATCTGTGATATCCCTTTAAAGAGGAAAATTTTCTTTCCGTTAGAAACAATAATCCCATCCTTAAATTTTTTCTCAATAATATTTGGGTTTTTTCTCATTTTTTTCTTAATAATTCCTTTTTTCCTCTTAAATTATTATTATAGCTGAAAGGAAAATTCAAATAGAAGAAATAAAAAAACAGAAGATGAAAAAAAACAAAATAGTTCATGCTGTAAGGATATACTGCTTTTGATGAAAACGGAAAGTTATTTTCTTTTTTGATGAATCAAAGATTTATATTATCACATTTTTTATTCAAGGTGCAGAGCAAGTTGCCCGTTGCAAAAATAAAATGAAGATTTTCTGAAATAAGATGCTTTTATTCTTTTGCTCTACTCTTTTACCTCTACTTTTATTCCAAGTTCTTTGAGCTGGCTTACATAAACATCAGATGGAGCACCAGTGAGAGG
>Ga0079992_126394_pt1 | contig 21285 bp, 19 predicted proteins | sample FaiFalFF_MnMetaG_3_FD_69197 | JGI IMG/M metagenome (GOLD analysis project Ga0079992, IMG submission 69197) | Freshwater microbial communities from Yellowstone National Park, Wyoming, USA - Fairy Falls B (FF_Mn_B) MetaG (SPADES assembly) (version 2) | ecosystem: Environmental > Aquatic >... | reverse complement strand
TTATACACCACCTGCGAGGGCGACGGGGCGTGTGGCCTCATGGCCAGCGGCAAGAAGGTGCATGCGGGGGCGGCGGCCTGCCACCCCCTCCCCCTTCCCCGCCGCTATTCCTATGTCCGCCTCCCTTGCCTCTCCCGGACCGTTCACCTCGCACCCCATAACCGCCACCTTTATATTTTTGTTTACCCCTTCAAGCGCCTTCTCCACCTCTTCCGCAAGAGATATTAGGTCTATCTTCGTCCTTCCGCATGTAGGACAGGCTATAAGCATCACCCCCCTCGTCCTTATCTGTAATGCTTTGAGGATCTCCCAAGCTACTCTAACCTCCTCCACGGGATCGGCAGTTAAGGATACCCTGAATGTATCCCCTATGCCTTCCGCAAGGAGCGTTCCTATTCCTATGGCGGACTTTATTATTCCAGTTTTCGGTGTCCCAGCCTCCGTCACACCCAAGTGAAGGGGATAATCCACAAGTTTAGCTACCTTCATGTACGCCTCTATCATCTGGGGAACATATGCAGATTTTACGGAAATAACTATGTCGTAAAACCCCTGATCCTCAAAGAACCTTACCCACCTTAAGGCACTCTCCACGAGGGCATCCGCATTAACACCCCCGTACTTATCTATTAGATCCATCTCAAGGGAACCGGAGTTTACCCCTATCCTTATAGGTATGCCGTTCGCCTTAGCTGCGGCTATTACCTCTTTAACCTTTTCAAATCCTCCAATGTTCCCAGGGTTTATCCTTATCTTATCCGCCCCCGCATCCGCGCACATAACCGCTATCTTGTAATCAAAATGCACATCCGCAACTACGGGTATCTTCCCTTTAAAGTAATCAACGATCTTTTTAAAAGGCTCAACGGTTTTCCTGCTTGGAACCGCAACCCTTACAATTTCACACCCAGCATTCATCAAGTTCTCTATTTGGGCTATCGTAGCTTCAACATCGTTCGTATCCGTGTTCGTCATAGATTGGACCGCTATCGGCATATCCCCACCTATAGCCAAGTTCCCTATTTTTACTACTCTACTCTTCCTTCTCTTAAATGGCTCAACCATGATTCTAAATTCTAAAGGTGTTAAAACATATGTCCAAGGCTAACATAAACCTTTCCCCTGTCCGTTGGGGATCTATCCTTTAAGCTCAAGGCCCAATCCAACCTCACAGGTCCCACGGGGGTAAAATACCTTAAACCTAAACCTGCGGAATATCCTTTATATCCATCAAGGTAGCCATAATCAAAGAGGAGAACAAAACCAAAAATTTCGTTTATCTTTCTCCTTATCTCGTAGTTTATAACGAAAGGTCTCTTTCCCGCCTTGCATATTGATGAATAGCATTTCTTTAAAGGGGGACCTATTGAGAACCTATCGTAACCCCTCACCGAGCCTTCACCCCCCAACGTGAAAAGGTCCAAAACCGGCAGTGTGTCACTCCCTCCAAATGGAGAAATAATTCCTATATACAACCTTAAAGCCCACTTCCATTCCGATAGAAAAAACCTTTGGTAAATTGAAATTTCCGCATTCCATTTTACAAAATCGTAATCCCCGAGCATATTTAAACCCGAAACCTGAATCTCCCCCTTAATTAAGCTCCCAAAGTTCGGGTCAAATATGTTATCCCTATAATCCAAAATTAAATTTTGGTAAGGCTTAAAGAGCTCGTAATTTTTCCCACCCGTCAAGGATTTCCTTAATTCGTAAGATGATCCGAACGTTGTTGATCCGTTTTTCCCGAGAAAATACGGTTTGGTTATTTGTCCAGAAAAACCGTACTGAAATATGTCCCTATCAATGTCGTAATTAATTGGCAAACTTAAACTCGCCCTTAAGTTAAGATCCAAAAAGTACGGCTCCTGATAAGTTAAACTGAACCTGTAGGATGTTGGAGAAAAACGGAGGATATCTATTGAGATTCCAACAGAAACTTGCACCCTCTGGAGGTTGTTGAAGAGGTTTAGGTGTTGGAATAAACTTTCAAGGTTAAGGAGAATGGGCCTTTTGTTCTCACTCTGAAGCCCTCCGCTTATGTCCAAAATCCTGGGGGGACCTTCCTTAAAATAGAAGGTTAAATTGGCGCTTTCCTCATCCACATCCTCAAGTTTCCAATATATATAGCTAAACAACTGCGTCCTGTAAAGTCTAGTTATGCTCTCCTCAATTCCCCTTTCCGAGAAATAATCCCATTTCTTTATAACGATTTCCCTCCAAAATATCCTCTTCCTTGTTAATAGGGGTTTGTCATCCGCAGATTTTAGTAATATCTCCCTTATCCTTATCCTGTTTCCCTTTGAAACCTCAAAAGAAACCTTGACCGTTTTGCTTTCCGCGTCTTTGATTTCCTCCCTCTTTACCTCAACGAAAGGATAACCCTTGTTCCTATAAAAGGATAAGATTTTGTTTTCTAGATCAAAAAGGAAGGCGGAGGAATAGGGGCGATTTTTAAACTTTATTCCCAACTCAGCAGGTGCGTATATTTCCGAAATTTTATACCTCTCCCCCTCCTTTATATAAACAAAAACCTTTACCGAATTTCCTTCAAACTTCGCCTCCCAGTTTATTGAAACATCAAAAAAACCACTATCCCTATAAACCTCCTCCAAGAAATTTATGCCCCTCTTTATGAGAAATGGGGAATACTTGGGGTAAGATTGGAAGAAAAAAAGTACCTTTTTATACCCAAAGGCGGATCTTATAAAATCGGTTTTAAAAAACTTGTTTCCCGAAACCCTTATATCCGATATCGGAAGGGCCAAAAGTAGGATCATTTATAGTCGTTTCCAAGAATTACGAAAACGGGGGCTATGTTGTCCGGGTCTGGGATGTACAAAATTTTACCCTTAATAAACCTTGCTACCCTTTTTGCGTATGAAAGATTTAAACTGTCCCTACGGTCTATTATTAGGGTTTGGGCGTAAATGCTGTCCGCGTTCCCATAATATAGGACATCTATGCCCTTTGACCTTAGGTATAAGGATACGCTATAAGCTAGCTTTTCCCTCTTTGTTCCGTTTAGCACGACCACATCAAGCCTCTCGTCCGTTATGCTCGTTTTGGAATTCTCCTTCTTTTTGGGTATCATCGGAAAAACTAAAGTCCATATCAAAAGCAAAGCTGAGAATACCCAAAGGATCCTGAAAATTAGGGTTTTGCTCAAGGGGGAAATTATAAGGAAGTGGAGTAAGATAGGGAGAACTCCCAAAACCTCTTTGAGTTTTCGAACCTCTTTATGGCATAAATTTCCCCCCCTACGAATCTTCCCCCCAAACCCACACCCGAGCCCTCGGGTTTTATGCTGAAAATTGCCCCCACAGAAGAGTTCATGAATTTCACCAAAGGGATCCAACCGTAGGAATATAAGTCCATCCTCTTTTCTACCCTGTAATAAGTATCCTGGAAAAACCATCCAAAATCCGACAATCTTATCCTTATGTTACCCTCAAGGTTTGAGCTATATTTTGCCTCAATTTCAAGGTACCTGTTTAGGGTGTTTTCGGTTTCTTTAAACCTGTAAAATGTATAAAGCGCGACGATCTCTCCCCTTAAAAGGAAGCTTCCCCCAAGATTTTCAAAACCCATAGAATACTTTCTTATTTTTTTACTTTCAGAGGACATTATGGGGGAGAGGTAAACATACTCCTCGGATCTTCCGCCTATGTAAGTCCTGAAGTTCCCCAAGACAACCTCACCCCCGCTTAGGATCTCCCTCAATGCGGAGGATTGGTAAGAGAGATTGCCACCGTATATGTTCAAGTACCTCCTTATCCCGAAACGTAAGGAAAAGTACCTTGATTTTGGGAAGTATAGGAAGGATATATCGTCCTCCCACCTATCCGCCCCTATGGATGGGAAAACTGTTGAATTTAAGGACCTTGATATGCTGAATGTGTGAAAGAATAGGGGTAATTCCAAATTTGCGAAAACTTCAAGCCTTACTCCCCTCTCGTTTTTGTCCTTGGTTGGGGAGGTCAGATATCTTGAGGATGATAGATTAAAAAGGAGTTTATACCCGAACCTTTCGCCAAAGGAGATATAAGGGTTTATTCCGTATCTGTATCCCGCCTCGGAGTGAAGGGGGAGGGAATACGAGAAGTATTCAAGTTTTGGGAGGATTTCAATTTTATGGTGAAAATTTAAGAAGGAGAGCTTTGGGTAAAACCTTAAGGTCTTTAAGAGGGGGCGAAATTCAAGGTTCAAAAAATCGGATCTCATAAAGATTCCGGAATTGTTCCTCCACCTATCCCCCCTTATAAACCTCATATCCCCGCCAATTTCAAATTTCCATAAATTTTTCGTTATTCCAAAGGAGTTTTCGGAGGACTGTAGGGAAAACGTGTTATCGGAAAACAGTTTAAAACCCCGAATGTAAATTTGGGAGTTTAAAAGGAGGGTGCGCCTGTTTATTGATAGGGACCTGTAATCTTGAAGGATCAGGAGGGTCTTTTCCCTTTGGAAAATAAGGTTTGTCCAACCGTAATCGTTGTAAAATCTATGCGAGAGTTCAAATAACAAAGGGAGGATTATAAGGTAGCGATTCGAGTATAGAATACCCAACTATGGAGGCTTTTCTTTTTGTATCCATCCTGGTGGGAATATTGGGCTTTGCGGTGGCAATATTCACATACTTCTACATAAAATCCCTTCCCGCGGGTGAAGGAAAGATGCTAGAGTACGCGAGAGCAATAAGGGAAGGGGCTTTCACGTTTCTGAGGAGGGAGTACTCTTACATCGCGATTTTCGCCTCCTTGGTTTTCCTCGTTCTATTCTTCTTCCTCAAACCCCTTGCGGGTATAGCTTACCTTACCGGTGCCCTGCTTTCCTTGGGCGCGGGATTTGTGGGTATGGCGGCGGCAACCCTCGCTAACGTAAGGACAACATATAACGCTTACAGGACTAAAAACCCTGGGGACACCCTCTCAGTTGCCTTTAAGGGTGGCTCCGTTATGGGGATCACGGTGGCTTCCTTGGGGCTTTTGGGGGTTGCTTTCTGGCTCTGGATAAGTAAAGATCCTATGGTGCTGAGCGCCTTCGGTATGGGCGCCTCCTCCGTTGCCCTATTTGCTCGCGTGGGGGGAGGGATATACACGAAGGCGGCGGATGTGGGTGCTGACCTTGTAGGTAAGGTGGAGGCGGGAATACCTGAGGATGACCCTAGGAACCCCGCGGTTATAGCGGATAACGTAGGAGATAACGTGGGGGATACCGCGGGTATGGGGGCGGACCTATTTGAATCTTACGTGGGTAGTATGGTGGCTACGATAGCGGTTTCCCTCGCGGCATCCTTTGCCCTTGCCGAAAGATCCTTTACCTTCGCCCTTTTACCCGTGACCCTTGCGGCTTGGGGTTTAGTTTCCTCCCTTCTGGGGGTTTGGTCCATTGATATATTCAAGAAAGCCGACCCACAAACCGCATTAAGAAACGCCACGATTTTCACCGCCATCCTTTTCATAATAGGCGCCTTCCTTATAAACAACCTCTTGGTGGGTTACTTGGGGACATTTTTGGCGGTTTTGGCTGGTATTATTGCGGGACTCCTTATAGGTTTTGAGAGTGAATACTACACCTCGGGTTCCCCAATAAAGAGGATCGCGGAATCCGCCCAGTTTGGACCCGCAACGGTGATAATAAACGGGATAGCGGTAGCCTTTGAGTCAGTCGTCTTACCATTTATAACCATCTCCTTGGCCGTTTTTATCGCTTACTTCGCCTCGGAGTACTGGGGACAGCCGGGGCTAGGTATATATGGGGTTTCCCTTTCGGCGGTGGGCATGCTCTCCACCATAGGTATAGTTATGACAACGGACTCTTACGGTCCCATAGCGGATAACGCCGGTGGAATAGCGGAGATGTCCCAACTTGGGAAGGATGTAAGGGCTATAACCGACAAGCTTGACGCTTTGGGAAATACTACCGCGGCGATAGGAAAGGGGTTCGCCATAGGTTCCGCAGCTATGACGGCTTTAGCCCTGATAGTTGCATATAAGGAGACGGTTGGGCTTAACATCTTGGACTTTACGAAGGTTGAGAGCATAGTGGGAGCCATCTTGGGTGCGGCTATGCCCGCGATAATCTCCGCCCTTACTTTAAATGCGGTGGGTAGGGCTGCCAATAAGATGGTGGATGAGGTGAGGAGGCAGTTTAGGGAGTACAGGCTACTTGAGGACGAGAACGCAAAACCCGACTATAACAAGTGTATAGACATCGTGACGCAGGCAGCACTAAAGGAGATGATATTGCCCGGAGCCTCGGCGGTTATAGTTCCCATCCTAGTTGGTTTAATATTTGGGGCAGAGGCCCTTGGTTTCTTCCTCGGTTCTGCCCTCTTAGTGGGAGCTTTAATCGCGATCCTTATGGCAAACGGTGGAGGAGCGTGGGATAACGCAAAGAAGTACATTGAGGAGGGGCACTTTGGAGGTAAGGGTTCTCCCGCACATAAAGCCGCGGTTGTTGGAGATACCGTGGGAGATCCCTTCAAGGATACCACCGGTCCCTCAATGAACATACTAATAAAGCTTATGTCGATTGTTTCCTTGGTTTTCGGTCCCATCCTTCACAAATACGGGGGAGTGATATTGAAGCTTTTCGGTCAGTAGAGCTACTTAAGCGCCTGGTCACCCAAACTATACAAAACTGCACATATTTTGTGCAGTCGTCCCCTGACCAGGAAGAGGGACTAACCCTTTTCGTTTCGCCACTCCTACCCAATCCCCTAAGAGGATCACCCTCTTTAGGGGAGAGAAGTCTCTAAAACTCTCAAGGCAGGAGAAGGCAAGGGCTACGGAAAGAACTCGCCAGCTTTTTTGTAGGGACTTTGCCCTACCCCTCACCCGTTCCATCTCACGGTTGACGGGTTCTTGGGTAGCTGGCTCACTCTTTCCGCTGTCCAGCAAAAACTTAAGCAATGGTTTTAACTCCCTCTTCAGTCTTATCAACTCGCTTTTTAGCTTATTTCTCTTGTATTCGTTTTTCTCCTCTTCTATCTCCTTCTTAAGCTTAGCAATCCTATCCTCAACCCTTGCCACCGAGTAAGACAAAAACTCCTTATCTTCTAAAAGCTTTCGGTAATTCTTAGGCAAGCTTTCCTTAAACCCAAGCCCACGCCTTGCTATCACATAAGCGCCCGCTACATCCTTATCTATTCTGTATATGGGTGCATACTTTAGCTTGCCAATAACTGAGGTGTATGCAGGATTGACCTTTATCAACTGAACTCCGTTTCTTTTACACACAACCTCAATCTTTTCCAGCAGTCCCTTGTATATCCACTTCTGTAGTTTCTGTCTTAACTTGGGCATTCCGTCTCCTCTTCTACCTTTTGGGATCTTCTCTAAATTCTCCACCACTATTGCCTTTCCTTCCCTCTTGGCAATCTCCACTACCTGATGTGCAATCTGCCAACTCAAATACTCCCTTTTGTCTGCGTTCCCATCCAACAGCCCGTTTAAGCTTATCCTCTCATACTTTTCCAAGTTTCCATCTCTTGATACCCAAGCCAAAGCCAAATGAAAAGGATATGCGTTTATGTCTATGCCTATAACTCCATTTTCTCTTGTAATGGTTATTTCTGGGAATTTCTCTTCTTTACTTATCTGTGCGTAGATTTTTCCGTTCTTTAGTCTAAGCCTTACCGTGTAGGCAAACCAGTTGCCCGTTTTCTCAGCTTGAGTTAAGTCCCACACGAGGTCTATCCACCTGTCCCTCTCTTTTTTAGCAGACCTAACCACCTTAGCCCATACATACTCGCCGTTTCCTAAGTTAATCCTCAGATGCCACTGACCGTTCAAATTCACAAGCCTAAGGTTTAGATTGCCCCCTTTTGATTTGTCCCCCCTTGCATACAAAATGCCATATCTTCTTTCCTCCCATTCTTGTCTTAGCTTCTCTCTCCTTTTGCCTGTGAGATGCTTCTTCTTTAGCTTTTCAAACAGTTCTCTTGAACCAAACACAATCTTTTTGGGATTTTGACCTCTTTCTTCGCAAGAGTCCAGAGTTTGCTGTGCCAAAAATATGGCATCGTCTGAATACCGTGTGTTTATTCCATACTTTCGGGCTAACGACTTTTTCAATTCTTTCCTTTCCATTTTTTCCAACAGTCTTTTATAGGCAAACCTAACCATTGATGAGAACTTACGCATTAAGTCTAATGCCTTTTCCTTATCTTCGTCTTTATCAAATGCCAATAAACACTCTACCGTTATGAAATTGCGATCATTCTCCTTTTTTACACTCAAAAGTTTTGCTGTCATGTTGAGCTACAATTATATTCTTGAACGGAAATTGACAACTGTTTTCACCTCCCCGTTATAAAATTTAGCATAGTCCTCACCGCAAAACCCGTGGCACCAACAGGATTATAAGCCCACCTCTTAGAGTTAAAAACGGGTCCCGCAAGATCTATATGCGCCCACTTTATCCCCTCTTTTACGAATTCCTTCAAGAAAAGGGCGGCATATATGGCTCCTCCCCATCTATCGAGGGCGGAGTTTTTAATATCCGCATCGTAAGTTTTTAATTTCTCGTATATAAATGGATCCTCAAGGGGCATCCTCCAAAACCTCTCCCCCGCAAAATACCCAGCCTTTAATATACCCTTTGCCAAATTTTCATCGTTTGAAAATAGCGCAGCGGTGAATTCTCCAAGCGCCACAACTGCCGCCCCCGTCAAAGTTGCCAAATCTATAAGATAATCCGGTGAGAGCTCGGATGCGTAAGAAAGGGCATCCGCGAGGGTTAATCTCCCTTCCGCGTCCGTGTTCAGGATCTCCACCGTTTTCCCGGAGTAAGTTTTAACGATATCCCCTGGCCTGACAGCGTTCCCATCAGGCATATTTTCCGTTGCGGCGAATATTCCATGAACCTCGTAATCCGAACCCAATTCCCCCAAACCCACAAATGTCCCCAAAACCGCACAAGCCCCACTCTTGTCTATCTTCATTGTCATCATACCCTCAGCTGTTTTTATAGAAAGCCCACCGCTGTCAAAGGTTAAGGCTTTCCCAACTAAAACTATCTTCCCCTTTGGCTCTCTTGGCCTGTAAGTCATATGAACAAAATAAGGTTCCTTAGTACTTCCCCAGTTAACCGCTAAGAAAGCGTTCATACCCATCCTCTCAATTTCCTTCTTCTCATAAACCTTCACCTCAAAGTTATATTTCTTTGATATTTCCACCGCCTTATCCGCCAAGAACTTAGGCGTTGCTATATTTGGTGGTATATTTACCAAATCCCTCGTGAAGTTTGTTGCTTTGGCGTAAATTTCTGCGATTTTTGTCTCCTCTTCTTCCTTACCTTGGAAAAAGATCTCGGGCTTTTCCTCTTTCTTTGTTTTATACTCTGAAAACTCATAATCCGCCAAAAGCAATCCTTCGTAGAAGAAACGGTACCAGTCTTTCCTTGATACGAACTGAGGTTTCTTGAAAAATACGGATTTTGCTCCAAGGCTTTTTACAAGCTCAAGGGCATCCGCTATGCTCCATCTATAATCAAGGGGCTTATTCCCCGTGTTTTTTATCGGGAAATGCAGGGTTTTCCCTTTAAAGAACGGTTTCCCTTCCCTTTCAAACCTTACCACTATATCCGCATCCGCCTTTTCCACAACCTTCACCATAGTGGGTATTCTAAAGTATCCAAAAGTAATTGATAAGCACCGAAAATTACGGGATATTCTATCCTCTTTGCCCCTCGGATTTTATATGGTAGGTCGCCAGAGACAAAAACCTGGTTTATTTTGTAGGTTTTCTTAAGTTCCCCAACAAGGGTTTCTAAGCCCCCATTAAACATACCCTCAATTGCGCTATTTATCGCCCTTTCCGTATCTCCCCCGATCTTCTCTATTGCCAGGATCCCGTAAGCCCTCCTTATATTGGAAAATGGTGGCAGGATAGGTCCCCCATAAAAAACCCCATTTTTTACCACGTTTATGGTAATTGAGGTTCCTGAAATTACAATTATCGCGTCTTTTTTAGATCTAATAAAAGGATAACAGCCCGCTATCCTATCCGCACCCACAAGATCCAAGGAGTATTCGCTCTTTATTTTGAGTTCTTTTGGCGATAATACAAAAAGCCCCGGAAAGATCCTTAAAAGTATGGGATTTAAACTCTTCACCGTTGAAACTAAAATCCCAACATCGTAATCCGGGACTCTTAACCCGTCCAAAAAAGCATAAGATGAGATCACCAAAAATTTTAACTTCCTATCCTCAAATATTGCCAGCTTTAAATTCGTATTTCCCGCATCAACGATTAAAGCCCTCAAGCGTTGATCTTAAACTCATCCCCCTCTGCGCTTATCCTTATTTCCCCCTCCTTAACTTTACCCGAAATTATAAGCTCCGAGAGCTTGTTCTCTATCTCCCTCTGTATTACCCTCCTTAGGGGCCTTGCGCCAAGCAAAGGATCAAACCCCTTCTTAACAAGCAATTCTAAAGCTTTTTCATCCAAAACTACCCTCAAGTTCCTTTCCTTAAGCCTTTCGTTCAACCTGTTTATAAGAAGGGTGGCTATTTTCTTAACATCCTCCCAACGTAAGGGATTAAATACAATTATCTCGTCTATCCTGTTCAGAAACTCTGGCCTAAAGTAGGATTTTACAGCATCAAGGACCTTTTCCTTTGCCCTTTCAAACTGCCTTTCAAATTCCCCCTCAAGCTCCTTTAATTTCTTTTCAAATTCCCCATCCTTCTCAAGGAGATTCTGATATGCCCTATTAAAGTTGTTCGCCACCTCCCTCAGGTATTCCGCCCCGAGATTGCTCGTCATAATTATTATCGTGTTCCTAAAGCTTACGGTTCTACCGTGGCTATCAGTGAGCCTCCCATCATCCAATACCTGAAGGAATAGGTCAAATACCCTAGGATGCGCCTTCTCTATCTCGTCAAGAAGAATTACGGAATAAGGCTTCCTCCTCACCGCCTCGGTTAGTTTCCCTCCCTCCTCGTATCCTACATAGCCAGGAGGTGCTCCTATTAGTTTTGCAACGCTATGCTCTTCTTTGAACTCCGACATATCAAGCCTTATCATCGCATCCTCATCCCCGAATATCACCTCCGCCAAAGCCTTCGCAAGCTCAGTTTTTCCAACACCTGTAGGTCCCAAAAATAGGAAGGATCCCAACGGCCTCTTTGGGTCGCTTATTCCCGCCCTTGCCCTCCTTATCGCCTCCGCCACCTTCCTAACCGCCTCCTCCTGATCGATGATCCTCTTATGCAACTCTTCCTCAAGCTTCAAAAGTTTCTCCCTCTCCTCCTCCACGAGCCTAGAAACCGGAATACCCGTCAGATTCGCTATAACCTCCGCGACATCTTCCTCCGTTATTACTATCCCACTTTCCCCCTTCTCCCTCTGCATCTCCAACAACTTCTTCTTCAACTTTATAAGCTCCGCGTTCTTCCTCTCCCATTCCTCTATCTTCCCCTCCTCCTCAAGCTTCTTAACCTCCTTTTCCAGTTTTTCTATATCCGCCTTTAATGATACCCTATCTTCCCCCTTTGAAATTCCCTCCTTTAAAGCCTTTATATGCCTCTCTATCTGCATAGCCGCAGCCTCGTCCCCCCTGTTCCTCGCCCTCTCCAGCTCCGCTTCGAGCTCTGCTATCTTTGCGGATATTTCCCTCTCGTAGGTTGAAGGTGATGATACTTTAAGCTTTTTCCTCGCGCAAGCCTGATCCAAAACATCCACCGCCTTATCGGGTAGTCTCCTGTTTTGTATGTACCTATGCGAGAGTTTAACAGAGGCTTGTATAGCCTTATCTTCTATAATCACATTATGGTGCTTTTCAAGCTTGGGCCTGAGAGCCTTAAGCATAAGGATGGCGGTCTCTATATCGGGTTCATCCACCCATATGGGTTGAAGCCTCCTTTCAAGGGCCGGATCCTTCTCTATGTACTTCCTATATTCATCCGCCGTTGTCGCCCCTATAACCTGTATCTCGCCCCTCGCCAAAGCGGGTTTTAGTAGGTTTGCCGCGTCTGTGGCCCCTTCAGCCCTTCCGGCACCCATAATAGTATGTATTTCGTCTATAAATAGTATAACATTTGGATTTGCCCTGAGCTCCTCAAGAAGTTTCTTTATCCTCTCCTCAAAGTCCCCCCTATACCTGGTCCCTGCTATTAATGCTCCCATATCAAGGGATAAAATCCTCTTACTCTTCAAAGATTCCGGAACTTCTCCATTTACTATCCTCTGAGCCAAACCCTCAACTATCGCGGTCTTTCCCACCCCCGCATCACCTATCAAAACTGGGTTATTCTTCGTCCTCCTCGTTAAAACCTCTATCACCTGCTCTATCTCCTTATCCCTACCTACCACAGGGTCAAGCTTCCCCTCTTCTGCCATCTTCGTCAGATCCACAGTAAACCTCTCCAAAACGTTCTTCTCCTCTTCCTTAAGATCTTCTAATCTTCCGTTCATTTTCTCACCTCCTTTATAACCCAAAATTTGCAAAATTATCTTTCCCGCAAAACTCCCATTCCCAATCAAAGCCCTTATGAAATCCGCGGTGTCTATATTGCCTCCTTGCCCACTTGATACTTTATCCAGAGCATCCTCCAAAAAGTATGACCAAATTGGCTCACCCCCACTTTCAAGATTCAAGGACCTCAAAACCCTCCTTGCTATTCTCCTAGGATCAAAGCCGTTTTCCCTTAAACTTTCAAAAGAAGCGGAGAGCTTATCGTAAATATCCGAAATCTCATACAAAACATCCTCCGAAACCTTATTTTCAAGGGCCCTGTAAATATCCTCGGGTATTTCCACGGTCTCCTCCCTATAAAACCACCTCCTCCTCCCTATAGGTGCTCCAAAAAATTCGCTTATAAGCCTCTCCCATTCACTGAAGAATTCCTCCTCGGGTGACCACCTTTTAACCCTTATCCTTACGGTCTTCCCCTTATTTGGGCTCGATGCTTTTCTAATAAGCTCCGCAAACTCGTTGGATAAACCATAACTCCTAAAACTCCCATAAACCCTCTGCAAATACTCTAAGTAGCTTTTCTCAAACTGATCCAACTGGGACCAAACCTGCTCAAGAACCTTGTTTATTTCCCCCCTTACCGCCTCAATGCTTAACCCATTCCTCTCAAGGTACTTCGCAAATGGCTCATCTTTACTTTCAAATAGGGAGGCGAGAAAGTGGTCGCTATCAACCACAAGATCCCCCCTCCTTTTGGCAATCTCCCTCGCCCTGTTTAAGTATTTTTCAAGGCTTTGTGATATTGGTTTTCCTTTCCATTCCATAAGTTTGAATTCTAAGGCGAAAAAGTTTTTAAAATCTGAAAACGGGGAATGCCCTCTCCTCGGGGATGTTGTTTATCACCACCGAAAGAACAAAGCTTAGAATCTCCCTTGTTTCCTTCGGGTCTATTATCCCATCATCCCAAAGTCTTGCGGTGGAATAGTAAGCGTTACCTTCCCTTTCGTACTCCTCAAATATCTCCCTTCTTATTTTCTCCTTCTCCTCTTCCGGCATCTCCTTTCCCATCCTCCTATATTGGTTTTCCTTGATTATTATCATAACGGTGGCCGCTTGCTGTGCCCCCATCACGGAGATCCTCGCATTTGGGTACATAAACAGAAATCTGGGTTTATATGCCCTACCAGCCATAGCGTAATTCCCCGCCCCGTGGGAACCACCAACTATTATCGTTATTTTTGGGACGGTTGCAGTTGATACCGCCTGAACCATCTTTGCCCCATGCTTTGTAATTCCCTCCTCCTCGTACTTCCTCCCCACCATAAATCCCGTGATATTCTGTAGGAATATTAAAGGAATTCTCCTCTGATCCGCAAGCATTATGAAGTGCGCCCCCTTAAGGGCGGATTCGCTAAAAAGAACCCCGTTATTTGCCAGTATCCCAACGGGTATCCCGTTTATATGTGCAAAGCCACAAACCAAGGTTGTCCCATAATTTGCTTTAAATTCGTGGAATTCGCTCCCATCCACGATCCTCGCTATAAGCTCCCTCATATCAAAAGTCTGCCAAGGATCCTTTGGAAGGATCCCATAAATCTCTTCCGGGTCATACAGGGGTTCCTCGCTCTCCCTGATCTCAATGGGTATATTTCTCTTTATGTTTAAATTCCTGAAGATTGACCTAAGGATCTCTATCGCCTCTTCGTCGTTCTCCGCCAAGTGATCCGTTACTCCAGAAATTATTGAGTGCATAACTCCTCCTCCAAGGCTCTGCTCATCCACCTCCTCACCCGTAGCCGCCTTAACCAAGGGGGGACCCGCTAAGTATATAGTTCCCGTACCCTTTACTATGATATTTTCATCCGACATCGCGGGGACGTAAGCCCCACCCGCCGTACACATACCCATCACGCAGGATATCTGGGGTATTCCCATAGAGGACATTATCGCCTGATTGTAAAAGATCCTACCAAAGTGCTCCTTATCCGGGAAAACCTCCGACTGCAAAGGTAAATAAACTCCCCCCGAATCCACCAAATAAACTATCGGTAGCCTATTCTGTAAGGCAATTTCCTGCGCCCTTAAGTGTTTCTTTATAGTTTCCGGAAAATAAGTTCCACCCTTTACCGTAGCGTCGTTTGCCACGATCACCGCATGTTTCCCTTCAATTATCCCTATCCCAGTTATTATACCCGCCTGAGGTACCTCGTTGTTGTACATCCCATATGCCGCAAGGGGTGAAAGCTCCAAAAATGGGGTTCCGGGGTCTATAAGTTTCTCCACCCTTTCCCTAGCCAAAAGCTTACCCCTCTCCCTGTGAAGTTTTACCGCCTTCTCCTCCCTCTTATACCTAACCTCCTCAAGGATCCTTTTGTACTCCTCCACCTTAGCCTTATGAAACTCGTAATTTTCCTTGAATTCGGGTGAATTGGGATTTACCTTACTTTTTATTACCCCCATACTTCAGCTCTCTGAGCTTTTCAAGAACTTCCTTAGCATGCCCAGCGGGATTTACCTTTTTCCAAACGAAGGCGATCTTACCCTCAGGATCTATGAGGTATGTCATCCTCTTTGTGAAGGGTATCCCCTTCGCCTTATAAGCTTCTATTATCTTCCCATCCTTATCCGCCAAGAGGTGAAAATTTAGCCTGTACTTGGTGCAAAACTCTTTATGGGACTTCTCGTCATCCCTGCTAACCCCCAATATTACCGCGTCTTCCCTCTCAAACTCCTCCCTCAATTGCTCAAAGCCCTTCGCCTCCATCGTACAACCTGGAGTATCATCCTTGGGGTAAAAGTACAGTACCACCCATTTGCCCCTAAGACTCTCAAGCCTTATCGTATCCCCATCTTGATTCACCGCTGAAAACAAAGGTGCCAAAATTCCAACTTCCAAAGCCATAATGGGTATTATACGGAAGTTTTGCTTTCCTTTAACTTCCTAATTGCCATCCTGAAAACCTCGGACCTATGTACGTAATCCCTAAACATATCAAAGGAAGCGCAGGCGGGGGAAAGGAGAACGGGCTCCCCATCCGAAGCCTCGTAAGCCTTAAAAACCGCATCAAACATATCCTTAGCCACAACAACCTCAACTATACCCGAAAAGGTATCATAAATCAACTTCGCGCTCTTCCCCATCGCTATGATCTTCTTAACCCTCTTCCTTACTTCATCTCTCAAGGATTCGAAGGTCAATCCCTTATTATCTCCTCCCATAATCAATATCACCCTATCAAAGCCCCTCAGGGCGTATAATGTTGCGTGCGGGTTTGTCCCCTTTGAATCGTCGTAAAATTCCACATTATTTACCCTATCAACGAACTCCACCCTACCTTTGAGCTTCCTGAGGCTTTCAAGGTCAAATTCTCTTACACCCAAGGAGAAGGCGGATAAAACCGCAAACATAAGGTTATAAATTGTCGCGGGATCCAGAAGATGGTTGGGAACCTTAAGCTTCCCAAAATCCCCATATATATACCCGTTTTCGTAATATGCGTCCGCCCCTCTTGAAAACATTGAAACTTTTAGAATCCTACCCCTTGCATAAGCACTGCAAAACTCAAAGTTTTCGTCGTCAAGGTTCAAGATGGAAACCCCTCTTTCGTCCATATTTTTGAAGATCTTGAGCTTATCCCTCAAGTAGTTTTCAAAGCTTAGGTGCCAATCAAGGTGGTCGGGAGATATGTTTGTTATAACCGCGACGTCGGGTTTAAACTCCCTTATATAATGGAGCTGAAAGCTTGAAATTTCCAAAACGAACGTACCTTCCTTAAAGGCGAGCTCGGAAACGGGATTCCCCCAATTCCCCCCTATGTACGAACCCTTTATCAACTGGTGGGTAAAGTAAGCGGTCGTGGATTTACCGTTTGTTCCCGTAATTGCTACGGTTTTCCCCCTCAAAAATTTCCAACCGATCTCTATCTCCGGAATTATCGGAATTTCCGACCTCTCAACCCTTGAAAGGATCCTGTTATGCGGTGGGATCCCGGGTGAAGGTGATATAACATCGCACATAAGGATCCTGTAGGTATTCTCCCTCTCGTCCCCCTCTTTAAGATCCGATACGAAGGTTTTTATTCCCAGCCTATCCGCCAAACCCTTCAGCGCCCTACCCGTCCTCCCAAATCCCAAAATCCCCAAATACTTACCCTCAAGCTTCATAAGGAGGATGTTATCTTTATTTCCCTACCCTTAACTTCAACCTTAACGGGTTTTCCGTAGCATTCGGAGACGAAACCCTCAAGGGCTCCTATTAATGGACTTAATGCTTTACCCTCATCGCTATGCGCCTTCAAAAGAAAGGAATCCTTAACAAATACCCTTATGCTTTCCCCCTCAACCGAACTCTCTATCTCCCCAAATCCGGCAGCATTAAAGAAAACACCTATAAGCTCCGCCAACTTTTGAATGTCAAGACCTTCAAGATTTGAGTTTTCCTTAAAAGCCCTTGCGGCGGACCTTCCCGCCTCAAAGGAACCCCTCCTTATCAAACTCGCAAAAGGACCGGCGACCTTCAAAATCTGAGAATAAACTTCAAAAACAAAATTCTTGGGAAGTATAACCCCTTCCTCCCTAAGGAACTTTTCAACCTTCTCCTTCATCCTCCACCTCCTACTTATAAGCCCTTAGCATCTCCGCGAACCTTTCCTTATTCTTCCTGAATTCCATAAAGAGGGGTCCGAGTTTCACCCTCGCATCCGCTATGAAAGCCACATAAAACCCCTCCACCTTACCAACCAATATTGCGTATTCCTCACCCGACGTAAATACCAATTGGAAGTCGTTATCTTTAAACTCCCTTAGTACGTTTTCCATCATAGCGCTTGTTGAGCAAACCAAACCCTCGTCCGATGCCACAATCACCCCCAAAACCTCCGGCACCAACTTCTGTATATCCTTCAAAATTTCTTCCATCATACCGTATATTATACGGGTGATTTTGATTTGTTGGTAAAAATATCGGAAATTATTTTTATACCGCAACGTAAGTCACCCTCGTGGACCTTGATGTTGGCTTTTCCGTTGATAGGTCGTCAAAGTAATATACGCCCGTAAATCCCGCCTTCGTTAAAAGTGTTTTCACCTGGTTGGGCGAATATCCCCTTTCAACGTAAATTTCCTCAACCTTCCTGTAAAGGTTCTCCCCGTATGGGACAAAGAGAATTAAGTTCAACCTTGAGATCGCGTTCCCCAAGTATTCCCCCTTCCAGATGCTGTATATTCCGTTCCTCAACACCTTTACAAAAACCGCCTCGTTCCATATAGTTTGCATGGCATAAGGTGTATTGAGATCAAATATGAAAACCCCACCATCCCTAAGGTGCCTTCTAATGTTTATAAAAGCTTTGAGCATTTCTTCGTCTTCAAGAATATTGTTAAGGCTATCAAAGGTGCTTACCACCGCGTCAAACTTTTCGTCTAAAGAAAATTCCCTCACGTCCGCGACAAAAAACTCAACATCCGGGAGTTTTCTCCTTGCGACCCTTACCATATCTTCGGAACTGTCCACCCCCACCACCTTAAATCCCATATCGTTTAAATGTTTCGTTAAGTTACCCGTACCACATCCCACCTCCAAAACCCTCTCCACTTTCACCCTCGCCACCGAAAAGAACCTAAACACATACCTCGCCCATTTCTCATAATCTACATCCTCGAAGAGAAAATCGTAATACTCCGCTATCTCGGAAAAGGGCTTGATAGACACCAAAAATTATAAAGCGGTTCCAATCATTTGATGGTAAGGATATACGAATTTCCCTCTATTTTCCCCACAACCTCCTTTCCCAAGAGCTCGGAAATGAAACCCTCAAGTATTCCTATAAACTGCCCCAAGGCTATATTTGGGTCGGGGTTTGCCCTAAGCATAAACGAATCCTTTACCTCAACCCTTATCTTATCCCCATCAACCTCACATTTCACATCCCCCATACCCGAAATCTTGAAGAAGGTTTCCACTACCGCGAGAACTTCCTCCCCCTTTATCTCCGTTATTTTGTACCTATCCCTCAAGAAGTTTTTAAAAGATTCCGCAACTTTCTTCCCCGCATCCCTCGTTATTATCCTCCTCACACCCACGGGAATATCTCTGAGGAAGTTGGCAAGGTTTGAGTAGGCGCTTTCTATTAAGACCTCCGGGAACTTTAACCCTTCAAGCTCCAAGTATATCCTCGTATAAGCCCTCAAAAACTCCCCTTTCATCCCTTAACCTTGAGAATATAAGATTTATCCCTTACCTCACCTTTAACTTCCTTTCCGAGGATCTAGGATAAGAATCCCTCAACAACGCCGAGGAAAGGCCTGAGTATTTCCTTCGGTTCCAGTGAAGACTTAAAGAGGGGAGAATGTAGGAATTCCAATAATATCTCGTTTCCGTTAATGGAAACCTTCACCTTTCCCATACCCGTGAAATCATAAATTTTTTCAAGTAATTCTGGGATCTCCCCAAGATCAATTTCCCCACCTACGGAATCCATAAAAGCTTGCGCATACCTTTTACCCGCCTCCCGCGCCATCCAATCCCTAGGACCCGAAAGAAATCCGATTTTTGCTGAATCTTCAAACAAATAAACGATAAGATCCTTGGGGAGTATAACGAGCTTCTGATTTTTTAAAAGCTCCGAAAATTTGTCCTTTATTTCCATACTTCATACATACTGTTCAAGGATCTTGGCGATATCGTTTTTTCTCCTGTTGAACTCCATGAAGAGGGGCCCGAGCTTTGCATCCGCGTCGGCTAAGATGGCTATGTAGAAATCCCCGACCTTTCCTGCAACCAGAGCCAAATCTTTACCCCTTACGTACGTCATATCAAATCCCTCATCTCCGAGACCCTCAAGGGCCCTCCGTAGGGAGGAAACCGCGAAGGAGATCAAGCCACCCGTTAAGATCGGATCACCGCATTGATTCTTATCCACCGTCACGAAATCAAAGGGTAATCCATCGGGGGTGAGGATCATCAAACCCCTCACCTCTGGAACAAAAAGTCTCATCTCCTCTCAAGGTGTTCCGCCTTAAAATTGAAGGTATGGAGAAGAACGGGAAGAAAAATCTAAGGGAGCTTTACGAGGAGTGGAAGGAGAGGATGAGGAAGAACAGTAAGGATAGGAAGGAGGTTTTCCTGAGCCTTTCGGGAATTCCGATAAAGGAGCTATATACCCCCCTTGATATCCCGAACTTTGATTACGAGGAGAAGCTTGGATTTCCGGGCGAGTACCCATTCACAAGGGGACCTTATTACAATATGTATAGGGGAAGGCCTTGGACGATAAGGCAGTTTGCGGGTTTTGGTAGGGCAAAGGATACAAACGAAAGGTTTAAGTACCTGATATCCATTGGTCAAACTGGACTTTCCACCGCCTTTGATATGCCCACGCTTATGGGTTACGATTCGGATCACCCTATGGCGGAGGGTGAGGTGGGTAGGGAAGGGGTTGCGGTGGATACCCTGGCGGACTTTGAGGTTCTATTTGATGGTATAAACCTAGGGGAGGTTTCCGTATCCTTCACGATAAACGCCCCAGCAATTTTCATATATAGCCTTTACCTTGCCCTTGCGGAAAAGCAAGGCGTTCCCTTTGAAAAGCTGAGGGGTACCTTGCAGAACGACATGCTTAAGGAGTTCCATGCCCAAAACGAATGGATCTTCCCACCCGAGCCATCCGTTAAGCTCGTGACGGACATAATAGAGTTTTCTTCAAGGTTCACGCCAAAATTTAACCCAGTTTCAATTTCGGGTTATCACATAAGGGAAGCGGGTTCCACAGCGGTTCAAGAGCTTGCATTTACTTTGGCGGATGGGTTTGCGTACGTTGAGAGTGCCATAAGGAGGGGTTTGGATGTTGATGAGTTTGCCCCAAGGCTTTCCTTCTTCTTTAACTCACACCTTGACTTCTTTGAGGAGATTGCGAAGTTTAGGGCGGCAAGAAGGATTTGGGCGAGGGAGATGAGATATAGGTACAAAGCAAAGAATCCGGAAAGCTGGAGGCTCAGGTTCCACACCCAAACCGCCGGTTGCTCCCTAACCGCCCAACAACCCCTGGTGAATATAATTAGGACCGCCTTTGAGGCCTTGGCTGCGGTTCTCGGGGGAACGCAATCCCTACATACGAACTCTTACGACGAAGCCCTTCAGCTTCCCTCCGAGGAGGCGGTAAACATAGCGGTTAGAACCCAACAGGTGATATTGCACGAAATAGGGGTGACAAACACCATAGACCCTCTGGCTGGCTCTTACTTCATAGAGTGGCTTACGGACAAGATGGAAGAGGAGGCTTACAAATACTTTGATAAGATTTTGGACCTTGGCAATGGTTCGTTCCTTGACGGGATCCTAAAGGGAATAGAGATCGGATATTTCAAGAAGGAAATATCGGATGCGGCGTACGAGTTCCAAAAGAGGGTTGAAAGCGGGGAATTTATTTGGGTTGGCATAAACGCATATAATGAAGATGTACCCTTGGAGGTTCCGAAATTTTATGTGGATCCCAAGATAGAGGAGGAGCAGAAGGAATTTTTAAGGAAGGTGAAGGAAAGTAGGGATAACGAAAGCGTTCGTTTGGCCCTCCAAAGGCTCATCGAAGCTGCGAAAGAAAACAAAAACCTCGTCCCTTACGTATTGGACGCTGTTAAAGCATACGCCACAGAAGGGGAAATAATGGATGCCCTAAAGAAGGTTTACGGAACTTACAAGGAGACAGTGATCATTTAGCCCAAGAAAGCCCAACGTGGTAAGAGATTGGGAGATCCGGGTGGATCTGAAAAAGGTTTATAAACTGGAAGTTCTTGATGTTTAAGGAGAGTCCGGCAAAGTAAGAAGGTACCCCCCCGTCGTACCTAACGGATGCAAGAATTTTAAGTATT
>Ga0079992_128014_pt1 | contig 21291 bp, 17 predicted proteins | sample FaiFalFF_MnMetaG_3_FD_69197 | JGI IMG/M metagenome (GOLD analysis project Ga0079992, IMG submission 69197) | Freshwater microbial communities from Yellowstone National Park, Wyoming, USA - Fairy Falls B (FF_Mn_B) MetaG (SPADES assembly) (version 2) | ecosystem: Environmental > Aquatic >... | reverse complement strand
TTATTTTGCTGAAAGAAAAAGAAGAAAAAAAGAAAATTTTAAAAAGGCTTATTTTCAGTTCCTCTTTTGCTCTTTTTGTTTTTGCTTTCGCATTAACTTACGGTGTGAAACGAAAAGATGAGATAAAAAAATATGTTGATGGAGTAAAAGAAGAAATTCCAGCTGTGATTGTTCAGCCGTCAATACCGCAGGATGTAAAATGGACTCCTGATTTCAAAATCTATTCCCTTGAACAGAATATAAATTTATCTTTTTCGGCAATTGATTTCCCTTATAGTGAAGTTATTTTGGTCTGGCCCGAGACTGCTCTTACTTTTTTCTTTGAGCGTGAGACTGAACTCCAAAGTAAAGTTTTAGAACTTTCAAAAAAAGGTTTTTTTATTGTGGCAGGTGGAATAGGAATTTCAGAGCAGATTAAAAATGGAAGAATAAATTTGACATACTATAACAGAGCTTATCTTGTTGAACCTGATGGAAAATATTCCTATTATGATAAAACTCATCTTGTGATATTTGGTGAATATATACCACTAAGATCGTTTTTGGAAAAAATACCTTTTATAAAGAATCTGATTGATAGGGTAGAGAAGGTTGCAGGAGATTTTGAACCGGGAAAAGAGGTGAGGGCTGTTGGAGAGAAAATAAGATTAGGTATCCCTATTTGCTTTGAATCAATTTTTCCATCAATAGTCCGCAAAATGGTTCAAGACGGAGCAAAAATAATAGCCGTTATAACTAATGATGGTTGGTTTGGTTATTCTTCTGGACCTTATCAACATTTTTCTGTTTCTGCCTTGCGTGCTGTGGAAACGAGAAGATTTGTTCTGCGCAGTGCTAATACAGGAATTTCTGGTGCTTTTTCTCCTACTGGTGATTTAATTTTTCAAACAAAGCTTTTGGAGAAAACTTCTTTTTTGGTCAAAGTAAAACCTCTTGATATAAAAACATTTTATGTGAAATATGGGGATGTTTTCTCAATAGCTTGCCTTATTATAACTTCCTTTTTTGTTATAACACATTTTTATCTTTCAAAGAGGAAAATTAGATAAAGTAAGCGGGAGTGTACGAAGATAAGACTGCGAAGATAAAATAAATATAAAATGAGAAAGTGAGAGAAAATAATATTATGAAAGGAACGATCTTAGCATCCATGCAGTTTTTTCGTGTTTTACCATAAGTTCAGTCAGGAAATCAGCTGTTCCTAAATCCTTGAATTTATCTCCGACATTCACAATATCTTCTCTGATGTTTCTTATTATTGTTTCATAATCTGAAAGTAAGTTCTCAATCATTTTTTTGGAGTCTGGGAATTCTCCTGGGTGTTCCTTTATTCTTGCTATTTTTAAGAATTCTGTTAATGTTGCTGTGGTCTTCCCACCAAGAGTCCTAATTCTTTCTGCTATTTCGTCAATATATTCGTTTAGCTCTTCATAAAGAGATTCAAAAAATTTGTGAAGATCATTAAACTGCGGACCAACAACATTCCAGTGATAGTTTCTGACTTTTGTATAAAGAACATACTCATCAGCAAGCAGAACTGTCAGAATTTCTATTACTTCCTCTCTGTTCTTATCGTCTATACCTATGTTTGGTTTCATAATAGATTTTACCTCCTTTCTCTTTTGAAATTAGGTTGTTTTTACATTATTTATTTTGTTTCCAGCTTATTTTCAATTTACTTGATAAATTTTTTGTTTTATTCTTTTGTTGTTATTACGAAGACAGCGCGTCTGTTTAATCTCCATTTTGATTCATCGTTGCACTGTGGAGGAGGGCAGGGGGCTTCTGGAAATTCCTCTCCAAATGAAACTGTTTGTATTCTATCTTCTGGTATGCCGAGCATTATAAGATATCTTTTTACTGCATTAGCTCTTTTCCATCCAAGTTCTAAATTATATTCGTTTGTTCCCCTTTCATCACAGTGACCTTCTATCAAAATTGCTGCTTCTGGGTTTTCATCTAATATAGGCTTTATAATGTTGAGATTCTCTTTTATAGCTTCCCTAGCATCTTCTCGGAGAGAATATGAGTCAAAGTCAAAATATACTTTTTTCAGACCTTTCAATACATAACCTCTTCCTAAAGTAGAAAGTCCTGCAATGTCTTCTTCTTTTACTCCTTTTAGTCGTGGCAGATTTGGTCTGCGGAATTCTGGTTCTTCCTCCACAATTTCAACTTTTTCTTCTTGTTTTTCTGGCATCGGTCTTCGCGATAATTCCTCCCACTTTTTTATTGCGGCTTCTGCGAACTCTTTTGAGACTATTGCTTTTACTCTTGCGTCATCGTACTTTTTAGCTTGAACAAGTGTTAGAGCATCATTATAGTATTTTTCGGCTATCTTGTATTCTTCAACTTTATCTGCTCCTATTTTTTTTGCTCTCTCTAATGCCTCTTTGGCTGCATCTAATTCTGCCTGGGGAATTTTCTTTGCACAACCTAAAAAGACCGAAATGCCAACTCCTAAAATAAAAAGAATCAAAAATAATTTCACCATTTTCATACTTTGCTATATTTTACAAAAGTAGAAGGTAGAATTCAGATTTTCTGTTTTCTTTTTCTGCTCTTTTACTCTGATCTTTATGTTGATTGAATTGTTTTCTGTTGCTTAATCGTTACCTTATGAACCCTACAATTTCATCTTTTTTTGTATCTAAAATTTTTCTTTTGAATGATCCGAATTTATCTGTTATGTAAAGATCGTAGTCCCCGTCTGCGTTTGAGGAGAATATGATGAAATTCCCATCAGGAGTCCATGTTGGATTTTCCGATGAACCAAAATCTATAATTTTCTTTTCTTGACCGGTTTCAAAGTTGTAAATGTATATGTTGAATTTATTCCCTTCAAGTTTTGTGAAGACCATATCTTTACCATCCGGAGATATATCAGGTGATGAGTTGTATCTACCTGAAAGAGGTATTTTCTTTTCCTCACCTGTTCCGATATCTTTTATGAATATTTGGGGTAACCCTTCTCTTCCTGAAACAAAAATAATTTTTTTGCCATCTGGAGTTGTTTTCCCGAGCACATCAGAGTTTCCTGATGATATTTTTTGGAATTTTTTGAGGTTTAGGTTAAGAACATATAAATTAGAACCTCCTTCTCCGCTATTCCATGGAACTATTAGTATGTTTTGATTTACGAATGTTGGAAATAGAAAATTTCCTGTTTTTAGGGTTGTTGAGTAAATTTTTCTGGAAGCAGCATCAAGAATATATAAAGAGTAGTTTTTCCCATCGTAGTGGGTGAAAGCTATTTTTGATCCATCGTCTGATACCGAAAAAGAAGGTATAAATGACTTTGCTGAAACTACTTTTTCAATTTTGCCTGAAATAAAATTTACAGAGAAAATTTCTTTTTTACCTTCTAAGTTTGAAAGGAAGTAAAGAGTTCTTCCAAATATATCTGTTTTTACTCCTGCTATTTTTGAAATGAGATAGTTTGATAGTTCATTTGCTACCTTTTCTTTATCTTTGCCACGAGCTTTCAGAATCAAAAAAGGAGACTTTTCCTCGTTCATAGTTGCCTGTAAAACAAATTCATCATCGGAAGAAGCCCTTATTGATACTTTAACATCAGGTTTATCTGATAGTTCCACATAACCTATTATTGATAAGTTCTTCCTTATTATCTCTTCAATTTTTTTGTCTTCGCTTTCGACGGATATTTTTACTGGTTTATAAGATGGAGATGTTATATCTATTATTATTTTCCCTGTTTCTGCCGAAATGATAAAAAGTGCTGCTCCAAGCCACATCATCATAGCAATAATTTTAAGATTTAAATTTGTTTTTTTCTTAAATTTGTAAGATTCTTGATTAAGAGATCGGAACTTTTTTGAAAATTGTAAAGCAGCCTGTATATGTAAGTAGTGTTGGGAATTTAGTTGTGGTTATTTCTCCGTTTCCGAAGAATCCGGCGATTGGGAACTTTGCTTTCTTTTTGATTATAGATATATCAAAATTTTTCTTTTTAAATAATCTTTTCCCTCTTGCTACGCAGTTGAAAAACAAACCAAAATCTCCATCCTGTGGTATAGATAAGAACTCCGTTTTAGAACTTTCTTCCGCAAACTCTTTTGACATCACTCCGAACTTTATAACTTTACCTTTTTCTATTTCTCCACCTATATATATCGCTCCGTCTTTTAAGTCTAAAATGGGATAAAACCTTATAAGTTCATTCTCTTCATCTACTACATCTCCGACGAACCAAGGTAAAGATATATAATCAGGGTTTTCTACGGTTCCCTCAACTACTATCTCATCTAAAATTTCCGCTGCGCTTTCGCCGTTTATTTCTTCTATTATGTTTTTGTATGATGATGTGACTATGAGAGGTTCTCCTATTGGTTTGCAGCTTTTCGCTATTCTTGTTGTGATTTCAACTCCTTCAATGAAAATTCCAGATAGTACATAGCTTCCTATTGAGCCGTTTTCAAATGAAAAAATTGGGGTTCCAGGGGGAGAGCTTGCAACTCCGCCTACAACTTTGATTTTCTCCGTTGTCTCTCTTATACCATCTAACACCTCTTGTATGTTGTAAAATGGTGTTGCGAATAGAATTAAAGTTGATGGTATTTCTGTATCAAACCTTTCTCCTATTTTTCTACCTATTTCCCTTTCGTATTTCCATGGTACGGAAACAGAAAAGGTTTCACAATAGAGGTATCTTTTATCTATTAAGAGCAAAGAAATTCCTGATTTCTCTCCTTCGAATTCTTCTTCTTGTGTTATTACTCCTTCGGCGGAGATTCCAACATTGTCTATTCCATCAAAATAGCTTAGAATTTTCTGAATATCATATTTTGGGTTGAGAAAAATTATGCAAGCGATGTCTTTTTTTTGAGGTGAATCTAATTTTTCAAGAGCCGTATATAAAGCTTCTTTACAAGCCTTTTCCTCTTCGGTAGCTTGGGAGAACCCTGTTGAAGAGAACAATATGGGAAAGTGGGTAGGGCGGGACTTGAACCCGCACGGGGTTTTTACACCCCAGTGGATTTTAAGTCCACTGCGTCTACCATTCCGCCACCTACCCTTTTTATGTTATTTTAATCTCGTATTTCAAAATTTCCTTTTTTTCTTTTTTGTTTTTGATTTTTTCCTCCTGCTTCTTTTTTCTATATCTTGAAAAGGCTTTTAGCTAATTATTACTTTATTTCCACCTTGTTTTTTGGCTTCGTAAAGGTTTTTATCTGCTATTTTTATTGATCTATCCAAATCTCTAACTCTTTTCGTTGCCCCTATACTTGCTGTCAGTTTTATCTTTTCTTTCTTCAATATTATTTTTGCTTTTCCTATCTCATCAATTATTCTGTGTAGAGTAGGTATAAAATTTTTATCATCAAAGGACAAGATAAGGAACTCATCTCCGCCGTATCTTATGATTTCAGCTTTGGTATTTTGTGATACTACTTTTGAAATTATTTTGCTTACCTTTTGTATTACTTTATCTCCTATAAGGTGTCCGTATCTATCGTTAATTTGTTTCAGATTATCTAAATCTACAATTGCTAACCCTTTTGTATTTAGATTATTTGATTTTATTCTATTTATTAAAAGTTGTAAGCAATTCCTTGTTTTGAAGTGAGTTATTGGATCTACTTTCAGTCTTTCCACTTCTTTTCTGTGACCTTGTATTATACATTTTATAAGAAAATTTTTTATTTCATTTGATAAATCTTTGTATAAATTTTCAGCTTCTTCTGGGGCTTTTGAAGATATTGCTCCTTTAAGCATTTTTGCAATTTCATAAATTCTTCTTGTTGAACCAAACTCAAAAGATTTTTCTTCTCTTGTTATTTCTTTTTCTCCTTCGTCTAAATTACTTTGTAATTTTTCTGCTTTATTATTTGTTTTTGCTTGCTCTTTCTCTTTTCCTTTTATTCCCACGAGTAATTTTTCAAGAAAATTGTGTATATCGTATATTTCAATTCTTGAATTTTTTGGAATGAATTTAAAGAATTCTTGTTTTTCTATTAGCTCAAAAATTTTTAGATCTCTTTTAATTAGTTCTTCTATTTTGTTTTTCAGGTTTTTATAATTTTCTCTTGGTTGGTTCTTTTGGAGGTTTTTTATCTTATCGTAGATTGAGTTAAACTCGCTGACTATTTCGTTTATATAATCCTTCAATATTATCTTGTATTTGTTTATTTGTTTAGAAAGTTCTTCTTTTGTTTCGTTGAAAGAACCTTTTAATGTTTCAAGATGTAATGGCATATTCGTTTTTCTTCTATTCAATATTAGTAAGTATATGAATTTTAGCTTTTGTTTTTAGTTTTTCAAAATGCTTGTGGAGTTAGGATGGTAATTTCAATTCATTTTTTATCTTCTTTTATATATTTCTTGTGAGAAGTTATTTTGCTTTATTTATGTTTTTTCTTTTTCTTTCTTTATATTTACTTACATTTTATATCTAACCACAGAGGGGGTAGGAAAAATGAAGGTTGTATTAGCTTATTCTGGCGGTCTTGATACATCAGCTATTTTGGTTTATCTTAAAAAGAAAGGTTTTGATGTTATTGCTTTTTGTGCTAATATAGGACAAGATGAAGATTTTGATTTTGTCAAAAAGAGAGCATTAGAACTGGGGGCAAGTAAGGTTATAATTGAGGATTTGAGGGAAGAATTTGCGAAGAATTACATTTTTCCTATGCTGCGTGCAAATCCGGAATATGAAGGATACCTTCTTGGAACATCTATTGCAAGACCTGTTATAGCAAAAAGGCAGGTTGAAATAGCAGTTTCGGAGAAAGCAGATGCTGTCGCTCATGGGGCAACCGGTAAAGGAAATGACCAGATAAGATTTGAACTTACTTATATGAAGTTCGCACCTTATCTCAAAATAATTGCTCCCTGGCGTGAATGGGAGTTTAAATCAAGAAAGGATCTTTTTGACTTTCTCAGAAAAGAGGGATTTGATATATCTTATGAAGAAAAACTTTACAGTGTTGATGAGAATCTCATGCATACAAGTTTTGAAGGAGGAGTAATTGAAGACATATCTAAACCATATCCTGAAACTATATTCAAAAAAACTTTACCTCCAGAGAAAGCAAACGATAGCGGAGAAGAAGTTGAGATAGAATTTGAGAAAGGTAATCCTGTATCTGTTAATGGAGAGAAAATGTCTTGTGCTCAAATTATTCAGAGACTAAACGAGATAGGTGGTAGGAATGGTATAGGCATAAGAGATGTGGTTGAGACGAGAGCAAATGGAATGAAATCAAGAGGTATCTATGAAACTCCTGGGGTAGAGTGTATTTTATTTGCTAAAAAATCTTTGGAAGGAATATGTTTGGATGGAAATGTCAGAAAAATAGCTAGTTTGCTTGCTCCTATATACTCCGAGTTGGTTTATAAAGGTCTTTGGTTTTCTCCTGAAAGAGAAGCGCTCCAAGTTTTCTTTGATAAAATTTCAGAGAGAATCAACGGGAAAGTTGGATTAAAGCTCTACAAAGGTAATTTCAAAATATTATATAGAGAATCACCTAATTCTCTTTATAAAAAAGAAGCTGTAAGTTTTGAAACCTCAGGAGATATGGTGAAGTGGTCAGAGGGATTTATAAGAACATTAGGGCTCAGGTTCCTATTAGGTGAGTGATATATTTTTGAATATATTTTCTTTCTTGTTGAAATATGTATTCTGCTTGAATAATAGTTTATTTTGATATTTTCCCTACTAATATTTCTGCTGACTTTATCAAAGCTAGTAATATAACTACCCCGCCAAATATTTTTTTTACTAAATTTGCCGAAAACTTTTTTGAACTTAAAAATGAGCCTAAAAATGCTCCTGAAATTACAGGAGCAGAGAATTTCAAAATTAGATTAATGTCCGGGATTTGCTTGGTTATTTGTCCGAAAAGTCCAGAGATTGAATTGAGAAAAATGAATATTGCGCCTGTTGCTGACGCATATTTGTAATCCATAATACCCATTCCATATATGATTGGTATTAGAAATACACCACCGCCTATCCCTATTGTTCCAGATACAAATCCTATTGCAGCTGATATTGGTAATGCTAAAATAATTTTCTTTTTTATTGTAGTAATGTTTTGTTGGATCTTCCCATTCTCTCTATTTTTGCTTTCTGGTTTAAACATTAGAATTCCGACTATAAGGAGGGTTATAATAAGCAATATATTGAATGTTTGTTCGGACAACTTAATTTTTCCTCCAAGAAAAGCAGATGGTACAGAAACTATTAAAAATGGTATGGCAGTCTTGTTAATGTATTTCTCTCTTATCCAGTTTATTGTTGAGGTAAATGTGGAGATAACACTCAAAAAAAGTGCCGTTGCTGGTATGTGAGTGTAATCTACTTTCATTATTGAAAAATATGCAAGGTATGCCGATGCTCCGCCGAGTCCGCTTGCAGAGTAAAAAAACGCAGTTATAAAGAAAATTAGCATCCAAATTATATCACTCATATCCATCATTTTTTAAAATTATTTTTTTGGAAGATGAGTTTTACTTATAAAAAAGATAAAAAGAAGAGAGGAACAGAAATATCTGATAGAAGAATAAGTTTCTCTATTTTTATATTTTTTGTTCTTTTTTCTGTATATTTGGGCAGAGCTTTGCAAATTTCTCTTTTCTCCCCGGAGTTGAAGAAGAAAGCAGAGATTCAGAGAAAATCTGTAATAGTCTTGAAGGGAAAAAGGGGAAATATTCTTGCGCAAGACAAAGTTATGGCAGAGGATATACCTGCATATTCAGTTTGGATAAATCCACTCTCTATATCAAAAGATGAAGGAAAGATAGAAGCTATTCATAAAATAGCAAAAGAAATAAATGTTCCGTCTTATGAGCTAAAAAGTAAATTAGAAAAGAAACTTTATTTTCAGTGGTTAAAAAGACAATTATCTCAGCAGGAGTATTCCAAGGTTCTCGAACTTATAGCCAAATTTGGACTAAAAGAGAGTGATATAGGATTTCTGAAAGAGTGGAAAAGGTTTTATCCTTACGGTGAAATTACTGCTCACATTACGGGTTTTGTTAATGTTGATTCTGAGGGACTTTCTGGTATTGAACTCACTTATGATGATTATCTTAAAGGGGGTAGTATTAAAGTTCCTGTTTTGCGGGACGCTCTTGGTAGAATAATAATGAGATTTCCACCACAAGAACCTCCTCGTGGTAATTCTGTTAAGACAACAATAGATATTGATCTCCAAACTATGCTCTACAAAGAAATGAAAGAAGCGATGGACAACCTTAAAGCAAAGGGAGCTTTTGCTGTTGCAATAAGACCAAAAACTGGTGAAATATTAGCATTAGTATCGTTGCCATCTTTTGACCCAAATGGAGTTAAGGTGATAGACACTCGTATGTTTTCCCGTTTTCATCAGCTCGTTTTTGAACCTGGGTCAACATTTAAAGTTTTTACTTTGGCTGTTGCTCTTGAAAGTGGAGCTGTTTCAAAAGATGATGTTTTTTATTGCCACAACGGAGAATGGAAATTTCAAAACAAAGTTATAAATGATACAAAAAAGATAGGATATGCTTCTTTGAAGGAAATATTAGCACATTCTTCTAACATATGTACAGCTCAAATAGCTTTGCTCATAGGAAAAAAGGTTTTTTGGGAATATCTTACAAAACTCGGTTTTGGTTCTAAAGTCCAGATTGGTTTACCAGGGGAAGAAAGGGGTATATTCAGGCACTGGAGGAAATGGTATGATCTTGATTTGGCTTCTCTGGGTTTTGGACACTTTATAGGGGTTACGCCTATTCAAATCGCTGCTGCTTTTTCTGTTTTTGTGAACGATGGATATATTGTAAAGCCGTATCTTATAAGTAGTGTTTTTTCTCCGTTTGGGGAAAAAATTTACGAGCATACACCAGAGATCAGATCAAGGGTGTTTTCTGAAAAAACTGTTGAGCTTATGAAAGAATATTTAAGGGCAGTAGTGGTTTTGGGAACCGGTAGGCGAGCAGAAGTACCTCTATATCTCTCTGCGGGTAAGACCGGAACATCAAAAAAAATAGAGAACGGAGTTTATACGACGAAATATATTTCAAGCTTTATAGGTTTTGCTCCTTTTGAAAATCCAGAAGTTATTTTATATGTAGGCTTTGATGAACCACAGGGAATCTATTATGGTGGGCAAGTTGCTGCTCCTATATTTTCTTCCGTCCTGAAGAACTATTTTGCACACAAGATGATTCCGCCACCATCAGAAGAAGCATACGCTTTTTATAATAAACCAGTTAATAATTCAAACGCAAAGCAAGTTGAGTATGATGATAGATTATCAACTAATTCTTATCCTTCTTCTCAAAGTTTAAATTCTTCTGATGATGGTGAAGTTAAGAATGTTAAAGAGCCCTTTATTATTCAGCGCAGAACTTTAAATGAATTTTTAGCTTCTCTCCCAGAAGAAAAAAGGAGATCAAAAAAGATAATAGTTAATGGGTACGGATTTGTAAGCAGGATAGAAGAGAAAGAGAAAGAAATTTTTGTTTTTCTTTCGCCTTAAAATTAGCCTTTTTTATTTCAAAATATTTTATTTCAAATTATTCCAAAATTGTTTTTATCCAAATGTACCAGATATGTATTTTTCTGTGATTTTGCTTGAAGGATTTACGAATATTTTTTGCGTTCTATCATATTCTATCAGCTCACCGTAGTAAAAAAACGCTGTGAAATCGGAAACTCGTGCTGCCTGCTGGGGACTGTGAGTTACTATCATTATGGTTATAACATTTTTTAACTCTCCAAGAAGTTCTTCTATTTTTGCTGTTGATACGGGGTCAAGGGCACTTGTTGGTTCGTCTAACAAGAGAACATCAGGTTCAGGAGCTATTGCTCTTGCGATGCATAATCTTTGTTGCTGACCACCAGATAAAATATAAGCGTTTTCACCTAACCTATCTTTTACTTCATCCCATAAGGCTGCCATCTTTAAAGCCTTTTCCACTCTTTCATCTAATTCGCTTTTGCTTTTTATACCTTTTATTCTCAATCCATACGCAACATTCTCATAGATTGATTTTGGAAAAGGGTTTGGCTTTTGAAAAACCATTCCAAATCTCATCCTTACCTTCACCGTATCTATATTTTTGCTGATGATATTTATTCTATCAGGGTGAATTATTATCTCCCCTTCGTACTTTGTGTTCATGTAAAGATCATGCATTCTGTTCATGCATCTTAAAAAAGTTGTTTTACCACACCCAGATGGTCCCATTATTGCTGTTATTTTGTTTGCATATATATTCAAACTTATGTTTTTGAGAACTTTTTCCTTCCCGTAATAGAAGCTTAGTCTATTTACTTCTATTTTTACTTTTAGATCTTCATTTTTTTTTGATTGCTCTTCTTTTTTATTCCCTTCTGATTTTTCTTCTGATGCAGTTATGCCCACACTTTCGTAGCTATCTACCGAGAAACTTGAATTGTAAGATTTTGATTTTTCGCTTCCTTCCAGATTTACTCCTGCATTTTCTTTAAAGTTTAGGGATTTTCTTTCAAAGTGAAGCATCCTCACATTTAAATTCTTTACTCTGACTTTTGTTTTTTGTTTTTTCAAATTCTTTTTTGATGTGATTTTTCTTTATTTTTTGGAAAAAATTTCGTTTATTATGTATTCTAAAAGAGTTTTTGCGTATTTCATTTCTTCGGGGGGCAAGTTTTCAGATAAAATCTCTTCTTTTTTTTCTAAATCTTTTTCTGATATATCTTTTTTTGAGCCGAAAACTATATAGTTTGATGATTCTTTGCTTTTTACTATTCCTGAAATTCTAAAGTGTTTTTGGAGGAACTCCTTTATGGCAAGGGCATGGAAATTTGAAACTAAATTTATTAGAGCTGTTTTCTCTGTTTTTACTGATATATTTTCCCATAAGCTTTCTTGGAAGATATCAAAAGGTGTTGCAGCATTCCTGAAAACATCAATTATTACATGTGAGAAGGATTTTCTGGAATAGTTTATAAAATCTCTAAAATCTGAAACTATAAGATTTTCATTTGGCATGTTGAAAAACTCAATCCCTACTCTTAAAACTTCAATATCTATATCTACATTGAAAACTCTGTAATTTTTGTTCATAGTTTTTATTATTCTTGTTATTGTCCCAGCACCGCTACCCAATATAGCAAAAGAATCTTCTTTGTCTCCGAAGATCAACGGTATAAATGCACATATATCCCAATAAGAATACGATAAAACTTTCCCTTTTACAAGCAATGAGTGTATATTAAATGAATCATCTAAAATAAGTTTTATCTTCTGATCATCATCTATAACTTTTATTTTGTTGTATTTTGTGTCTTTTTCAAATAATATTTTCTCTTTTTTCCAAAAAAGATTGAACATAATATATATTGAGAAATTTAATTTGTTGTTAATTTGATTTCGTTTCGGGCATAAAGCATACTAAATACATATTGATTTGCTTGTAAATGCATATTGATTTGCTTGATCCATTTTTGGCTTAGATATTGAAGTATTTTAGTTGTATTTCCCCATCTTCTATTTTTATGTATGTGCCGTAGCTATTTCCCCAAAAGCCTGAATTTGCTATTATCTTCCCGTTTTTTGTTTTTATTATTGATGGTATATGGCAATGTCCTAAAATTACAAAATCTATAAATTTATCTCTTGTGATTTGTTCTGCGTTATTTATCATGTTTTTGAAAATTTTAGCTCTTTTCCCTTCTGCTTTGGGAATAGTATTTTTTTGATGAGATAAATTTGCTAATATTTCTCCTATTTTATTTACTGCTTTATCAAAGTAGCTATTTGTAATTCTATGGAATATCGGCTCTGATTTCAGAACAATTTTTCTGTAAATATAATGAGAAATTTCCCCGGAAAGCATATCTCCGTGAGATAAAAAGAAAGTTTTTCCGTTCATCTTGAAATGAAGTTCTGTTCCTCTTGATATCCCTATATCGTTGAGCCAAACGAGGTTAAAATCGTGGTTACCTTCTATGTAGAATATTCTATGATTGTTCTTTGAAAGAACATCTATAAGTCTTTGGAATATTTGTTGATAGTATTCATTTTTTCCTATCCATATATCAAATATATCGCCAAGAAGGATTATTTTACCTTTTTTAGATTCAATAAATTCTATGAGTTTTTTCTCTCTTTTGTCCTGCTTTTTGAGGTGTATGTCGGAAATGATATATATTTTTTCTTTTTTATCGTTGAATTCCAACATGTTTGCAAAACTCTCTTATTATTTTCCGTGAATCTTCTTCTGATTCTGTTTCTGCATACATCCTCATTACAGGTTCTGTCCCGGATGGTCTTACAAGTAAAAATCCCCCTCCTTTGAACCTCATTTTTGCACCATCCAGCGTCTCAACTTTTTCAATTTTGAACTTCCAAATTTTATCTATGCTTTTGGCTTTCTCCATAGCTTTTTCTTTTAACTCATCACTTATATGAAAATCTTCTCTGACATACCTGTGTTTTCCGAACCTTCTCTCTATATCCTTTACAAGATCTCCAAAAGATTTTCCTTCTATTACTGAATGTACAAGGAAGAGACAGGAGCAAAATAGACTATCTCTTTCTTTAAGATGTGAGCTTACCCCTATTCCCCCTGATTCTTCCCCTGCTATTATTGCATTATCTTCAAGCATACCCTTTATAAGATGTTTGAAACCAACAGGAGTTGTTACTACTTCGTATCCCCAGTATTGAGCTACTTTATCTATTAGATCTGATGCTGTTACTGTTTTATATACTTTGCCTTTTTGTTTTTTATGCTTTGCTATATGCTCTATCAGGATTGCAAAAATTCTGTGAGCGTCTATGATTTGACCTGCTTTTGTGCAAGCATATATTCTATCTCCATCTCCATCAAATGCAAATCCATCTGATTTCGTTTTCTTACACATTTCTTGAAGAGGACCGAGAGTATGAGGAGTTGGCTCGGGTTTCCCGTATGGAGGAAAAAGCGGGTTCATTTCAGATCTAACTTCTATTGCTTTTTTACCAAATATTTTGGTCGGTAATCCGGAACATGCCCCGTTCATCACATCAAAAACCACTTTATTTATTTTCTTTATAAATTTATCTATTTCCGAGTCTGCTCTGACTGATTCAAGATATGGCGATATTATGTCTTCTATTTTTATTCCTTCTACTTTTTCTGAATCGTCTTTTTCAAAGTTTGCTTTTTCTTTTTCCCAATCAATTTCTTGGATTATTTTTTCTATTTTCGATGTTGTTTCAGGAGAAGCAGGTCCCCCGAACCACTCTCTTATTTTGTATCCGTTAAAATAGTATGGATTATGTGATGCTGTGATTGCAACACCAGCCGAGAGTTTTTCTACGCTTATAAAAAATGAAACTGCGGGAGTTGGACACGGTTTATCTGATAGAAATACTTTTAATCCTTCTTTATGAAAAACCTTTGCTGCTGATTTTGCAAAGTCATCTGATAAAAAGCGAGCATCATACCCAATTACGACTGATGGATCTTTAAAATTTTGCTTTATATATCTTGCTACTGCAAGGGATACCTTTTGAACATTCTCGAAAGTAAATTCTTCTGCTATTTTAGCTCTCCATCCATCTGTACCAAACTTTATCATAATTTTTTTATCTTAATTCTTTTGTTATTAGTTGTTTTTTTATTTTAATTTTTAGTTTCCTGATTTTAATAAAGGAACTTTTTGGTTGGATTTTCTTATACATAATTTTTTCTGCCCACTTTTTTCTTTATCCATTTTCTTATTTTTTAGCATGTTTATTTTCATTCAAGTATAAAGTCAACTCTTCTGTTTATTGATCTACCTTCTGGTGTTTCGTTTGTAGTAATGGGGAAGTCTGAGCCTTTCCCAATAGGGATAAGGTTTTGGCGTGGTACCCCAAATCCCGAAAGTATTTCTGCAATTTTTTCTGCTCTCTTTTGTGTGAGTTCTCTATCAAAATTTGGGTCCTTTATTGGATCTGTATGAACTTCAATCCTTATCTTTTTATTTTTAATTTCTTTCTGTATAAATTCTGCGAGTTCTCTTAAAGTATCAACCGAAACCTTTAGAACATCAGGTTTTTCAGTTTCAAATAGTATCTTTTCAGGTATAAGGATTCTGTTTGTTGCTTTTTCTATTATTATTTTTTGCTGCTTTTCTTTAAGTTTTTGCTCTCCACCTTTTTGGACATATTCTTCTATTGGTTCTAATATTATGTCTAATCTTTTTTTCTCCCCAGGGGCCAATGTTATATCAACGGTAGAGGGATTATAGTTTTGAGAGGAGATCTTTATTTTGTGTGTTCCTGGTGGAAGCGTTATCTCAAATTTACCATCTTGTGGGTTAGAAAAGGTAGGAGGTATATCTAATCCTTCAATTTCAATTCTTGCTGCTAACACTTTACCATCAGATGAGGAAACTTGACCATATATTGCTCCTTTCTGAACTACTTTTTTTAGTTTTATCTGTATGTCCTTTACTTCTCCTTTTTTTAATGCTACTTTTGTTGAAAAAATTTCATAACCTTCTTTTCTTACTGCAACACTCCATTCCCCTTCTGGGAGTTCATATGAAAGAACATCTCCAGCTCTGTCAGTTGCTTGTGGCGAAACTTCCAAGCCTGGATAGGAAATTATTGCGTCTTCAATCGGGGATCCGGATACCTCATCAACTACCTTCATTCTTATCCGTCCACCTTCTCCACTTATTATCCGTGGAGCTTTCTCCCAGGGTGCCCATATTATATTCATCCCCAAAAATAATCTCCATACTGGTGAATTCCTGAGAATAACATCCGGTCCTATTGGAAATGGTATAACATATCCTGGTGTTGGGCTAAAATCTCCAACTACGAAAAATGAGAACTCCCTTATTTCTTCTGGTATGCCTCTTATTATTTCTGATATGAGGGGGATTGGCTTTATTCTTATTCCCGTTGAAATAAACATGGGCATATCAGAGAATTTTGCTCCTTGCGGTATTGGTGTGTATTGCATGAAAGACCATTCAACAAATCCTGAAAGGAATTTTCCTATACCTCTTTTTGAATTGCCTGCTTCTACACCTAAACCAAAGTCTATATGATTATATGGTTCTATGAAGATTTGAGTTTCAGCATAAGGAGGTATTCTTTTATTTTTCGTTATGACCTTTGAGTTATCAAAGTTATATGAAACCGATAAAATTAGTTTAGGATTTATCAGAGATAGTGTTTCTGATTTTATTCTCTCGTCAAAATCGTAGAGAGCAGAGAATCCTGTTGCCCAGGAAATCGCTCCTATTTCTGGTTTTCTGTATTGAGAAAGTAAAATGATTTTTGGCCATAAGGAAAATGAGAGATCCTTTGCTTCAAAAAGATAAGATATTTTTGGTGTTATGATTACATCTCCGAGAACTTGTGCGTTATCTTGTGCTAAATCTCCGCCCCTCATTTGGTTCTCCAGAAACACCGATGAATTCCTCATAGAAATGGAAATATCAGATGATATTATTCCTCCTACATCTATTTGAGGTAGTCCTCCGGAGATATTTATGTAGTTGTAAAATCCGTAGGAATTGAATTTTTCAAAGTAAACTTGCTGTCTTTGTTCTTTTAGGGCGAAGTGTTCCCTTGATATAACGATGACTTTGTTATCCGGTGTATTGAAATATCCGAAGTATGTGCCTATTGAAAATGTCCTAAAATTTATCGTTCTGGGAGAAACAACTCTGAAAAGTCCTCCCGTTGATTCAAGGGATGGATCCGGATGGAAAAATTCCCAATCTTCTGTTTTTTGTGAATAAGCCTGGCCAGATAGAATGCAAAGTAGGTATATTATAGTGGAGATAAGGATTGTATTTTTATCTTTTGTTATTACTTTTGATATTGTTTTTTCTTTTCTCCCTATGAGGAAAATTATTATTGAAAATGCTATCATAACAGCTCCCCACCATAAGGATGGATTTTCTGGTAGGCTTTTGCCAGCCGAAAGTAAGTTACCTGCGATGAAAATTAGAAATCCATATGTACCAAGAACTATCGCTGACCATTCCCATACGCTCATCATCCTTTCCTGCTTTCTCCTGTTATTAAACTTATTTTCTTTCTCCATATATATTTATTTATTTTTATATCTTGCTTTGTCGCAATCATCTGAAATTATAATTTCTCCCCTAATTTCAAAAATTTTTGCTAAAATTTCTCTTTAAACCAAAATCAATTATTACTATTATTTCAACTCATATGTTCATAACTACAAGCTTCAAACTCACTGTGAACAAAGAGGAGAAAGAGCAAATTCTCAAACTTATGAGAAGTTTTTCTTCTGCTGTAAGGTTTTCTTACAAAAGACTTCTTGAAGGTTTTACCCCATCGCAAGCTTACAAGGTAACAAGGCAAAAATTCCCAGAGCTTAACTCTCATTATGTAAATTGTGCGGTTGAGAAAGCAAGAGAAATTTTTCAAAGCTGCAAAGCAAGAGGGCAGAACCCGAAAAAGCTTATTTTCGGCGGTAGAACCTTATTTGAAAAGCTCAAAAGGAATCATCTTCAAGGAAAAAGATTAAGGGAACTAAAAAGAAAATGGAAAGAAAAAAGGCAGGGAACTCTGATAAGCATAGGCGCAAAGCACAAAACTCACAAAGGCAACCTTAATATCAGATTTATCCCTGCTGAAAATGCTAAAAACAATCTTTGGTTAAGAATAGCTTTGAAAAACAGAAAATTTATATTAGCAAAGGTAAAAAGAGATTTGAGTAGTAAATCAGATAAGTGGGCTTTATTCTTGGCAAAAATCTTATCTTGGGAGCAATTCCCTTACACTGTTGAGCTAAAACTCAAAGATGGGCAAATCTATGGATTTGCTAAATTTTCTCTTGATGTTCCTCCTCAAACAATTACAAAAGCAAAAGGAGTGATAGGGATAGATGTGAATGCAAGACCTTTTCATCTCGCTCTTGCAGAAATATCTCCTGATGGAAATTTGCAAAGCTATAAATCAATTTATCTTTCTCATCTTCTGAAATACAGAAGCAGAAACAGAAAAGAATACGAGGAGTGGTTAATAGCTCATGAGATTTTGAGATTTGCGAAAGAGAAAGGAAAAGCTATTGCAATTGAGGATATAAAAAAGCTTCCAAAAGGAAAAAGAGGTGATGGAAAAGCAAAGCGTAGAAAAGTCCTGCAATTTTTCTCTTATAGGAGAATACTGAAAAAGATAGAGAGTTTAGCAAATCAGAAAGGAATAGAAGTAGTGAAGGTAAATCCAGCTTTCACATCTTTAATAGGTATGATGAAATATTGTCCGCAGTATTTTATAGATAAAGATGTGGCAGGAGCTTATGTTATAGGTAGGAAAGCATTAGGGTTTAAGGAGGAGATACCAGAGAACTACAAAAAGCTACTCAAAAGCCAGATTTACATTCAATACGCACTATGGAGATTAGGGAAAATGGAGGATGAATTGAAAAATAAGTTGAATCAAGAGAAGAATAAATATAAAGCGAATGGTATAAAGAGAGATTTGAGGAGGTTAAAGAGAGAGAAGAAATTTTTGGAGAGATTTTTGTTTGAAGTAAGCAGTAGAAAAAGCTCTCAGAGTGAGCCAGAGACCCAAAAGCAGGTGGACCGAAGGAAGGAACCTGTGAGGGGTCCGGAAAGCGGACAAAAACTCTGGCGAGTTCTGAGGGTAGCCTTCACTATACCTCTCCTTGGGAAGTCTTTTGTGAGGGACTTCTCTCCTTTGCGCCCTTTGATGGTGCAAGGGAAGTGGGAGGGGATAGCGGAGAGGTTAGGTCCTGATGGCTTTGCGGGGCCGCCCTGAAATGTTTGCGACAAAGCTTTTTAAATTTCTTTTTTTTTGTTTTTGAGTTTTTTGCTTTATTCTTTTCTTTTTTTCTTGAACTGTAATTGAAGTTTTGATTCTGATTGATTTGATTTTTGGTTAAATTTATTGATTGAATATGTTCCTTAACTTTTTCTTTAAATTTCTCAAACTCTTCAAGATATTTTTTTGTCATTTCTGCAAGTGATTGCTTCCAAAGTTTTTCTCCTCTTGATATTGTATCCAGTTCCTCTTCCATTTCTGCTGTAAATTCGGGGGAACATATTTTTGGGAAATACTTTTCTAATATTTCGTCTTGAAATAATCCATCTTCTGTTGGAATGAGTTTGCTGTTTTGCTCAAATATATACCCTCTTGACCTTAATGTTTTTATTATTGTTGAGTATGTTGATGGTCTTCCTATTCCCAATCTTTCAAGTTCTTTTATGAGAGAAGCTTCTGTGTAAAGCGGAGGAGGATTTGTGAATTCCTTTCTATAAGATATTTTTGGGTAGCTTCTTCCTGGTGAAACTAAAATTTTGTTTCTAAGTTCAAAGGATAGTAAGAATGAAAAAGCATCTTCTCCTTCATATTCTTCTTCTTTCTCTTCTTTTGTCTCATAGTTCCATATCTTAAGAAACCCTTCTTCTTTTAGTTTTTTTGCTTTGACTTTGAAGAAAAATTTATCGGGAATTTGCGGGGATTTGAAAATGACCTCTACTGTATCAAAAGTTGCATTTTTTGATTGAGATGCCAGAAACCTAAAAGAAATTAATGCAAGAAGTTTATCATAAGGAGATAAATTAGATTGTCTTATCTGTTTTATTGATTTTATGTTATAAAATAGTTTCTCAAATATTTTGATTCCTTCTTCTGTTGGTCTGATGGCTTCATGAGCTTCTTGTGCATTAGCCACTCTTGTTTTCCACTTCCTTCCTGCATTCTCTATATCTTGAAAGTATTTTGAAAGAAATTCTCTTGCTATATTTTCTCCCTCTTCTGATAAAGAGACAGAGTCTGTTCTATGATATGTTATTAATCCTCTTTCAAAAAGTTCTTGGGCTAACCTCATCGTAAAATCAGAAGAAAAACCAAGTATGTTTTTTGAATCTTGAAGCAAAGACGAAGTCGTATAAGGTGGAAAAGGATATTTTACCTCCTTTCCTCTTCTGAATGACGAAACTATCAATTCATTTACTTTTTCGCATATCTCCTTTGCTTCTTGTTCCGAAAGGAAATGTTTTACTCTTGATTTAGTAATTCCATTATCCTCATAGTTTTCGTATAGGAGGGCATTTACTTTTCCAAAATCTGCAAAAACAATAAAGTATGGTCTTCTTACAAAATCTTTTACTTCCTTCCATCTTTTAGCTATGAGGTGCAAAGCCGCTGACTGAACTCGCCCTGCGGACGAATTTTTCCTTATTGAAAAGAATACAGGAGACAAAGTATATCCTACGATTCTATCTATTAATCTTCTTGTTATTTGAGCTGATACAAGATTCATATCTATTTTTCTTGGGGAGTTCAAAGCGGAGAGAACTGCTTTTTTTGTTATCTCGTGAAATACAGCTCTTTTTGCATCTTTTAAACCCAAAATTGATGCCACATGCCATGCTATCGCTTCTCCTTCTCTATCTGGATCTGTTGCTATTATAACCTCGCTTGAATTTTTAACTTCCTTTTTTAGGAAATTTACAACTTTCCATTTCATTATTTCCCATGTTACCTTTGCTTCGCCTGAGATTATGTCGTTGAGAGAAAATCCCATGTGTTTTTGTGGCAAATCTCTTATATGTCCGAATGTAGCAAGAACTCTGTAATCCTTCCCCAATATTGAAGATATTTTTCTGCTTTTTGTCGGGGATTCAACTATTAATATCTTTTTCCCGTTATTTGATGACAAATTTCTCATATTTGATGACAAATTTCTCATATACAAAACTTACTTTCGCCCCCACTTGATTTTTCTCTTTTTCTTATTTCCTCTACCTTTTATTTTGATAATTTTAGCAATTTGAGATATTTTATTCTTAATTCTTTCAAATTTCACCTCATTCATAGAACCTCGCAAAATTTTAAAATAAAAACTAATGACAGAAAAAGATATAGCAAAAATTAGGAAATTTTCAAGATTTACCTTTCCTTTTGATTTCCCACGAAAAGATGATGAAATAGACACAACAGAAAAGCAACTACAAATCATAATAAATATTCTCAAAAGAGGTGGAGAAAATTTAAGGAAATTTATTATCTCATCTCTTTACGTCCTTGATATAATTTCGTTCTTTTCAGAGGGCGGAGACTTTCTATCTCTTGATGAAACAAGAACAAAAAGACTCCTTATAAAGCTGACAACATCATCAAGAAAAACACCACAAAACATTTTCAGAGTTCTGAGGTTCATCTCAGCAATTTCTTTTTGGGACTCTTTCGGGAACGAAAAAATAGGTTTCAAAATACCTCAAAGAAGAGACGATATACCAAAGATTTCTTGGGAAATCCCAGAAGAAGAACCAAAAATCAAAATAGAAGGATACAGGGGAGTAAAATG
>Ga0079992_158179_pt2 | contig 21314 bp, 10 predicted proteins | sample FaiFalFF_MnMetaG_3_FD_69197 | JGI IMG/M metagenome (GOLD analysis project Ga0079992, IMG submission 69197) | Freshwater microbial communities from Yellowstone National Park, Wyoming, USA - Fairy Falls B (FF_Mn_B) MetaG (SPADES assembly) (version 2) | ecosystem: Environmental > Aquatic >... | reverse complement strand
GCATCCCGCAAGTAAAGCATCACCCGTCGGCGACCGTCTCCGTGAATGGGCAAGACCCGCACATCCCACCAACCGTCCCGATAAGGGATTTCGGCGAAGAAAGAGGGTTCGCCTTGCTGAAGGGCGCTTTCAATTGCCCTACCCAAATCCAACCCTTGCCCTTTGAAAGCGAGAAAGAGGTCGGGCGGAAGCACTTCCCGAAAGGGACGGTTTAACACTTGCTCGGAAGGTAATTGGCAAACGGTGCGGCAAAAGAATTCGTTGGCGATAATGATTTCTACCCGCTCGTTCAAGAGGGCAACGCCATCGGGAAGGTTGAGGACGATTTGTTCGTTCAACTCCCGAAGGATGCGCACCCGTTGGAAGTTTTGCAAGGCTTGAAGGGCGTGGGCTATCTGGTCGGCAACGGCTTGCACCGTTCGCAAGTCATCCTCGTCAAAAGCCCCTGCCTCATCCGATTGAAGGTCAATGACGCCGATGACCTCACCTTGCACTTTGATCGGCACCGCCAATTCCGCTTGCGTTTTGCTCTCTTCAGGGACGGCTCGGAAATAGCGGGGGTCTTTAGTGACCTCGTTGACCAACAAAGGTTCACCGTTCCGAGCGACCCAGCCCATCAATCCAATCTCTATCGGTTGGCGATAATGAGGCGTCCAAACTCTTTCGTAAGCCCCCCGACAAGCCGCTAAGGTTAACTGCCGTCGCTCTTCGTCGGTGACAAAGATGGCGACATTGTAGAAGGCTAAGTGGCGATAGAGGGCATCAACGGCGGCTCGGTAAAGTTCCGTCGGGTCGGTCACGGTCAAGGCTTTGGCGGCGACAGCCGACAAGACAGCCAATTGGGCTGCCCGATGCCGTTCCCGCTCCAAAGCGATTTGCAGTTCCTTCGTTTTCTCGTCAATCAATCGCTGAAGGCGTTCCTGCGCCCGCACTTGCTCGGTGATGTCGCGGGCGACACAGAGGGCAAAATCCTCGCCGTCAAGGTGAAGGACAGCGCAGGACAAATCTAAGGAGACGATTTGACCGTCCCGCCGCCGCAGGGGCAAGCCCCTCTTGCGCAATTGACCGTCCCGACGCAGTTGCGCTAACGCTTGCCGATAAGCGGCGATGGCTTCCTCAGGCACGAGGGCAATGGCAGGGGTGTTGACCAACTCTTGGAGGGAGTAACCCGTCAACTCGGCGGCGGCAGCGTTGGCTTCCACGATGGTGCCCTTCTCGTCCATCCGAATAAGCAGGAAGGCATCGGAGGCGCGCTCAAAAAGGGAAAGGTATTTTTGGTGGGCTAATTCCAGCGCCTGCTGGCTAAACATTTGGCGGGCGGTCGTTAAAGCGAGGATGCCCTCATCCCAAACGGTCAACACCCGTCGCCACGCCTCCGCTTCATCCCCCAACCGTTCTGCGACGGCTTGAACGATAGGGTTGCGCAAGGCAAGGAAAGCAGTGAGGGCATCGGGAAGGGAAAGGTTCAATTGATCTGCCAAAAAGCGCAGGATCATCATCGGTTGGCGGGCTGCCTGTTGCCAGTCGGGACGGGTCAGTTGGTCCAAAAGAGTGGCGACAATTTCTTCCAAAGCAGGGCGAAGGTCAGCCAAAGAAGGACGGCGACCACCCCCGCTCGGAAAGTTGCCGCAAAGCGCCGACCACCACTCCGCAAAGGCAGTCATAACCCGCTCCGTCACCATTTTCCGTCACCTCACCGTTGCCGTCACAGCGGCAAGGGCTTCCCGCAAGGCGTCAGCGGCTGCTTCGGGCGAGACGGGATTAATGTAAAAACCCGTGCCCCACTCAAAACCTGCGATGCGGGTTAACCGGGGGATGAACTCCAAATGCCAATGGTAATCGTAAGGCAAAGTGCCCCAATAATCGGGGCGACCCGGGCGAGGCACAGGATTGGGGGCAGTGTGCAAGACGAAGTTGTAAGAAGGGTTGCCCAACAACTCCTTCACTGCCCGAACCAACCGATGCAAGGCAAAGGCGAAGTCGGCAAGGACGCTCTCTTCCGCTTTGGCGAAATCATGGCTGTGGCTTTTCGGAAACAAATGCAACTCGTAAGGGAAACGCGCCGCAAAAGGGGAGAGGGCAACGAGGTGCTCGCTCTCATAAACGACCCTTTGCCCCAACGCTTGCTCTTGGGCAATCAGGTCGCAAAAGAGGCAGCGCTCCTTGTCCAAAAAGTAGCGACGAGCGGCGTTCAGTTCCTCCTTAGGCAATTGGGGAACGATGGGCAAGGCGATGATTTGAGAGTGGGGGTGTGACAAGGAAGCGCCCGCCTGAGCGCCGTAGTTGCGGAAGATGAGGATGTAGCGGAAACGACTATCTTGCATCAGGGCGGTCAGCCGCACCTGATAGGTTTTTAGGACAAGGCAAAGGTGCTCAGGAGACATCGTGTCCCAGTCAGCGGAATGGTCAGGGGTCTCAATAACGACCTCGTGCTCTCCGATGCCGTCCATAGAATCAAACATCCCCCATCCCTTTCGGCGCACCTCGCCATCCCTTCGCAAGGCAGGGAACTTGTTGGGCACGACCCGAACGAGCCAACCTGGCGTGTTGGGTTGACTGCCGTCGGGTCGGACGGCATACACTTCGGGGGGCGTTCGGTCCTCATTGTGCGGGCAAAGGGGACACGCCCTCGGATTGATTTCCTTCACCGTTGTCTCCGACCGAAAGTCGGACGGTCGCTGCCCCCGTTCCGCCGCAATGATCACCCACCGCTGAACGATTGGGTCTTTGCGTAATTCCGACATCGTGTTTTCACTCCTTGTCGGCGCATCAATTATCGCATGGTCGCCCCTCAAAGGTAACCCGTTTGGTCACTGATGCGTTAAACTTTGCGAGTGCCTAAAGGATGAAGGAGGCAGCAGTGGCAATGGGGTTCGTCCGAGAGATCGCCATCGCAACGACGGAGCGGGAGCAATTGATTGACCTCACGCCGCACATCCAAGCCATCGTCACCGAATTGGGCATCAAGGACGGATTCGTTTGCGTCTATGTGCCCCACACCTCGGCAGCCGTCAGCATCCATCGGGAAGTGGATGTCGCCGACCGACCCCGATTGGACGAGATGTTAGATCGCATCAACCCCGACCCCGCAACGCCCCACTACACGAAAGCCGCCCTCGTCGCCCCGACGGAAGTCCTCATCGTCAAGGACGGCAAACTGGTCATGGACGATGACCAACGGGTTTACTTCTACGAGTTTGACGGTCCCAAGCAAAGACGCATCATCGTCTATGTGACCGACTGAAACCTTCGTCGCTCATCGCTCCTCCACGCCATTTTTCGTCGTGGCTGATAGCCACTCCAACATTTTTGTCGTTTGACTATTCGCCAGTCGCTATTCGCTCATCGCCGCCGTCTTCGGTCGTGGCTGATAGCCACTCCAACAAAAGCCATTTCAGGGCGAACATCCGTTCGCCCCTACTATTCGCCACTCGCTATTCGCTACTCGCTGCCGTTCTCAAGTTTCCAAGCCTTGCTCGGCGAGGTCAATGGCGGAGAGGAGGGCTTTGGCTTTGTTGACGGTTTCCTGATACTCCCGCTCAGGCACGCTGTCGGCGACGATGCCCGCTCCCGCTTGCACATACGCCGTCGTCCCTTTCAAGACGATGGTGCGGATGGTGATTGCCATGTCCATGTTGCCATTGAAACTGAAGTAGCCGACGCTGCCCGCATAAGGACCGCGCTTGGTCGGTTCCAACTCTTCAATGATTTCCATCGCCCGAATTTTGGGGGCACCCGAAACCGTCCCCGCAGGAAAAGTCGCCCGCAGGACATCAAAGACATCAAAGCGCTCCGTGTCCAGTTCGCCCTCCACTGTGGAGTAGATGTGCATGACATGGCTGTAGCGCTCCACCTTCATCAACTCCGTTGTCTTCACCGTCCCGACTTTGCAGACGCGCCCCAAATCGTTGCGTCCCAAATCCACGAGCATGATGTGTTCGGCGCGCTCCTTCGGGTCGGCGAGCAATTCCCGCTCCAATTCGGCATCTTCCTCAGGCGTTTGACCGCGTGGGCGCGTCCCTGCCAACGGGCGCGTGATGACCTTCGTCCCAAAGCAACTGACCAAAATCTCAGGCGAACTGCCGATGAGTTTCAGGTCGCCGAAACTCAGGTAGAACATGTAAGGCGACGGGTTGATGGTGCGCAGGGCGCGGTAGATGTCAAAGGGCGGGGCACTGACTTTGGTTTGGAAACGCTGCGACAAGACGACTTGGATGATGTCGCCCGCTGCGATGTATTCCTTCGCCCGCCTCACCACTTCCTCAAACCCTTCGCGAGTGAAGTTGGAGACGACTTCGGGTCGGGGGAAGAGGGACGAGGGGCGATAGGAGAAAGGGATGGGCATCATGCGAAGGCGCTGCACGATGTCGTGGATGCGTTCCATCGCTGCCTCGTAGGCTTTTTCAGGGTCGTCATCCACGAAGGCGTTGATAAGGATGCGCATCCGTCGCTTCAAGTGGTCAAAGATGATGACGGTGCCAGCGAGCATCAGGTAGCCATCGGGCAATTGCAAGTCATCTTCCGTCTGGTCGGGCAACCGCTCAAAGAAGCGAACCAAATCGTAGCCGAGGTAACCGACGAAACCACCACAAAAGCGGGGCAAATCGGGCACGGCGACGAAGCGGAATTGCGCCATCAAGCGTTTCAAGACATGCAACGGGTCTTCGCCACTCCGAAGACGATGGACTTGCAAACTGCCCCCCTGCTCAATCAGCACGACATCGCCCTTGCTGCGGAAAAGCAACAAGGGTTGGAAGCCCAAAAAAGAGTATCTGGCGACATGCTCGCCCCCTTCCACGCTCTCCAGCAGGAAGGCGAAATCGCCCCTTGACAGTTTCAGGAAAGCGGAGACGGGCGTCTCCAAGTCGGCGAGGATTTCCCGCCACACGGGCACTAAGTTGCCTTTTTCCGCCAGCCTCAAAAACTCCTCTTTGCTCGGATACACCATCGCCTTCATCGCCCCGATGCGAGATGGGATTGGGCGCAATGCACTATAGCGCTTGATACCTAACTTGTCACAGGGGAAGGCAACGGCATGGGCGGAAGCCGAAAAAGAATTAGTGCCGCGGGCGGGATTTGAACCCGCACGGGCTTGAAACTCGCTGATCCTTCAAGTCATCGTTCAGCAACAACCTTGTTAGTCAGTTTTTTCGCCCTCCTTCCCCAAAATTTCGCCCCACTCCCCAAGCATACCCTGCATCGCGCAGGTCTCTCTGGCTTGACCTTTGCTTTGCGACTTGGTTCGTTGTAGCGCCAATTTCTTTTTTAGTGCCCCAAGGTCAAACAACCAACTTGGCTAATTAACCCACCAACCCCGCATCGCAACTTCCTTCAAAACGGCTAAACACATCCTGCGCTACAATACCGAACAACTCCAAAACACAAGGGTGGGTGGAACTAAATGACCATCGCGTCGGGAATGACGGTTAAGGTAAGGGGAAGACAGTGTCGGGTCGTTGAGAGTATACCATGCGGACATGGTGAGTTTGTCTTAAGGCTTCAGGCTTTGGATGACCCACAATTCACCTTCTCAGTCGCAACTCATGTTGAAACCGTTGAACCTGTGGAAGTCAGACCGCCTTCCTTAGAGCGAATGGGGCGCTTATCCCTTTTCCGCCTCTTTCACCAAGCCATGCTCCTTGAAACCTCTGGTATCGGTCAAGAGACGATAGCACCCTTCCTTCTGCCCGCCATTCGTCATGAAGACTACCAACTTGTTCCCGTCAAGATGGCTCTTTCCTTGCCCCGCCCTCGCCTTCTCATTGCCGACGATGTTGGTTTGGGTAAGACCATTGAGGCTGGCTTGATTTTGTGCGAACTGCATGCCCGAAGACGAGCCAACCGAGTGCTCATAGTTTGTCCCGCCAGTTTGTGCCTCCAATGGCAGCGGGAGATGCAAGTTAAGTTCGGTTTCCGCTTCGTCATCTTCAACCGCCAAACTTTGGCTCAAAAGCGAAGGGAACTTGAGGCTGGCACTAACCCTTGGGCTTACGAGCCCCGCATCATCACCAGTATGGATTTCCTGAAGCGACCCGATGGCGCTTTCCGCGAAATTCAAGGGCTTCATTGGGATGTTATCATCGTTGACGAGGCTCACCACCTCGCGCCTTCAGGTGTAGCGGAAAGCGATAGGCAGTTAACTCGCCTTGGACGATTCCTCGCCGAGGCATCTGATGCACTTTTGCTGCTGACAGCGACCCCTCACAATGGCTACGACGAAAGCATGGCAACCTTGCTCAGTTTCCTTGACCCGTCTTTGGTTTCGGATGGAAAGAAACTCATCCCCAACCGTTACCGTCGCCATTACATCCGTCGGCTCAAAAAACATATCCGCAACCCAGATGGCTCGCCCAAATTCGTTGAGCGCATGCCAGTTCAACCCTTGCAGGTCACTTTATCGCCTGAGGAGAAGAAACTTCACGAGCAAGTTCGGGCTTACGCCGAACGGATTCTTGCTCTTGCCGAAAAAGCCGAACCTGCTGACCGTCAAGCGATTCAGTTTGTGGCAACAGTTTTGTGCAAGCGGGCAGTTTCTTCCCGAAAAGCATTATTGGAAACCCTCAAGCGACGACTGGAAAGGTTGCAAGAGAGACAGGAGGAAATTGAAGCGGAGAGGGAATTGCTTCGCCGATGGAGAAGGGGTGAACCTCTCAGCCCTGACGAGTTGCAGAAATTGGAGCAAGATGCTTACAGCAACTACCTGTCAATAATGAGGCGGTTGCGAAGGGAACTGGCTCGGCTTGAGGATGAGGAAAACGAAGTCAAGACCCTCTTGAACGCATTGCAAGAATTGGAAAAGTCAAGCCCAGACCCGAAACTGGTTCGGTTGCTTGAATGGCTACAGCAACTCCACCAATCACAGCCAGACCTAAAGGTCATCGTCTTCACCGAGTATGTGGACACCGTTCAAGCCATTGAGGAATTCCTGAAAGCCAACGGCTACGAGGGCAAAGTCGTGACGGCAACGGGTAAAGACCCTGATGCCGATCAAAGGTCCGCCATAAACGATTTCCTTTCCGGCGACGCAACTGTTTTGGTCGCTACAGACATCGCTGGTGAAGGGCTCAACTTGCACTACAACTGCCATCACCTCGTCCACTTTGAGTTGCCTTGGAACCCCAATCGGTTAGAGCAGCGGAACGGTCGCATTGACCGATACGGGCAAACTAAGCCGCCAGTCATCGCCTTCCTCTATCTCGCCGACACCTACGAGGATGAGGTTTTGAAGCGGCTCTTGGAGAAACTGGACAACAAACTGAGAGCCGAAGGGACTGTCACCGATATTCTGGGCAGTTTCCAGCAAGAACGGTTGGAGCGACTTTTGCTTTCTCACCGTCGGGTTGAAGAAGCGGAAAAGGAACTGGACGAAATGCTGAAAGCCGTCGTGCCAAAAGAAGTTTTGTCGGAAGGCATGGATGACCAGTTGCTTACCTCCCTTCGTTCTGCACTGCCGTCTTTGCAACTTGACTTTGAACTTGCCTCTTTCCTGCGAGATTCCGTCAAGTTAGCTGGAGGAAGGTGGGAAGAGAGGGAAAACGGGGAAGTCGTCATTCAAGTCCCTGAAAGTTGGCGTGCATATTTGCCTCATGGACAGCAAAGTGATGTCTGGGAGTTGTTCGTGAGGGACATTCCCGACGATCCCACCACCCCACCCGAAAAAATCCTTCACCCCACTCACCCTCTGGTTCAAGCGGCTTTGCAGTGGTTCCATCGGTTGCGCTTTGACCCAAGGGAAGAAGTGCGGATTGCCTACCAAGTGAGCGAGGATTTAAGCGAACCCGAGATGATTGTGACCTTCCTCGTCTCGCTTCAAGATAAGGCTGGCTCGGTAACGACACTGCTTGAGCCTGTCCGAGTTGGGCGAGGGTTTGTTTCGGGCGATGAGAGAGGCGACCGAGAGATTTTCTACGCTGCCATCAAAGAGCCGGGCGGTAATGTCCCAACCGAAACATTGCAGGGGCTTTTCGCCGATTGGTGGCAGGAGGGGAGGGAACGAGCGCAAGAAGCAGCAACGGCTCGTGCGAGAAGTTACCGCCAAATTCTCGGAAGCGTTAGGGAGAACCTTTGGAGGCAAATGCAAAGGGAAATTCAGGCTTGGTCGGAAGAGAGGGAGAAAGAGATTTTGGGCGACCTGTGGAAAGAGTATCAGCAAAGAAGGCTGTTCGGTGAGCCAACGGAAGAGAAACTGCCAACGCAAATCCGAAGAAGGCTACAGCACCACCGTGAGCAAGTCAGAGCCCTTTACCGATACTGGGAAAACTGGACGCAAATGGAAGAGCCAATCGTTGAGGAACTGGGCATCCTGTTGAGGGTGCCGCAGAGATTTGTAAAGGAGGGATGAGCGATGCTAAGTCAAGAGAGGGTGGAGTTGACAGATGGGAGGCTCTTCGTCCAACTTTTCATTGACGACCCTGATGTGGTTGATTGGGTTAACAAGGTGAGTGATTCGGATTACGAGCGGGTTGACGCAGTTAAGAGGGCTTTGAAAGTTGGCGTCACTGCGATGACAAGCGCTTTGGTTGGAAGCACCTCCCTGACCCTTCAGCAAGCCTTGGAACGATGGAGGGCTGAACTGGAAAGGGCTTTGAGCGAAAGCAGGGAAAGAATCACCCAAACAATCACCGAGCACTTCGGGCAGCAAGTTACTCAGCCTGTTAGAGACCAAATTGAGCAAGCAACGAGGAGCGCTGAGGAACGCATCCGAGAGCATATTGACCGCTTGGAAAGACGCATAGACCCAAGCGATCCCACAAGTTGGTTCGGCATCGTTCAAGAAACGGTCAGCGCCATCAAGCAGGAATTTGACCCAGAGCGAGAAAACTCCTACCTCTGGAAAGTCCGTAACACCCTCTCGGAATTCTACGGTCGTGATGGTGAGGCTGCCCAATGCATTAGGGAGACAATTCGCCAAACTATTGAGCCTTTCCAATCGATGATGGAGCAAATTCGGGGCGACATTACGAGGATAATGGAACGCCTCGGCGGGATAGCGCCCGAAAGGGGAAGGGCTTTTGAAGTAACTGCCGTCGCAGACCTTTTGCACAGAGCCACTTCCGTGACAGGAGATACTTGCGAGCATGTTGGAAGGGATGGCAGAGCAGGGGACTGGCTCATCACCGTTTACTATGGAAGCGTTTTAAATCGGCAGCAGATTGGAAGGATTGTCGTTGAGGTTAAAGATACAGGCAGGACCCGAAACCAAGTGGAAGAAGACCTCAACCGAGCCATGACCCAAAGGAACGCTGATGTTGGCATTCTCATTTTTGCCCGACCAGACCAAAACCCTTACGACCTGCCTTTCGCCGTCCTTGACGAGAATTGCTCCAAGTTAGTCTGTGTTTGGGACGAGCAAGGGTTGAACTTCAATTTCGCTTACCAATTGGCTCGCTTGCAAATCATTGAAAACCACCTCCGCTCCGCCGCTCAGGTTGATTGGACGAGCCTGCGCAGGCAAATTCACGAAATCATCAACGAGGCGGAGCGGATAGACGAAATCGCTGACAAAGCACGCTTGGCTAAAGAAAGAGCCGCAGAAGCGGAAAGAATGAGCCGAGAAGTCAAATTCAACCTCATCCAGAAACTCCAAGCCTTGGAGAGGCAAATCTCACGGCAGGTTCAGTGAGGGAGTGAGGCTTCATGCAAGCCATCGTTTTCCAAGGGCATGCCTTCCCTGAAGACTTTTTCGACCCAGAAGAGGGCTTGATTTGGTCGGACAGGAGATGGGAACAGAGGCTTGACAAAGGGACGGCACAGAGACGGTTCAGGGATGCTCGCTTTGTCATTGGCAACGCCCTTAAAAACCTCGCCGAGCGCCAGCAAGCAAGGGCAACTTTCCGTCACCTGCTTCAACCCCTCGCTGAACTTTTGGGTTGGAGGTTGGGCGATAAACCCGAGCATGTTGAGACGACGGAGGGCGAAGAGGAAATCGGCTACCCCGTTTTCGTTGACGGCGACGAACCCCTTTTGTTCGTCCGAGCCCTTGCACCCGATGCTTCTTTTGACTCGCCCCCTGAAGGTCACCACCGAAGGTTCGCTCCCACTTTGGTGATGGAACGAGCATTAAGGGAGAAGGCGCACAACTTCGGCATCTTGCTCAACGGCACTTCCTTGCGCCTCCTGCACTTTGAAAGCGGGATGCGCTCTTGGGTTGAGATAGATTTGACCGCTATCGGGGACGGGACGAGGGACGGCGAAAGAGCGTGGGTGTTGCTTTGGGCGCTTTTGCGTTCCGATGCCCTCAGGCGAAAGAACCTTCACGATGCCGTTAAGGAAGCGCAATCTCACGCCCAGAAAGTCGGCGAAGATTTGGGTCGGCAAGTCCAAGATGCAATCAAAACCCTCATCTCCGCCGTCATCAATCACCCCGAAAACGCCCCAATCAAAGACCAACTCCTCAGCGAGTTGCCCAAATTCTACGAGCAAACTCTTCGCTTCCTTTACCGACTGCTTTTCATCCTCTACGCCGAAGCGAGAGGTCTTTTGCCTTTGGACTCGCCCCTCTACCGTGACGGCTACTCCCTTGAACGATGGGCGAAGTGGGCTTTTGAAAACCGAAGCCGCCTCACCGACAGCGATTGCTTCCTTGAAGCGACCATCAAAGCCCTTTTCCAACTCATGTGGGAAGGCGCTGACCTCGGTCACCTCGGCAAAATCCCCGCCTACAAAGGCAACTTGTTTGACCCCGAAGCGACTTCCTTGCTCAACTCCGCCCGCATCGGTGACAGGTCGTTGGCGGAAGTCCTAATCCGCCTCACTTACCGTCAAACGCCTCAGGGATGGTATCGTGTCTCTTACCGCAACCTCGCCGTTGAGCACATCGGTTCGGTTTACGAAACTTTGCTTGAGTTCCAACCTGAGGTCGCAAAGGAAACCATGTGGGAAGTTCAAGTCAACGGTCGGACGGAAGTTTTGAACCGAGAGCAAATGCGTGAGGTTTTGAGTAGGCGTCCCTGCGAAAATCCAGAGAAACTTGAAGACAGCGAACTGGAAAGCATCGCCCGAAGAAGCCAATCACGAGGTCGCAGCCAAAAGACTTTGCAGGTCAAACAAAAACTCCAACCCAACGAGGTCTTCCTTCGGGCGGGTTTCCGACGCAAGCAAACGGGAACTTACTTCACCCACCCAGCCCTCGTCAACTTCCTCGTCCGCAAAACCCTTGAGCCACTTGTTGAAGGAAAATCGCCCGAGGAGTTGCTGCAAATCAAGGTCGTTGACCCAGCCATGGGAAGCGGTCACTTTTTGGTCGCCGCATGCAGGTTTCTCGCAGAAAAACTTTTGGCTGGCTACAAGCAGCGCTTCAACGAAGTCCAAAGGGAGAACCCCGATTTGCCCGAATCCGAAATTTTCCAAATCGCCCAAATCCCCAAACAAGTTGCCCGTGTCTGGAACGATGACGAACGGGCTTTGGCAGCGTGCAAACTTTTGGTCGCCAACCATTGCCTCTACGGCGTGGACAAAAACCCCCTTGCCGTTGATTTGGCGAAAGTGACCATGTGGATTGAAACTGCCGCTTCTGACCAACCCCTCACCTTCCTTGACCACCGCTTCAAAGTCGGCGACAGTTTGCTCGGCATCCCGCTCAAGCGACTTTTGCCCAAAGGGCTTTTCGCCGACCTTCTGCGGGCGAAACTCCGTGAAGCCTTCAGGCACTTGAAGCGAATTAGCGACCTAATAAGCGACGACCCCGCCAATTTGGACGGGCTGAGGATTGCTCACCAAGCGATGGAGGAGGCTTTGCAACCTTTTTGGCAACTCCACCAAATCGCCATCGGAGCGGAACTGAGCAAGGAGAGAGGGCGAAACAAGAGCGAGGACAACTTGTGGCGACAGGAACTTTTGGCGGGCAACCTTGAAGGGGCGCTCAAACTTGGCGAGCACCTTCGCCTAATCGGCGAGGAAAACCGTGCCTTCTCTTGGGAACTGGCTTTCCCCGATGTCTTCTTTGAGCCCGACGGAACGCCCAAAGAAAACGCAGGCTTTGATGCCGTCTTGGGCAACCCGCCTTGGGACAAGGTTAAACCGCAGGAACTGGAGTTTTACGCTGACTATGACCCGCTCATCGGCGACTACCAAGGGCAAAGCCGAAAAGACCGCATCAGGGAGTTGCAGCGGTTGTTTGCGGGTCTGAAGCAAAGGTGGGACGAATACGAAAGCGCCATCAAAGCCTACTCCGCCTTCCTGACCAGGAGCGGCGTTTACCGCCACCAGTTCGCCACCCTTTGCAATTCCTGCAACGCCCTTTTGCCCGAAGTTCACTGCAAACAATGCGATGCCCCGACCCCGATGGACGAAAAATGCGCCTTCTGCGGTGCGACTTTGTTTGGGCGATCCAAACCCATGCCTTGCCCCCAATGCGGTGCTGACTTGAAGGCGAAAAATGCCCTGCGCAAAACAGGTGGCGACCCCGACCTCTATCGCTTCTTCGCCGAGCGGGCTTGGCAACTCGTGAAAAACGGCGGGTTCGTCGGCTTCCTTCTCCCCGCAGCCTTCTACTCAACCGAAGGCGCTACCGCACTGAGAAGGTTGCTGCTTGACAAAAGCAAATTGACCGCCTGCTTCAGTTTTGAAAACCGCCGAAGGCTTTTCCCAATAGACATCCGCTACAAGTTCGCCACCGTCGTTTGGCAGAAGGGCAAAGAGACCGACGAATTCCCCGCCGCTTTTATGCTTCACGACCCAGAGTTTCTGGACTTGCCCGAAACGAGCCCTGAAAGGTTGCGAAGGCAGGTTAACTTGACGACCGCCTTCATTGAGCGGACAAGTCCAGGCTATCGCCTCTTTCTGGAAGTCAAAAACGAACTTGAGCGAAGGCTCGCCGATAGGCTGCACCAAAAGTTCCCAAGGCTTGGCGAAAAATTAGCGGGCACTTGGAATGTGAAGTTCACGACGGAGTTGCACATGACCCAAGATGCCTACCTTTTCCGCACGGCTGAGCAGTTGGAGCGGAATTTGGCTCAAAGGGTTGAGCCCGACCCGAAAAACCGTCAAGGCGGAATCTACTACCGAACGCCCGATGAAGCGACTTATTCGCAGTTTGGCTATCGGATTGTCCATGTCCCGCACTACGAGGTCAAAGTCGCTTTGCCCCAAGATGCCCTTCCGAACATGAGCGCCGAAGAGATTGAGCGGGAGTTGCAGGCGGAGTTTGAGGAGGAAGAAGAGGAGAAGCAGGAGCGACGGAGACGGCGACCGTGGGAGAGCCGACGACCACGCAAGGAAAGTTTACTCCGTGAAGTCCTCACGAGAAGTTTCGTTTGCAGCGACGAGTATGTGCCCCTCTACGAGGGCAGAATGGTTCACCAGTTTGACCCAGCAGCGAAGGCGTATGTGAGCGGTGAAGGTCACCGCCAAACTTGGCGTCCCCTCGGTTGGCACGAAAAACACCTCGTCCCGCATTTCTTCGTCAGCCGTAAACTCTTCACTGCGTTGCTGCCTGAGCAAGTGAGGTTTAGGGCTGGGTTTGCTGATGTCAATTCTGCGACTAACGAACGCACGCTTCAAGTCGCTATCATCCCAAAAATTTGTGGTTGTGGTAACCGTGTCCCAACTATTGCTTTTGAGCGCAGAGATGGCATTCTGAATTTGTTGTGGGCAGCAATCGCTAATACTTTCGTCGCCGATTGGCTTACACGATTGCGAGTAAAGGAAATCCTGAACTTTTTCATTGCCGAGCAACTTCCCATGCCCCGCTTATCGCCTGATGATGGGTTGGGTCGTGAGTTGGTGGTTTTGGCAGCGAGGCTGAATTGCGTCATTCCCGAACTGGCGGAACTGTGGGAGGAAGTGGCAAAGCACTACCCTGAAGCGATGCACCCTCAATGGCAGTTGCCCCATCCCGACCTGCCGACTTGCCCATCTGCCCAACTGCCGACTTGTGACCCAAGCGAGCGCCAATTTCTGAGGGCAAGGATTGATGCCCTTGTTGCCGACGCTTACGGCTTGAGCGTTCAAGAGTTCGCCTACATCCTCAGCACCTTCCCGCTCCTTGACCGAAACGCACCGCCTTTGCCCATGCGCCGTTCCGAGATTGGCAACCCTAACGCCGAGACCGAACCCAAAAGCACCGTCACCCGAGACCTCGCCCTTTTCGCCTTCATGCTTCACAAAGGCTGGCAACCTTCCCCCTTCGGACAAAGCAACCCCGACTTTCACCGTTGGCTTTGCGAAAAACTTAGTGCGAGCGTGCATGAGGGCAAGTGTGCAAGCGAAAGCGACGAATTGCCCCAAATTCCTGCCGACCTTGCCGAGTGGTTTGCCAGAGAAGTTCCTGAGGCGCAAATTCCCGAGATGGGCGAAATCCGAGACCTTGAAGAGCGCCTCTTCGTCGCCCTCAAACAACTCAACGCCACCGCCTACATCCCAACCCAACGAGAAGGCGAAGAAGAAACCGAGGAAGAGGGCGAAGACGAAACGGCTGAAGATGGCGAGTAGCAAATGGCTTCTTGACGACGACACAATTTGGGCGAGGGAGGTGATTTGCATGCCGAAGGAAACGCCAGAAAGGGAAGCGAGAAAGGAAGTTGGCTTTGAAGGTTGGTTTCGTGGGATACCCAACGACCAATTGACCGAAGAGGACATTCCGCCGCCAGAAGCCAGTTGGATGGCGATTGTGGATTTCGCTTCAACATGGGATGCTTACATCTACTGGGGCTCGTTTGAGAAGTGCGCCGAAATTGCCAACACTTGGGCAAAGCGATATTACGAGGAAGGGAAATTGCCCGAGACTTTGGAAGAGTTGCGAACATGCCTTTTCTTTGAGTGGCGACAATGGCATCACCTTGGCGACCCACCACCGAAAGAGGCTATGCGTTATGTCTGGGACTTAGTGGAAGCCATCCGACGGAAGGTTCGGGAGAGGCAGCAAGAAAGGAGGGACAAACTACCATGACAGACTGGCGAGAACGAATCTCCGTTGACCCCAATGTTTGTCACGGAGCACCCTGCATCAAAGGGACTCGCATCATGGTTTGGGTTATCCTCAGTTGCCTTGCAAACGGCGATTCCATTGACGATGTTCTCAAGGCTTACCCTAACTTGACGAGGGAAGACATCTACGCAGCCTTAGCCTATGCTGCTGAATTGGCGAGGGAACGCATCGTCCCCGTTTCGGTTGGTGAGGCAAAGTGAAGATAAAGTTGGACGAGAACATTGACCCTCGGGCATGGGAACCCAAAAAGGGATGACGCTGCAACCAAAGGAGGTGAAAAACTCATGCCTGCAACTTACTCGCCATTTTTGGTGGCGAAAAGGTTGGCGGACGAGTATCGGGAGGTTTTGAGGTCGGTTTTTCGCCCCGCAAGGGAAGAGTTGAGGCAAGCCTTTGAGCAGGTTTTGAACGAACCAGGTTTTCTGATTCAGGACATCTACCTTCAGGTCTTGCCCGTTTACGAGCGGACAAGTTCTATCACCGAACTTGCCCCTGAAGTTCGCCAAATGTTTGGGGAAATCGCTGAAAACCCCTACAAGCATCAAGCCGAAGCGACCAGAAGGTTGCTTGAGGGCAAGCCCGTCCTCATCGCCACAGGGACTGGTTCGGGAAAAACGGAAGCCTTTTTGATGCCCATCGTTGATTGGTGCTATCGGCACAAAGGTAAAAAGGGCGTCAAGGCAATCCTGCTTTACCCGATGAACGCCCTCATCAACAACCAACGGGACAGGCTCAGGAGACTCCTCAGAGGAACGGGCATCTCTTTCGGGCGATACACGGGCGAGACGGAACTTGAGGGGCAAAGACCCGCTGATGCGCCTGAGGAAGAAAGGTGCTTGCGGATGGAGTTTTGGCAAAACCCGCCCGACATCTTCCTGACCAACTACCAGATGCTGGACTACATGCTCATTCGGGGCGACGGTCGCAGGATTTTCAAAGACCACCAAGTTCGCTTCGTCGTCCTTGACGAAGTTCACACCTATCACGGCAAGTTGGGCACCGACATCGCCTTCTTGATTCGTCGGCTCAGAGCCTTCCTGCGGAAGATGAACCCAGATGCGCCAGAACCCATTTTCGTCGGCACATCGGCGACTTTGCAAAGTGGTTTGGGGGAAGACCCGAGGCAGGCTATCGCCGACTTCTTCACGAAACTAACGGGGCAGAAAACCGATGCCGATGCGGTGATTTTGGATGCGCCCATCGTCCCGCCAAGGATGCCCGATGACTTGACAATGCCATCCTTGCCCCAAATTGATGAATCCGACTTGGAGAACTTCAACCCGCAAGATGAGGAGCAAGTCAAAAGGCTGGCAGCGAAGTTAGTGAGCGCCGTTGGCGCTGGTGCTGACGCTGGGACGCTTTATGCCCGAACGCCCCTTGCTTATCGGCTGATTGAATGGCTTCAAAAGCCCACTTCTTTTAGCGAACTCGTTAAGCGTTGGGCGAGGGAAAGAGGCGTTGAACCAGACGAACGGGTTGAGCGGGAGGTTGAAGCAGCCATCTTGGTTGGCAGCGCTTTGCCCGATGACCACCCGCTCAAGTTGAGGCTCAGGACTCATCGCTTGCTTCGTGGTTTGTTGCCTTTCTGGCGGTGCATGAACCCTGATTGCGCTCGGCTGCTTTATCACGGAGAAAGGGAATGCCCCGACTGCGGTGCGAAAGCGCTCCCTTTGGTTCTTTGCCGAACTTGCGGTTGGGACTTTTATGCGGCGTTTGAACCGTCCGAACCCGAAAAGAGAGGGCGATTGTTGCCTTGGGCGGAATTGCGTTCAAGCGAAGAAACGCTCTTCCTTTACGAGCCACCCCAGCAGCCTTTGGAAGTGGACACTGAGGGCGAGATTGCAGGCGAGTTGTTTGACTTGGAAGAAGAAGTCACAACGAAGCAGCGGAAGGAGATGCGGATATGCCCGCGCTGTTTGGCAATCGCTAAAGATGGCACTTGCCCCTCAGGGTGCGGGACGACTTTGCGAACATTTGCGGTTCACAAGGGTCGTGGCACGAGATGCCCCGTTTGCGACGACAGTTACGGTCGCTATGACATCTTGACGAAAGTGAGCATGGGCGTCTCAAGGGCGTTGAAGGAAGTTGCGAGGTCACTCATTCAGCACCTTCCCGAAGGGCAGCGGAAAGTCCTTATCTTCTGCGACAGCAGGCAAGACGCTGCCCATCAAGCGTGGTTCGTGAACAACACCGAAAAGCGACTTTGGGTTCGCAGGGCGATTTACGATCGCCTGAAAGATGAGAGAGAACCGCACGACTGGGAGTGGCTCAAAAATGAGGTTTTGGAGTGGCTAATAAGGCACGAGCAAATGGAAGAACCGAGAACGAAAGATGCCCGTGAGCGGGCTCTAAAGAAGGTTGAAGGGGCATTGCTGACCGAATTCGCCCTTGAAACCCATGTCAGGCAAACTGTGGAGCGTCTTGGACTTATCAGGGTGCGATATGCTGGGCTTGAGGAAAAGTTGCGCAGCGAAAGGTTTGAAGCAATCTGCCGCAGGCACGGTTTGCCAGCGGAAAGAGTAAGGCGGGCAATTCCGCACCTTCTGGACTTGATGAGGCTCCGTGGCGCTCTTTCCCATCCCGCACTTCAACAGCACTTCAACCTCGGTTCGCAAATAGCGGCTGATTATGACCTTCAGCCGAGCGGTGGGCGATGGTTCCCGCAAGTTTTCGCTAAAGTTGGGCAGTCTATCCCCACGCAAGAGCAGCAAAGGCAAAGGGGTTATAGGCTGCTGCGCAGCGACATGTTGAGGGTCTTGCTGGGACGATTCTGCGGTCATGTGAGCGACATGTTTTTGCACGAAGTTTTGGAGTGGCTGGAGCAGTGCGGTTACATCGTCTGGGTTCGGGTTGGGAACGGCGGAGAGGGCTTCCAAGTGGCGTTTGATTTGCTGGAATTTGAAGTGGGGCGAAATTGGGTTCGTTGCGATGCTTGTGGGCGAGTGATAGCCAACGAAGTTCCTAACACTCCTTGCCCCAGAGTTAAGTGGAATAGGGCGTGTTCTGGGACTTTGAGGGAGTGGGTTGGACCCTTTGAAGAACGGAACATTTGGGTCTTGCAAATCGCTAACCCCGATTTGCCGCCCCTTCAAGCGGGTGAGCACACGGCTGCCGTCACCAATGAGGAGAGGCAGCGGATAGAACAAGCCTTCCAAAAACAGCCCCCTGAAGTCAACGCTATCGCTTGCACCCCGACTTTGGAGTTGGGCATTGACATTGGCGACTTGGAAGCCATCGCGTTGAGGAACATTCCGCCGAACCCAGCCAATTACGCTCAACGGGCGGGACGAACTGGTCGGAAGACACGAATGGGCGTTGTCGCTGGCTTTTCACGAGCCCGACCCCATGACGGCTACTTCTTTGACCATCCCGACGAAATCATCGCAGGTGCTATTTTCCCGCCACGCTTCTACGCTGAAAACCGAACGGCTATGGCTTGTCATATCCGCGCTCTGGTGCTTGAAGAGGCGCAAATTCAAATCCCCGCAAACCTTGAGCCTTACATGGACGAGAACGGAAACATCAACGCAGGTGTGGTGGCGGACTTGGTGAACCAGATACAACAAGCCTTGGGCAGGGCAAAACAACGGGCGTTAGAAGTGTTCGGCGAATTTGACTGGGTGACGGAGGATTGGGTTTGGGAAGCGGTAAAGGACTTCCCCCAGAAAGTGCAGGAAACTATTGAACTGAGGGCGAGAGCCGTTGAACAGGCTGTAGAGAAGATGCGCTACTATGCCCACAGGGTTAGACAGACTCAGAGGGAACGGCAATTAGAACAGGGCTACCGAGAACTGGCAAATAGGCTCAGGACTGACCGAGACTATGCCTACTTGCCCAGAGTTTTGGCGGAGGCAGGTCTTTTGCCCGGCTACGCTTTCCCGCCAATTCCTGGTGCGCTTCATTTGGGTTATCAACCAGAGCCCATTTACGCAAATCGCCTCCAAGCCCAATGGGAGTATGCTCCCGGTCAGGTTGTTTATGCCCGAGGCAGGAAGTGGGAAGTCAAGGGAGTAGCGCTTAATTGCCCCGGTGGCATCTCCACTGAGAGAACCGACGGAGGTATCCCGCAGTTTGAGTTCACCTTATGCCCGTCCTGCGGCTTGGCGAACAGACCCGATTTCAACTACTGTCAACGCTGCAATGCTGAACTGAACGAAGGCACGAAAGTGGCGTGGGATGTCGGGGCATTTAAGGCGGAAGAAACAACCGCTGTCCCCGAAGAAGAAGAGGACAGAACACCGAGAGCCTTCGCTCAAATGGCTCACCCGCAAAGGGATGTGGCAGCAATCGTTTACAGGCTCGGCGATGATTGCACCCTGGAGTTACGACGACAGGAAAGCATTTGGTGGCTGAACTTGGGAAGGGTGGAGATCGCTCCAGACGGAAGTGTCAAGGGCATAAAGCCGTTTTGGCTGTGCCCCGTGTGCGGCGAATCTGTAGAACCGCCAGTTAACGCAAAAGGGACGCAAAAGAGAAGGGCACAAAGACAACAATGGCGACACAGTCAAACTTGCAACGGAGAACCGCAGGAAGTTGCCTTGGGACATCAGACAAGAGCGGACACCTTGCGGCTCATCGTTCCGGGCATTGAAACGATGGGCAAGGAAGGTGTCCGTTGGGCTTGGAGCTTGGTTCACGCAATCATTCAAGGTGCCATGATGGCTTTTCAATTGGACGAGGGCGACATTGATGGGTTCGTGCTTGAGAAGAAGGGTGAAGGTGACAGCGCACAAGTGATGGAGATTTTCTGGGTGGACACCGTTGTGGGCGGTTCTGGTGTCCTAAAAGACTTGGCTGAAAACTTCCCGAAGGTTGCGCAATTTGCCCTAAAGCACCTTGAAGGGCATGATTGTGCAAGTTCCTGCTACCGTTGTTTGCGGACTTACCGAAACCAGCGAGTCCACGAACTTCTGGATTGGCGATTGGTCAAGCCTTGGCTTGAAATGGCAGCAAAAGCGAGAGTTGAACAAGGAGGGGTTACTCAACCACCCTTTGAAGGCGCAGAGTGGGAAGAAGCGAGGCGGGAAGGTTGTGGTTCACCTGCTGAGTTGAGGCTGTTGAAAGCCCTCCGAGCGGCTGGTTTACCTGAGCCGCAAAAGCAGTTTGAGGTTAAAGACGAGCAAGGGGAAATGGTGACGGTAGCCGATTTCGCTTACCCTGACCAAAGGCTCCTCATCTATGTTGACGGGCTCGCCTTCCATTCGGCGCTGCCAAAGCGCTTACATGATGCCCGCATCACTCGGTGGTTGCAAAGGCATGATTGGAAGGTGCTCCGTTTCTTTGCGACTGAAGTTTATGTCAATCCTGAGCGATGCGTTCGGGAGGTTAGAGAAAGTTTCAAGCCCTTGTAACAAATTGGTCAAGGGTGTGATGGCAAAATGCAGCAAAGTCGGGAGAGAGCAATAGACGACCTTCACCTCATCTTCAAAGCGTCAATGCGAACTTTAGGGCTGAACCTCTGTTTGCTGTTTCCTCTGATGGTTCTCTCAGAAAGTTCCGTCTCAAGGAAGTCCGACTACGGTGCCCTTCTCGGTTTCGTCTTCGGCGCTCTAATCGGTCTATTTTGCCTTCTCTTTCTTGAGTGGCTCGGACGCCTTTCCCCTTTCGGGAACACAGACTGGACGCTGATAGTCGCTTGGAAGAAAAGTTGGGAAGAAAGGAACTACCTGAAAGGGGTTCTCCTCACAGTAGCGATGGGATGGTGGTGGTTCATCGTCGGGGTTGCTTTGGTTCTCCTTTGCTTGACGCCCCTTATCCTTGCCTCCAGTGCTTCCCTCGGCTATGCTGGTAGAGGACTGTTTGGAAGGTCAAGGTGCATTTTGTGCGGGAGTTACCCTGCAGAAAGAGTTGCCCGTGTGTGTCGTCTCTGCGACGATGGAAGGTGCTTCAACTGCGGAGACCCGTTTCCTCAGGTAGTGGGATACATTTGCTGGTCATGTGATAGGGGTCAGTGCATCAAGTGCGGTAATCCTTTCCCTGAGGTAGCCGTCCGATTGTGCCGAACTTGTGCCTCTCGCTTTTGGTAGAGTTACTCACCCTCTCCCCAAAATTACGAACTTCAACCCATCCGATTTTGGTTCTAAGCCTGAAAGGAGATGATTGGGTGCATTCTTCGCCGTTAGTGAGGCAGACACTAACGGATAGCAGAGCGCCTGCACAAAGTTACGCGGCATTTGATCACTTCGGTGTTTGTTTGACCCCAAAGCAACTAAAAACTGAAGGCGTCGCCACCTTTCAAAAGCCACATCCTTGCGAAGCCGTGCCGAAGTCCGTGAAAGGGCAAGGGCGTTAAACCCGCACGCCGTTGCCATTTTTTTCCATCGGTCTTGCCCTTGTCGCTTGCTTATCGGGCGCCCATCGTCGGTCAGGAAAAGGAAACTGTCTGGCG
>Ga0079992_133870_pt1 | contig 21319 bp, 17 predicted proteins | sample FaiFalFF_MnMetaG_3_FD_69197 | JGI IMG/M metagenome (GOLD analysis project Ga0079992, IMG submission 69197) | Freshwater microbial communities from Yellowstone National Park, Wyoming, USA - Fairy Falls B (FF_Mn_B) MetaG (SPADES assembly) (version 2) | ecosystem: Environmental > Aquatic >... | reverse complement strand
TTCTCGCAAAGGTGTCCAAACGGCGTCGGGCAAGCGCTTTTCCTGTGTCGGTTGTCGTGGGATGACTTCGGTCGCTTTCGCTGCCAAGTCACGGATGGCTTTCGCAAAAGCGTCCCAATCCTTGTTCAACATCAACCAAAGCCGATAAGCGTCCTTGCATCCAGCGTTAGGCGCTGAAATGACTTTGACGGGACACTGTAGCGCATCGGCGACTTGTTGCGCAAAATTCTCGGCGTCTGGTTCTTGCCAAACGAAAATTGTCCCACCATCGCCGAGGGCGTCCGACAAGGCTTGGCGATGCAAGTCAGCGCTAAGGGCTTTCGCGTTGCCTTTACCCAAAACAGCGATGGCAGGCAAGTTCGTCCACTTGGACGCTGCAAGCAACACGGCAACATCCAACGGGCTTTCGGTGACGATGACCGCTTGGCAGCGGGCGATGGCGTGTTGGACACGCTCATGATGCAAGGCAAAAACGGCTTCCGATGCCTTCCCGCCAGTCTGATGTCGCCATTTGCCTTTGCCATCAAGGGCAATGCGGAAGTGGAAGCCTTGCGTCCCATCGGCGTAAGTAACGGGGAAGCCGACTTTGCTGTCTTGCTCCACGCAGCCTAACGCTTGCAAGGTCGCCAAAAGTTGGCGGTCGCCTTGCGCCAAGTCGGACAGAGTAACGCGGGGCGACAAGCCAAACCAAGTGGGGTTAGCGCCTTGTTGGACAAAGGCGTCGGCGATGGCGCGATAGTCGCACTGGGCAAAGCAATAAAGCAGCACGCGTCCGTTCGTGCCTTCGCTGATGGACAAGGAAGGTTGGCTGTCGGAATGGGCAGGGCACAGCGTCAAAAAACCGTTGTTGGTGGGACGCAACGGGACGCCTTGCGATTGAAGCCATTGGACAAACTCGGTGAACATTTTTCTCACGCCGCCTTGTGAAAAACCCGCCTACCCGCAAAGGGAACGGCAGGCGAAGCGGCGCGTTGGCGGTCGGGCAGGCGCTGCCGTTTTCGGCAGTGGCGCTTAGGCGGCGTGAAGAACGACTAACCGCCAACGCACCGCCACAAGGCAGCGCGGTTGGGAGCACGCCGAAGGGCGGGGACAACACCAAGGAGCCACGCGTCGGAATGCAATGGATGCGGTTTTTCCGTGAATTTTCCCCGTTGCTTTTTTCCCTTGGTCAAATTTTTCCACCATTTCTGAACTTTCAGCCGAGGAATGACCTTCTCAACTATTTCTCGCCGAAACTTCCATAGCGCTTCTTTAGTTTCCTTTCGCTCCTTCGCCAACTTTGCAAAAATGCGACGCAAGCGCCGCCATATTCGTGGACTATGCGGTTGCGATTTCGTGGCGTTGAACGCAAGCGAAAGCAGATTTTGCGGCAGCGGGAAAATTTTTGTGGCGTTATCGGGGAAGACAGAAACACCGCCCGATGGTTCGGGCGGGGGTGACACGACTGACAGAACGGAGGAGACCCAAACGGCGTTTTGTTTTTCGCCGTCGTGGATATATTGCCAGGTTGTTAACGCTAATTTCCGTTCTGCCATGTCGTATCACCAGCATAATAATGCCGCAAAACACGGCTCATGTAAACCTCCATCATCGTGGCAAAATTCGCCTCCGTTGCTGATTTCGCCATCGTTACGAATTCCGTCATCACTACGCTTCACAACCTAAATCCGAACCTGCGACACGGTTGTTTTCCCGTGACTTTCGTGTTAAATTACCAAATGGGGACGCACAAATCCTGTGACCTTGCGGGGATGTTGGGAGAGAGGGGAGAAAAGGGCGCAAAAACGGGAAAAAGAGCCAGAAAATCAGGGGCACTCAGTCGGCAGAGCACCGGACTTTTAATCCGGGGGTCGCAGGTTCAATTCCTGCCCGGCGCACTTCAAAATCGTCCCCAATTCCGCCCTTCTTCGCACCTTGCTTTTCGCCCCTTAAGCCCGCCCCGACGAATCTGGCGGTCACTTCGGAGGTGAATGCCCCTGTCACAACCGCAGCACATCCCTCTCGGTCAGTGGCGCAAAATTAGGGAAGGTGGTGACGGATGTATCAATGGCTCTGGTTGCTTTGGGTTGCTGTCTTCGTCGCCGCTTCAGGGGCACAACTTTCCGATTGGGAAGCGTTGGAAGCAGAGTGGGATTGGGAGTTGGATGCCATCGCCCAACAGTTGGTGCGGGGTGAGCCCAACGCTCAACGCTTCCGTTGCGTTTACATCTTGCCCTTGCGCGACCCCAACGCCTTCGTCAGCGAGCAGGGCGAGATTGCCGTCACGGAAGGGTTGCTGGAGCGGTTGGACGGACGGGACGAAATCGCTTTTGTGTTGGCGCATGAGTTGGCGCATTTGCTCAAAGGGCACCCCCGCAACTTGGAGCGCAACCCGACCCGCTTGGAACGCTTGCGAACGGAAGTGGAACGGGGTTTAGGCGGCAGCGTCATCGGGACGGGTTTGAATTTGCTCCTAAATGCCGTCGCCAGTTACTACAGCCGCGAACGGGAACGGGAAGCCGACGAGGAAGCCATCCGATTGATGGCAAAAGCGGGTTTTGAGCCTGCCGCAGCGGAAAACGCTCTCAAGCGGTTGGGCAAAGAGGAAGGGTTGCTCAGTTGGTTTCGCTCCCATCCCTTTCTTGCCGAGCGGTTGGACATCGTTCGGCAAGCCCAACGGCGTTGGCGCCCTGCCACCACGCGCCCGTCTTTAACGCCGCCACCCACGATGCCACCTGAAGTGTTCGTGGATTTGCAAATCCAATCGTTGGCGGGTGAAGGGCGAGAAGTTTGGGCAACTTTTGCCGATGAGACGAACCGATGGCTCTGGTCGGCGTTGATGGAGGCGACCCATCAAGGCACGACGCCTTTCCGTCCTGCCAAGCGCTGGCAACGCTATCGGGCAACCATCCTGCGTTTGCAAGTCGTTCCCCTTGAGTGGCAAGTTGCGCCCGTCACTGGGATGGCGGGATGGCAACGATGGCAAGTTCGGATGCGTTGGCAATTGCTGACTTCGGACGGGAAAATAGTGGCGAGTGAAGAGGTGCGCTTTGGGACGACTTTTGCCGACACCGAGCCACTCCCACAAGTCATCGTCCATGCCGCTTCTTTGTTGGCGCGACGATTGGCGCGCTTCGTCGTTCAAAACTACCGCCCCGCAAAATGAGGCGATGCCTTCCCGACCGTCGGCTCAAGGCATCGGCAGTCCGCTGCGATAGACTTGCCACATCGGTCAATGCGTCATTGCACCGTCGGTCATTGCGCCATTGGTCATCGGTCATTGCACCATTGGTCATTGGTCATTGTGCCATTGGTCATTGCATCATTGGTCATCGCCGAGGAGGTGCGACGCATGGCGATTTTGGTCGGCAGGGAAACGAGGGTGCTGGTGCAAGGCATCACAGGGCGAGAGGGCGAATTTCACACCCGTTTGATGCTGGACTACGGCACGCGCATCGTCGCAGGTGTCACGCCAGGGCGCGGTGGTCAGCAAGTTCACGGCGTTCCCGTCTTTGATAGCGTCCGTCAAGCCGTTGAAACGGTCGGGGGCGTGGATGTCTCCATCGTTTTCGTCCCTGCGCCTTTTGCTGCCGATGCCGTGTTGGAAGCGCTGGACGCAGGTGTCAAGGGCATCGTCATCATCACCGAAGGCATCCCCGTCCACGATATGCTCAAAGTCGCCCGTGCCTTTGAGTTGGCAGGGGATGGGCGATGGTTCATCGGACCGAATTGTCCAGGCATCATCACGCCCGGCGAATGCAAAGTCGGCATCATGCCCAGCCATGTTTTCGTGCCTGGGCGCATCGGCGTCATCTCCCGCAGCGGCACGCTCACTTACGAGGTTGTCGCCGAATTGACGAGGGCAGGGTTGGGGCAAAGCACTTGCGTCGGCATTGGCGGTGATCCTATCATCGGCTTGGACTTCGTGGACATCTTGAGGCTCTTCAACGACGACCCACAAACGGATGCCGTCGTGTTGATCGGCGAAATCGGCGGGACGGATGAAGAAGAGGCGGCGGCGTTCATTGAGCGGGAAATGCGCAAACCCGTCGTCGCTTTCGTTGCGGGCAAGACGGCGCCTGAGGGGAAACGGATGGGGCATGCAGGCGCCATCATCATGGGGCGGATGGGCACTGCTCAAAGCAAAATTGAGGCGTTCCAAAAAGCAGGCGTCCCTGTCGCCGACCTTCCCGCCCAAATCCCTGACTTGCTGCGACAGGCGTTGGGTTAGGCGGAAATTTTTGGTGCGAGGGGTGAGGGGTGTTGTGGGACGAGCGAGTGGTCAAGGCGATGGTGATGGCGGCATGGGACGATTTTGGGGCGGAACGATGGGGGCGCGACTTCGCCGATAAGTTGCGCCAACGAGGCATCACGAAAGAAATGGTGCGCCAGGCGATCGGAAACGATGATGCCATCGTGCTCTACCGTTACCGAGGTTTAAGGTCGGTGGGCTTTTGGCATCCCCGATGGCGTTTGCTCGTTGTCTGGTCGCCGTCATCCGTCCCGATGGGTGACCGCCTTCCAAAAGCCGCCCGACGGCAAAAGTTATTTGATGGGGCAAGACGATGCCGAGTTGCTATGGGAAAGGAGGTGAAAGATGTGCCCAAGACGAAGCCCACGATGGACGGGGACATCCCTTTGGCTGCTGAGTGCTTGCATTGGTATGAGCACAACCTTCTTTGGTGGGTGAATTGGATGCGAAGGCATCGTCGGTGCGAACCGATAGAAGCCCATGTCATCTTGGCGACCAGGGAGGATTTGTGGCAAGCCCTGAAGACCGACCCGCAAGGCTTGACGAAAGGGCAACGGAAGCGGTTGAGGGAGTTGGATGCGTTGCTGAAGGCGAACGCCCGAAAGATGGTGAAGGTTTTAGGCGACGATTTGGTTCGTTGGCGTCGTCGGCACAAAATCCCCAGAAGCCATTGGTGGTGGTTTCTGGACAAACTCGCCGAGAAAACTTCGGCGACGGTTCGTTCGCCAGCGACCCGCAAAACCCGTTGAGCAAGGGGGGAAGTGACGATGTTGGGACGGGCAAAAATTGCGGTCATCGGTGCGGGCATGGTCGGTTCGTCGGCAGCCTTGAAGATGGCGCAAAAGGAGTTGGGCGACATCGTGCTCGTGGATGTCGTGGAATTCGTCGCCGAAGGCAAAGCGTTGGACATGGCAGAGTCAGCGCCGCTGGACGGTTTTGATGTCGCCCTTGTCGGCAAGACGAACGATTACAGCGTCATCGCTGGCAGTGATGTCGTCGTCATCACCGCTGGCGTCGCCCGAAAACCTGGGATGAGCCGCATGGACTTGTTGATGACCAATGCGGGCATCGTTGAGGGCATCGCCCAACAAATTCGCCAACACGCCCCTGACGCCATCGTCATCGTCGTCACCAACCCGTTGGATGTCATGACCTACATCGCTTGGAAAGTCACGGGTTTTTCGCGCGAGCGGGTGATGGGACAGGCGGGCGTCTTGGATTCCATCCGCATGCGCTATTTCGTCGCTCAGGCGTTGGGCGTTTCCGTCAAGGATGTGCAAGCGATGGTTTTGGGGTCGCACGGCGACCAGATGGTGCCGCTGCCCCGCTACACGACCGTTGCAGGTGTGCCCATCACCGAGTTGCTGGACGCTGAAACGATTGAGCACATCAACCAGCGCACCCGTGACGGCGGCGCCGAGATTGTCAACCTGCTCAAGACAGGCAGTGCCTACTATGCGCCAGGAGCGGCGGTCGCTGAAATGGTGGAAGCCATTGTCCGCGACAAAAAGCGGCTATTGCCCGTTAGCGTGTTGCTGCAAGGCGAGTATGGCTTGCGGGATGTCTTCATCGGCGTCCCCGTCATCTTGGGCAAAGGTGGCGTGGAACGCATTGTGGAGTTGCCATTGACGGACGAAGAACTTCAAGCGCTCCACGCCAGCGCCGAAGAAGTCCGCAAAGGCATCGCTGATTGGGAAGCGGCGAGGGCAAAGGCGGCATCGTGACGCTGTGGCGACGGAAGATTTTTCGGCTCATGGTCCGTCGTGCCTCAGCCTTCGCTCACGCCGCCTTGACGACCTTGCCTTTCTTCAAGCAAGATGTGCAGACCTTCATCCGTCGGACGCCACCGTTGATGCGGACGCGCACCTTTTGGATGTTCGCCCGCAGCCAAACTTTGGTGTGCTTGTTGGAGTGGCTGACACGGTAACTGTTCATGCCGCTTTTGCCGCAAATGTCGCAACGCCACATAGTTGCTTTCCCCCTTTTTCATCCCCTCAACGCGGGTCGGAGACAATCGGCGGCGAAATTTTAACGCATGTTGCCCTTACCCTTTCCCGTGTCGCAAAATTGTAGCGTCGCTTTGAGCGAAAGCGGGAGAAATCAAGGAGCGAAAGTTATGCGGGTCGGCGACATCGTTCGTCCCTGTCCGAGCCTGCACATCAACGACTCGGTGGGCAAAGCCGCTGAAACCCTTCGGCAATCGGGGGTGGCGGTGTTGCCCGTCGTCGCCGATGGGCAAGTCGTCGGCGTCGTGGATGAGGAACGGCTCTTCGCCATCTCCCTCAATTCCCATCACCATCGGCAAGTCATTGACTTGATGATGCCTGTGCCTGCCGTCCTGATGACGGAGATGCCGATTGAGCAAGCGGCATGGGTGATGCAGCGATATGGCGCTCGCGCCTTGCCCGTCGTGGATGGGGCGGGGCAATTGAAAGGGGTCGTTACCCGCAGCGATGTCGCCAGTGCGTTGCTGCGTGGTTTGCGCCCACCCCGTATCGGCGGGATGGCGACGCCCTTCGGCGTTTACCTGACGACAGGCAATCATCGGGGTGGCGTCGGCGATTTCGCGTTGATGACGACGGGCGTGGTGATGGCACTGTGTCTGGCGGCTGCCCGCGCCATTACTGCCCTTGCCCTTTACGCCATTGATGCCCTTCAAGGCACTCGCTTGTTTTCTGCCTACTTATCGGGCATCGGCACGATGCCGCCTGCGCCTTGGGGTGGCAGTTGGTTGGACTTGCTTCCTTGGCTGGAGATGTTGCTTTTCTTCGCCCTCATGCGGATGTTGCCCTTGACAGGTTTTCACGGGGCGGAGCATCAGGTCGTCCACGCCATTGAGCGGGGCGAAGACTTGCTGCCTGAAGCCGTCAGCCGCATGCCGTTGGAACATCCCCGTTGCGGCACGAATTTGGCGGCATTGGTTTTGCTGCTAACGACGATCGCTGTCAGCCGTGCCCCTGCGCCGTTGATGATTGTTTTGGTCATCGCCACTTTGCTTTTTTGGCGGCAGGCAGGGATGTTGTTGCAGCGGCTGTTCACGGTCAAACGCCCCACGCCCAAGCAATTGCTGAACGGGATAAGGGCAGGTCGGCAATTGTTGGAACGCTTCCAGCATCAACCGTCCCGCTTCGTCCCTTTGCCCATGCAAGTTTGGAACATGGGTTTTTTGCAGGTGCTCGTCGGGGCATGGCTAACATTAGGCGTCTTGCGGGAAGTCGCTAAAGCGTTGGGTTTTCCCCCTTTGCCCCTCTGATGCCCAGAAATTAACGGGGTGAGTTTCCATGCGGAGAGTGCGCCAAGAACTTTTTGCTTTGCTGCGACAAGCCGTTCGGTCGGCGATTGCGAAGGGCGAGTTGCCCGAAGTCGGTGAGTTGCCGTCCTTCGGGATAGAGCCGCCACCGCAAGACGAGTTGGGCGATTTCGCCACCAACTTGGCGATGGTGTTGGCGCGCCCGATGCGCAAAAGCCCGATGGAGATCGCTAACGCCATCCTGCGCCACTTGCCCGCCGCTGACTGGGTTCGCCGCGCCGAAGTTGCGCCCCCAGGCTTCCTCAACTTTCACCTGACCGACCATTGGCTTCACGAAGCCGTTCGGGACGCAATGGAACGAGACGAGCGCTATGGGCATTGGGACATCGGACAAGGGAAACGGGTGCAGGTGGAGTTCGTCAGTGCCAACCCGACAGGACCATTGCAAATCGGCAACGCACGGGGCGGGGCACTCGGCGACGCCATCGCCAACTTACTCGCCGCCATCGGCTATCAAGTGGAGCGGGAATACTACATCAACGATGTGACGATGAGCGCGCAGGTGCAAAAGTTCGGTGAATCTTTGGAGGTGCGCTATCTGCAACTTTTGGGCTACGAAGTCGCCTTCCCCGAAGACGGCTACAAGGGCGAGTATGTGACGGAATTGGCGCGAGAAATCGTCGCCGAACACGGCGATGCCTTCGTTCACCTGCCGCCAACGGAGCGGCGGCAGAAATTTTTCGCGTTGGCGCGGGAGAAAATTGTCGCCCAGCACAAAGCCGTCCTGGAGCGCTTCGGCATCCGCTACGACCACTGGGTCAGCGAGCAATGGCTTTACGACACGGGCAGGGTGGCGCAGGCTATTGAGTTGCTGAAGGCGAAAGGCTTGACTTACGAATCCGAGGGCGCTTTGTGGATGCGGACGACGGAATTTGGCGACCAAAAGGACGAAGTGCTTGTCCGCCGAACGGGTGCGCCGACTTACTTTGCCTCCGACATCGCTTATCACCTTTACAAGCACGAGCGGGGTTACGCCTTCGTCGTCAATGTCTGGGGCGCTGACCATCATGGGCATGTCCCCCGTATGCACGCCGCCTTGAAAGCGCTGGGCATTGAAGGAGAAGGTGAGGAGTGGCTGAAAATTGTCCTTTACCAACTCGTCCGCTTGATCAAGGGTGGCGAGACGGTGCGGATGAGCAAGCGGGCAGGGGAAATCGTCTCGCTGGATGACTTGCTGGATTGGATCGGCAAGGATGCTGCCAGATTTTTCCTCCTCTCCCGCAGCGCCGACACCCATCTGGACATTGATTTGGACTTGGCGGTCAAGCAGTCAAAGGAGAACCCCGTCTACTATGTGCAATACGCCCACGCCCGCTGCTGTAGCATCTTCCGCCAAGCGCAAGAGCGCCAACATCCTGCGTTGGCTTGTTACCGTGAGGCGGACTTGACCTTGCTGACGCAAGATGCGGAGCGGCGGCTGATGAAGTCCATCGCCACCTTCCCCGAAATTGTGCATGAAGCCGCCACCAAGTTCCTGCCCCATCTCGTCCCGCAGTTTGCCTTGCAACTTGCCGACCGCTTCCACGACTTTTACGAGCGTCATCGGGTGCTCAGTGACGATGTGCCGTTGAGTGCGGCACGATTAGCATTGGTCAAGGCAATTCAAATCGTCCTTCGTAACGCCCTGACCTTGCTGGGCATCAGCGCCCCTGAAGTGATGTGAGAACGGCAGCAAATAGCGAATAGCGACTGGCGACTGGTCAAACGGCAGCGAGTAGCGAATGGCGAATAGTAGGGGCAGACCCCTGTGTCTGCCATGTAGTAGGGGCAAACGGCGGTTCGCCCTAAACTTGCACCCTGCCGTCACTAATCGCCAGTCGCTAATCGCCAGTCGCCTCTTGGAGGTGAGCGCAATGAAAGTGTCCGTCCGTTACGGTCGGACGGAGTTGGAAGTGGAAGTGCCCGACGAAAACTTGCTTTCGGTCTGCCACCTTCACCCCATCCCGCCGTTGGATGACCCGCAAGGGGCGATAGAGGAAGCGTTAGACCGTCCGATGGGCACGCCGCCGTTGCGGGAACTGGCGAAAGGGCGGGAGAGCGCTTGCATCGTCGTCTGCGACAAGACGCGCCCCGTGCCCAACGCCCTCATCCTTCCGCCCTTGTTGCGTCGGTTGGAAGAAGCAGGCATTGCCCGCGAGCGCATCACCATCCTGATTGCGACGGGCACGCACCGACCCAATGTGGATGGTGAACTGGTGGAGATGTTGGGCGAATTCGTCGTGGACAACTTCCGCATTGACAATCACATCGCCACCGACTTAGACAGCCACGCCGATTTGGGTTGGACGAGCACGAAGATGCCCATCTTGGTGGATCGGCGCTACCTCGCTGCCGACTTGAAAATCGTCGTCGGGTTGATTGAACCGCATTTGATGGCGGGTTATTCGGGCGGACGGAAAATCATCTGCCCTGGCATCATCGCCATGCCGTGCATGCGGACTTTTCACGGCGCTGAGTTCATGGGGCATCCCAACTCGGTGACGGGCGTTTTGGACGGCAATCCCGTGCACATCACGGCGATGGAAGTCGCTGAGAAAACGGGTTGTGATTTCGCCGTCCATGTGACGCTGGATGAGCGACGGCGCATCACGGGTGTCTTTGCGGGCGACATCCATGAAACTTTCTTTGCGGGCGTGAAATTGGTGGATCAGGTGGCGAAAGTGCCCGTGCCTGAGCCTGCCGACATCGTGGTCACTTCCAGCGCTGGCTACCCGTTGGACACGACTTTCTATCAAGCCATCAAAGGGTTGGTGGGCATCTCGCCCATCCTGAAGAAAGGCAGCACGGTCATTTTGGCGGCGTCGCTGAGCGAAGGGTTGGGCTTGCCCCGCTTCCGTGACATCTACACCGAATTCCGCACTTGGGACGAATTCCGTCGGCTTCTCTTCTCGCCCGATTACTTCCGCGAAGACCAATGGATGGTGCAGGAACAGATGAAAGTCGCCGAGGTGGCGGACATTTGGGTTTACAGCGACGGCGTGCCGCCAGAAGAATTGGAACTGGCGAAAGTGACGCCCTTGACATCCTTGCAAGAGGGCGTGGAAGCGGCGTTGAAAAAGCACGGACCGAACGCCAAAGTCGTCGTCGTGCCCGACGGTCCGTATGTGATGCCCATCGTTGAACGGCAGCAATTAGCGAATAGCGAATGGTAGGGGCAGACCCCTGTGTCTGCCATGTAGTCGGGGCGAACGGCGGTTCGCCCTAAACAGCCACGACAAAAACGGCAGCCAATGGCGATTGGTCAAACGAAAGTTGACTGTTGGAGTGGCTATCAGCCACGACAGAGGACGGCAGCCACGACGGAAGACAAAAACGGCGGGCAGGTCGGCAGTCGGCAAATCGGCAGGTCGGAAAGTGGCAAGCGGTTAGCGGATGGGCGGTTCGGGGTCGTCGGGGCGAAGTCCTGCCACTTGGAGCAAGGTGTCGCGCCAAGTTTGCAGGGTGACAGGTTTGGTGAGGACGCGGCGGATGCCATAGGCGGATAAATCTTCGCGGGGGATAATTTCGCCCCAACCTGTCATCAGGACGATGGGCAAGGTCGGGAGGAATTCCCGCACCCGACGCGCCAGTTCTATGCCGTTCATGGATGGCATGCTGAGGTCGGTGATGAGCAAATCCACCTGTTCCCGCCGAAGGATGTCCAACGCCGTCCAACCGTCGGAAGCCGTCAGGACTTTTTGCCCTAAGCGTTCCAGTTGGGTGACGACGGTTTGAAGGACAGGCGGTTGGTCTTCCACGACCAAGATGCGCAGGGAAGGCAAGGGGGGCGGGGTAGGGGCTTGAGTTGGAGTCGGTGGCGGGGCGGTGTGAAGGGGCAAAGTGACGGTGACGGTCGTCCCTTTCATCGGTTCGCTTTGCAGGGAGATTTGACCGCCATGGGCGACGACGGCAGCCAACGCCATACTCATGCCCAAGCCACTCCCCCGTTCGCCCTTCGTCGTGAAGAAGGTCTCAAAGACACGGCGCTGGACTTCTTCGGGCATCCCGATGCCATCGTCGGTGATGTGCACCAACACTTGATTGCCGATGCGCTCCATCCGAAGGGCAATGGTGCCTTGGCGGTCACCCGTGAGTTTTGCCCGCTCCATGATGGCGTCGGCAGCGTTGAGGAGGATGTTGATGAAGGCTTGGCGCAGGGCGGTGACATCGCCCCGCACTTGCAGCCCTTCTATGAACTCGGTGTCAAGGCGAATTTGAACGCCTTCGGCTAAGGCTTCATCCCGCCAGCGGGAACGGGTGAGGGCGATGGCATCTTGCAAGAGGGCGCTGACTTCCGTCGTCGTCAAGGCAACAGCGGTCGTCTGGCGATAGAAGGCTTGCAAGCGACGAACGACGCCGACGGCGTAGTGAATCATGTTGAGCATGGACTCGGCGATGCTGTTGACTTCGGGGTCGGGATGTCCCCGAAGCAATTCGGCGCCGCCCAACAAGGGCGCTAAGGCGTTGTTGAGGTCGTGGGCGATGCCACTGGCGAGTTCGCCGAGGGTGCGCAACCGCTCCAAGCGGAGCGACTCTTGTTGCCGCCGATACTCTTCCGTCACATCCCGCAGCACCCAAAGTTGTCCCATCAAAGTCCCATCTTCCAATCGGACGGGGACGCAATAGCGCTCCAAAAGTTGGTCGGGATCGGTGAGGGTGAGCAAGTCATATTGCGGTTGGTTCAGGTCGGCGAGGGCGGCGTTGATGGCTTCCAACATGGCGGGCGGGTCGGCGGCTCGGCGCATCAACGCCTGCCGAAGGGTTTCAACGGGCTGATAACGCAATTGCTCGGCGGGGATGCCCAAAAGGTCACCGAAGCGTCGGTTCATGTCGTCCAATCGCCCATCGGGGAGGACGAGGACGATGCCTTCCTGAACGCTGTCAAAGATGGCGGTCAGTTGCTGAAGGAGTTCGCTTTGGCGGCGCAAAAGTTGCGCCCGCTCCATGACGCTGCTGAGTTGGGCGGCGAGGGTTTGAAGGAAGGCGAGGTGTCCTTCGTGGAAAGCGCCTAAGCGGTTGGACTCCAAGTTGATGACGCCGATGACTAAATCGCCCCGTTTGATGGGGACGCAAAGTTCCGAGAGCGTCTCTTCCCGACCCGCAAAGTAGTAAGGGTTCGTCCGAACATCCCGTTCCAAAACAGGTTCGCCCGTTCGGGCGACATAGCCCATGATGCCCTTTTCTATCGGCAAGCGAAAGCCTAAAGGAACTTGGGGAGGCGGGGCAGGATAAGCGGCGACCAGTTCTAAAAACTTGCCGTCATCGCTCAATAGCGAGACGCTGACAGTATCGCAAGGCAACACCTGAGGTAATGCGTTCACAAGGCTCTGAGCCATCTCCCGCCAATCTACTCCCGCACTGGCTTGCAGGATGAGGTCATTGAGTAATCGCACCTCAGCGAGTTGCTGCTCCACCTGCTTTTGCAGCCACAGATTTTCCAGCGCCAAGCCCGCAAGGTTGCCCAGCATAATCAGCAATTGGACGATTTCGTCGTGCAAACTCAAAAAGCGGCGGGTCTCCCGAAAGTCAATGGCAATCGCCCCGACGACGCCTGTGTGCCCTTGCATGGGGACGACGGCGTTGCCGAAGGGAAAAACTTGACCGCCCAAAACTTGCTCCCACTGACGCCGTTCAAGTTCAGAGACTTCGCGAAGGGGGTCGTTGCTGACGAAAACAGCCCGCAAGCCCAAAAGGATGTCGCCCAAAATCGTCTCGTTGGGTTTCAAAGGCTGCGGAAGCCACGAAGGTTGCCGCCATTGAACGCCTTCGGGCGTGTTGATGGCTTCCTGAACAGTGCCGTCGGGGAAGCGGATGAAAAGGGAAAAGTGAGGGAAGGCTTCCAACTTTCGGACGCCTTCGTCAAGGGTGCGGGCAATTTCGTCAACGGAACGAGCCCACAACAATGAAGCGCTTATCCTCAGCAGGTTGATCAACCTTCGTTCCCGCTCCTGCTGTGTTTGTTCGGTCAGGAGGGCATGCAAGGCTAAGGCGATTTGTTCGGCGATGCCCTGAAGGAAGGCAAGGTGTGATTGGTCAAAACGGTCGGCTTGTCGCGAGGTGAAATTGAGGGTCGCTTTGAAGTTGCCCTTCATCGGCAAGGGGAAAACGAGACTGGAGCGGAAGCCTTGCTCTATCAGCCACGCTTCGGCAGGGAACTCGGCAGCGTCCAAGCGGGGACGCAAAAGGGGCTCGCCCGTTTCCATCACCTTCTTCGCCATTCCGAAAGAGACAAACGGGAGCACTTCGCGGGCTTCCCATGTCGGTTGGTCGTGCCAGACGACATAAAGCCACTCGCGGTTGGTCGCTGGGTCATAAACGCTCAAACTCAATCGGTCAAAGGGGACGAAGGGACGAAGGGCTTGGGCGAAGCCTTGCAAGACTTGCGCCATCGGTTGACCTGAAAGGAGCAAGTTGTCTAAATGGCGCAGCAACTCCGAGCGCTTCAGGGCGTTTTCCAGTTCCCATCGTTCCAGCAACTGCTGAAGGGCGAGGGCAATGAGGGGGATGAAGGGCTTGAGCCATTGGACATGGTCAAGGTTGTAAGCGTTGGGTTGACGGCTGTGGAAGACAAGGACGGCTAAGATTTGCCCATCCACTTCTACGGGCATGGCGAAGCGGGAGCGGAAACCTGCCTTGAGGGCTTGCTCAAACTGGGGCGTCTGATATTGCCTTTCCGTCTCAAAGAGGGGGGCACGATGGCGGACGACCCAACCTGTTGCCGTCCCTTCCAAAGGGATGAAATTGCCCGTGCGAGGCAGCCCTTCCACTTCCCCTTCCGTGACCAACACTTCCGCCAGACCTGCCTTCGGGTCAACGAGGGCAAAAGTCAAGCGGTCAAAAGGGACGAGGGTTTTCAAATGCTCGGCTAAGCGATAGCCCATCTCCCGCCAATCCCGCGCCCGCAGCAAGTCAGCGATCAACTGCCATATTTCCTGCGTCATGCCTATCCACCTGCCCGTCGCCACTCGCTATTCGCCATTCGCCGCCGTTTTTGTCGTGGCTGTTTAGGGCGAACCGCCGTTCGCCCCGACTATTCGCCCGTCGCTATTCGCCATTCGCTGCCGTTTTTGTCGTGGCTGTTTTTGTCGCGGCTGATAGCCGCTCCAACAGGCAACCTTCGTTTGACCAGTCGCCCGTCGCTATTCGCCATTCGCTGCCGTTTTCGTCGTGGCTAATAGCCACTCCAACATTTCTGCCGTTTGACCATTCGCTACTCACTATTCGCTACTCGCTGCCGTTTATGTCGCTATTCGCCATTCGCTAATCGCTGCCGTCTTCATTCGGCACACGGCGCAAATTTCTGCCGTCGTCGGCATCCCGCATTGGGCGCACGGGCGCAAAGGCGGTTCCGTGACGGACGCCACAAGCAACGGTTGAAGGCGCTCCACAAATTGGGCATAAAACGCCCACTTCGTCCCTGGCGAGCGCTCCTCAATGCGGTTGAGCAAATCCTTGTAAAACAGCGACGCTGCCCCGACGGAGAAGGGGCACTCTTGCTCAATGTAAGGGATGCCACTCAGGATCGTGAAGAGCGCCACTTGCTTTTCGGTGAAGCGGACGAAAGGTTTTACCCGCTTGACCAAACCGTCTTTGGCAGGCAAAACGGGTGCTTGCCTCGCCAGATACTCCACTTGCCAACGCAGGACATTGCCCAGCAAAGTCGCCGCTTCATCGTCCAAGTTGTGCCCTGTGGCGATAGCGGTGTAGCCGTTCTCAAGGGCGAAACGGTTGAACAGGTAGCGCTTGACAGCCCCGCACGCCGAACAAGGCACCCGTTCGCTGGCGCGGGCTAACTCAGGGACGGGCTTGCCCACTTCCTCGGCGACGGAGACGATGTGCAAGGGGCGTTGAAGGCGCTGGGCAAGTTGCTGGGCGAACTCTTTGGAGCGCTGGGAGTATTCGTCGGCAGCAATCCCCAAGTCCACATAAAGCCCATCGGCTTCATAGCCCAGTTGTGTCAAGGCAAACCACAAGCCCAAACTATCCTTGCCGCCTGAGACGGCGACCAAGATGCGGTCATCGGGCGTCAGCATCCGAAACTCCTTGATCGTCCGCTCCGTCATCCGCAAAAACCACTTGGGATAACACGCCTTGCACAACGCCAAGCGATGCTCCCGCATGTAAATGACGGGTTTCCCTTTGCACCAAAGGCAACGCTTCATCGCTTTCAACCTCGCAGGGGGAAGAAGCCACCTGAGATGGCGCTGATGACGCGCACTTCGTCGTCTTCGCGCAGTCGTTCGTCTTCCGTCAGCACTTCCTCGCCCCGCAGCACCAAAGTGCTTTCGGGCGAGAGGTTGAGTTCCTTGAGCAACTCTCGGACGGTCATGGGTCGGTCAAACTCAAAGGTCTGACCGCGAAAATGCACCTTCACAGGGCGTCACCGCCGTCCCTTGCGTTAGACTGATGAAGGGCTTTTGCCGTCACAAATTTTAACCCGTCACCGCAGCGAAGGGGGAAGGCAAGGATGCGCCTTTGGGTCGGCTTGCTCCTTGTTGCCCTCGTCAGCCTCATCGGGGCGCAAGACATCTTGCAACTGTTTCGGGAAGGCGAACGGCTCTTTCGGGACGGCAAATACGACGAAGCCCTCGCCGCCTTCCGAAAGGTCGTGGAACTCAATCCCGACGACGGCGAGGCGTGGGTCTATATCGGGACGATTTTGTTGACCAAACGCGACTACGACGGCGCTATCCCCGCATTAGAGAAGGGCTTGACACAATCGTTGCCTCCTGCCGTCGCCGCCCCTGGTTGGGTGAACTTGGGGGTCGCCTATCAAATCGGGCGACGGGACTTAGAGAAAGCCATCACCGCTTACACCAAAGCCGTCAGCCTCAAACCTGACTTGCCCGAAGCCCACTTCAATCTCATCCTCGCCCACCTTGCCCAAAACAACTTCTCCGAAGCCCTCAAAGCCAGCGAGAATGCCTTCAAAGCGATGGGAAAACTTTTGCGCGCCGAACAAACGCAGGCGACTTTTGAACAGGTCTTGACTTTTTTGCCCCGCGATTACGACCGTGCCTTGCAAGTTTTGCGCAGCCTCGCCGAACAGCAACTGCCCCGCCCCGAATTCCACGACTTGATGGGCAAAGCCTACGAAGGGCTCAAGCAATTCAGCCGCGCCGCTTTGTGCTATGGGCAAGCCGCCGCCTTAGCCCCACAGGTCGCCCAGTATCACGCCAACTTCGGTTGGGCGTTGGGGCAGATGGGGCAGTGGGAGGCAGCGGCGAGGGTGTTGGAGCGGGCAACTTCTTTGGACGCCCAAAATGCCTTCGCCCTCCTCTCGTTGGGCATCGCCTACAGCGAATTGGGACGATGGCAGGAAGCCGCCCGCGTTTTAAACCGAGCCGTTGAGCGGGAGCCCCAAAATTGGGTCGCCCATGTTCGGTTGGCGGCTGCTTACGAGCAATTGGGCGACACCAAAAAAGCCATGCAGGAATACTTGGCGGCTTTGGGCATCAAAGAAGACCCCGCCGTCCTCAACAACCTCGCCCGCCTTTACTTGTTGGAAGGCGAACGGGCGGAAGCGACTAACCAATGGGACGCTTTGGCGGATGCCGCCCAACAAGCCGTCGGGCGACTTCGCCGTGCCTTGCAACTGGACAGCAACTTTTCCGTCGCCCGCCTCAACCTCGCCATCGCTTTGCGCCAGTGGGCAAAAGCCCAACGAAACCTCGGTCAGGAAAAACAAGCCCTTGACACCTTGCAGGAAGCCGAACGAACCTTGCGGGAGCAACTGAAGCGGGAAAATAATCCCCAACTCTTGCTGGAACTCGCCCGCCTCATCGGCGACCAAAAGCGGTGGGACGAGGCGATGCAACTTTGTCGGGAAGTCCTCAAGGGTGACCCGCGCAATGTGGACGCTTTGTTGCTGATGGGCTATTTGTGCGTTAGCGCCAGTCGCCTTGCCGATGCCGAGCAAGCCTATCAGCAAGCCTTGAAGGTGCAACCGCAAAACGCCGATGCGATGACAGGTTTGGGCATTGTCGCTTACCTTCGGGGTCGCTACGACGACGCCATCGCTTGGTTTGAGCGCGCCTTGAAAGTCAACCCCAACCATCCCCAAGCCCGCCAAAACTTGGAAATCGCCAAGCAAGCCAAAGAACGCCGTTGAAACAGTCAAGCAAGCAATCTTGGGGTGACGGCAGTGAAGCGGGTCGGCATCCTTGTCGCTACCCACAAAGTGGGCGTGGACAACGCCTTAAATGCCCTCGTTACCTTGCTGGAAAGTTGGGGGGCGGAAATCTTGATGCCAAAAGAAGTCGCCCAACGGGTCGGGCGTCCTCAAGCCGTTGATTTGGAAACCTTGCGCACCGCCGATTTGCTCATCGCCTTAGGGGGTGACGGTTGCGTCCTTTCCGCTGCCCGCCTCGCCGCGCCTTTCGCCATCCCCATCTTGGGCATCCGATTGGGTGGGTTCGGTTTCCTCGCCGAAGTGGAAGCCAGCGAGATGGAAACGGCATTGCGACGCCTTTGGGAGGGCGATTTCGTTTTGGACGAACGGCTCATGTTGCAAGTGACGCATCAACGAGAAAGCAGCACCGATTGGTCGTCTATCGGTTTGAACGATGCCATCTTGCTCAAGACGCCCGCTTCGCCGTTGCCCTCGTGGGAAGTTTGGGTGAACGACGAATTGCTGGCACGCTATCCTGCCGATGGCGTCGCCGTCGCCACGCCGACGGGTTCTACCGCTTACACCCTTTCCGCTGGCGGTCCTATCCTCGCCCCCGATGTGGATGCGTTGTTGCTCATGCCGATGTATGCCCACACCCTGACCTTGCGCCCCTTGGTGTTGCCCTCGCAGTCAAGGGTGCAGGTTCGGTTGCTCCCTCAACGCCGTCCCGTTGCGGGCGAGATTTCGGTGGACGGGCAGGAAACGCACCCGATTGCCCCCGACGACTGCGTGACGGTCACTGCCGCTCCCTTTCGGGCGAAAATCGTCCGCTTGGGTGGCTTTTCCTTTTTCACCCGCTTGCGCCAGAAACTCCGCTGGGGCGAACGGCAGTAGCCTCAAAAGGTGCTAACCTGTCGTGCCCTTTCGCTTCTGCCTCCCCCTCTTGACGCTCTCCCCTTGCCTCGCCAAAATTGCCAACGGCTGCCGTCAGGCAGCCTGACAAACTGAAGACTGGGGGGTGTCTCTGATGCGCGGTATTTGTCGCCAAGTGTCGTCCCTCGTCGGTCGTCCCCTTTGGCGGGTCGCGGTCACGGCTTTACGCTGATTGAGTTGCTGGTCGTGATTGCGATCATCGCCATCCTGGCGGCGATTTTATTCCCCATGTTCAGTCAAGCACGGGAGAAAGCCCGCCAAGCCGCCTGCACCAGCAACGAGAAAAACATTGCCCTCGCCTTGCAACAATATGCCCAAGACTACGATGAAATCTTCGTCTACTCACCGACTTGGTGCAACATCCCTAGGCGCAATAGCAATCAACCTTGGCGCCCTTATTACCTTTTGGTTGACCCCTATTTGCGCAACCTGCAAGTGTTCACCTGCCCCAGCGCCCCGATGTTCTCCAACTGCACGGGCGGTAGCATTCCTCATCATGGGGTCAACGATGCGATCAACTGGGGATGGGTGCCTCGCACTTTTCGGCTTGGTTACGGCATTAGCGAAAACATGCAAAATGGCGAACGCCCCAACTTGCCCAATAATGATCCGCTCTACATCAACTGTGGCGGTTTGCGGGGAGCAGGGCGATTGGCGAACCGTCCCACGCCTGCCGACACCACCGTCATCTCAGATAGCCCTGGTTTGGTGAACAGCGGTGGGCGGATTGGGTGGGCAAATGTCTGCGCTGCGGAATGCAACCCCGGCCGCCGCACCGACGCCAACACCCGCCATTCTGGTGGTAGCGATATCATCTTTATGGACGGTCATGTCAAGTGGTTCCGCTCCACCCAAGCCAAAAATAACTGGGACAAGCAGGTGTGGGCAGCAGGCTGTGGTTGGTGGGGCAATGGACGGCGATAAAAAACTCCAATGAAAGGGGCAGGCTCTTTTGCTTGCCCCCTCGCTTATTTCACCCTTTGTGGGGAGGTTGATGAGGGGATGAAGCAACAGGTGCCGACATGGCTGGCAGCCGTGATTATCGTGGTCGTCATCGCCATCGTGGCGGGCGTCTACATGATAGTGGGGCGTCCTAAAACCATGCAAGCGCCAGAGAACTTCCAACCGGGCAAAACGGCAGCACCGATGCGCCCACAAGGCGCGCTCGGACCGATGGGTGGTCCTGGCATGGGCGGCACGATGACCCCTGCCCCCCGCACCGCTGCGCCGACACCGCCTCCTGCAGGCGCACAATAAATGTGGTCATCCTATCGCAGCCATCCCGTGCCTCGTGTGCCATATTGAAAACTGTCCACCGTAGCCATTTGAGCCGCAAACGGGAAAGCGGGCGCAGTGTGGGATGGGATGGCAGATGTTGAGCCACAGGGAACGGACAGGTTTCATTCCGACCAACCCGATGGTGGGTGAGGCGGGCAATTGGGAAAATTTTCGGCGTCTCATTGAGCGGCAGTTGCTGCCGTCCTTGGATGCCTACGGCGCCCCTCTCTTTTTGCCCACCCCACAACCCCTGCCACCCGACGCCCGCATTCCCCTCATTGACGGCATGCTCTCGTCGCCTTGGCAAAACCCTTACCCGCTCTTTGTCTATGTCGCCGACGGGGTTTGCCTGATGATGTTGAAAGGGCAATGGCTGCAAGTGCCAGCGGGCAAAGGCGTCTTCGTCCCCGCCCACACGCCATATGTCGCCCACGCCACCCTCGGCGACCGCCTCGTCCCTTGTGACCTGCTCAACTTCAGCGTCTTCTCCTTCGGCGTCCTTGTCCATCGCTGCCGCCTAACGCCCCACGAACACCTCAAAAGCGTCCACTATGCCGTCTTGAACCCAGCGCTGTGGGATTTGTGTTGCCTTTGGGCGAACACCCTTACTGCTTCCGCGGGCAAACCCACGCTGGGCGCCAAAGGGTTGCTGCTGGCGTTCTTCAGCCTCCTCACGCAAGGGCAAGCCCTCCCCTTTCAAGCCCAGATGGACGATTTGCTCCCGCCTCAATGGGCGACTTTGCCCCTGCCGTTGCAGCGGGCGATTAAGTGGCTGCACCACGCCTTTGAACGCCCTTTCCATTTGCCCCGCTTGGCGCAATACTGCGGTGTCAGTCCTGCCTATTTATGTCGGCTCTTTCGTCGGCATTTGGGCATGACGCCTATCGGCTACCTCACCCGCCTGCGGTTGCATCTCGCCCGCCGTTTGGTGGAGACGACGGAGTTGAGCCTTGCGGACATCGCCTTCCTCGTCGGCTACCGCCAACTCACCTACTTCGTCCGTCAGTTTCGTCGCCTTTTCGGTCAATCGCCGGGGCGCTTGCGTGAGCGCCGACGACCCCGCCGCGCCATCCCCGTCGCCCCACCGTTGCGTTGATGCGCCATGAAAGGTTGGGAGCGACTCAACGCTGCCATCATCGCCTGTCAGCAATGCCCTCGTCTTGTCGCTTATCGCCAACAGGTCGCCCAGCAAAAGAGGCAGCAATTTTGCGACCAAACCTTACTGGGGCAAACCCACTCACGGGCTTCGGTGACTGAAACGCTCGCCTCGTGTTGATCGGCTTGGCACCTGCCGCACATGGCAGCAACCGAACGGGACGCATCTTCACGGGCAACAGTTCCGCCCAAACGCTGAACGGCAGCGGTTAGCAAGACAATAGTGACTGGTGATTGGCGACTGGTTGCCGTTGACGAATTGCTATTCGCCAGTCGCTAATCGCTTGCAAGAGACCTCTGCCGATGGGGAGGGCAAGGGCGC
>Ga0079992_138068_pt1 | contig 21380 bp, 27 predicted proteins | sample FaiFalFF_MnMetaG_3_FD_69197 | JGI IMG/M metagenome (GOLD analysis project Ga0079992, IMG submission 69197) | Freshwater microbial communities from Yellowstone National Park, Wyoming, USA - Fairy Falls B (FF_Mn_B) MetaG (SPADES assembly) (version 2) | ecosystem: Environmental > Aquatic >... | reverse complement strand
TCATGACACTTCGTCCTGTTGCGATGCCTTATTCATCGCTCTATCAACTTCCCATCTAACGAAATTGCCAGCCGACAATATGGGCACTCAGCAAGGGTGCGGGCATCAGGAAACCATCGGTAACTGGGTTCGTAAGGCAACCCTTGTGCCATCTTTGCCATCTTAAGCAGGTAATCAGGGTCACGAGCACAAAGCAAAATACCCTGAAACTCCATGTAAGTCCCTTCCAAGAAGGCAGGAAGGTCAAGGAACTTTTGCATGTCGGGTGTCAAGAGGACTGACCGCCCTGAGTCCACCCAAAAGCGTTGGATGAAGGGCAATGGTGGCGGGAAAGGCACTTTGTCCTTGACACTACAAAGGCGTGCGACAACCCAAAGGGCTTTCAGGTTGTAGGAACAAGCAGGTTCAATCTTCAATTGTGTCTGCCAATCCCACCACCATCGCCCCGTCGTTAGAGCAAAGGTAACGAGAAAAAGCAAAGCACCGATCCCTAAGTTCCGGATGGGCATCGCAACCTCACCATCGGGGTGCACGGGGTTGAAGAGAAAGCGCAGTTACGCCTGTTCGTGTAATAGAAAGATGGTGGCAAGGGTGCAGGACGAGGTTGGTAGTAAACATCAACCAAGCACCAAGCATACCGCCATTGCCAGTAAGGCAAAGGGACACAACACCACCTCATAATTCGGGTAGAGTAAACACATTGAGGCGGACCAGCCGCAATTTGATCGGCACACTGAGTAAGAAGAGTTTGGTTAGGAGAGATGCCTTGTAAGTAGGCGAGACCCAACATCATCAGCGATGCCAAGACGACCCAAAGGTAACGGCGCAACATCGTTCATCCCCCCTTATCATCTTTTTTGCCCCCTTCAAAGAGGGCATGGAGAGTTCTATAACGACCCCAAGGCACTACTTCCACAACGCCATCATAGCGGGCAAGAACCGTTTGAATATTCCTGAAGTGAGGAAGATGCCAATCGCAAGTAAACAAGGGCGATTCAGGAAGAAGTCGCGTGCTACCGCCGCCGTAAAGTTCCACAACCAAGAAGTTGACGAAATATTGATAACTCGTTAACCACTCCCGTCCCTGCCAGCGAATAACTTTGAAGTTCATCGGCATGGGATTTCCTAAGGCATCTTCCGCGTAGTGATATCGCCCACCAGTGAAATCAGCGGGGCAAAGGAAAATGGCATCGTCACGCACATATGGGTTCAACATTTGCTGAACAAAACCATAAATGCCCTCAGGGGTCTCAACTGGGTTTTCTATTGGCACGGTGTCCCAATCGTTTTCATACATGTGGACGGCTAAGACAAGTTGGCGAAGGTTGCTGATACAACTGCCCAAGTAAGCCCGCTGCCGAACTTTACTTAGGACAGCAAAGTTGATGGCAGCAAGGACAGCAATCAAGGCTATGACGATGAGCAACTCAACCAATGTCATTCCTTTCCTCATTCCCTCTCACCTTCCTACCTTTTTGCTCACCTGCTCCAACTCTTTCGCCCAACGGTCAGCGCTTAGTTAGAGCGCAAAATTCAAACTGACAGGAATAGCGCTACACTTTGCGCTACTGAGTAGCACGACAGGTTAAGCGTGGCATAGGCGTGCACCTCTCACTCGTTGCGTAGACTCGGTATCTTCTTTTGAACCAAACTGAACGAGGTGCCTGCGGGTGTCGCCAGATTTCTACGATCCATGACTCACGGAAATATCCAGGTAAACCCATGTAGATACAACAGTCCCGTTGAACTGCTGTAGCAACATAGCAGGGAGGAGGGGTGTAATCGTCACATTGTGTGAGTAAAGGTTGCAAGGGTAAGACTTGGCTACCCACCCAAACAGCAAGGAAGCATAACCCAAGGGCACACACCAGAAAAAGTGTTTTTGCCCTTCTGAACTGCATCGATTATCCCCCCTTTATGGCTTTCCCTTCACGAAGTTATTGCCTTCACTGGCAAAGCGAGCTCTAATTTCTCGGTAAAGCCCGATGGGAACGAACTCCACAGTCCCGTTGTAGCGAGCCAAAAGGTAACCCCTGAAGTGTGGAGAGTGCCAGTCACATTCCAAAATGGGTGAATTTCCCTGAAGCTGGGGATTGCCCTTCCCATAATCCATCACGGTGACAGTGTTGATCATGTACCAATAACTGATTCGCCACTCCTTGCCCCGCCAGATGGGGACAGGTTGAGGTTTAGGTCCATCATCAGAATATCTGCATTTGCCTTCTGTGTAATCGGCAGGACAAAGGAGCAAGGCATCTGAGTGGATATAAGGCTGGATTCTTTGCTGAAACCAGCCCCACCATCCATCAGGGGTCTTTACATGCTCTTCAATTGGCACAGTGCCCCAATCGTTTTCATACATGTGGACGGCTAAGACAAGTTGGCGAAGGTTGCTGATACAACTGCCCAAGTAAGCCCGCTGCCGAACTTTACTTAGGACAGCAAAGTTGATGGCAGCAAGGACAGCAATCAAGGCTATGACGATGAGCAACTCAACCAATGTCATTCCTTTCCTCATTCCCTCTCACCTTCCTACCTTTTTGCTCACCTGCTCCAACTCTTTCGCCCAACGGTCAGCATCCCAGTGGTAACCCACCAAAGGGCTAAGGTAGCGGAGTGTGCCATCGGAAGCGATGAGGTAAAAGCGGGGCATGTAAAGGGCATTGAGGCGTTGAAAGACCGTTAGTTGTGGGTCACGCGCCCACACGATTCCTGCCCAATTTTGACTCAAGCGCAAAATTTCAGCGTCGGGTTGCCCAACGAAAACAATGACCATACGCATTTTGTCAGTGTGGCGTTGAGCAAAGGCTTGGAAGATTTGCAATTTTTCTTCCATCCCGCAGTGAGCACAAATGAAAAGCAATCCCGTCATCTTGTCGTCAGAGGATAATTTCAACGGTCGCCCTTGCCAATCGGTCAGCCCTTCCAGTGAAACAATCGTGCCGACTTTGGGGTCTTTCTGGGCGGTCAGGCGCATGAGAGGTGTCCACTCTTCAGGGTCAATGCCTGTCAAACGAAAGTAAAGCGCCATCCCGTAACCTTTTGCTCCCAAATACCAACCCGCAAAAGCGCAAGCGAGCCAGAAAAGAAGAACCTGCCAATTCTCTTTGCCCCACGCCCGCCACTTTGTCAATTTACTCTCCAACTTCGTCGCTCCTTTAGGCATCTCAAATGCCCTCCCATTGCGGCAAGTTGCTACACTTCAACCCACCTTGCCCAACCTTTGAGCCACTATCAATTATGACGAGAGAGAGTTTGTAAAGACATAAGACCCCACCAGTTTTGGCGATTTTGACGGCAATTTTGAGGTTTCGGGCTACAGGACGGACAGCGTTCATAAATGCTCGGTTGACCGAGTCCAAAAACTTCTGATAAGCAATCCAAGCAGGATTGACGAAGAAGTGAGCCCAAAGGCAACTGCCAAGAGTGCTTCAGTGATTTCGTTTTCTGTCACCGTTCTGTTGCCTATCAGTTGCTCCCAGTTTCTGGCTAAAGGAGTATCTTGGTGCCAGACCGATGGCACTTGGGAAGCGCGCGAAGGAAGGGAGCGTAAATGCGTCTTGGTCTGATGCAATTGGGACGGTCAGCAGAGCGTGGTCTTAAACCGCATTCTTGCACAAAGTCTTTGAGGTGTTCATTTCAAAGCAACCATTGCCCATCGCCATCCGAAGGCACTGATGAGAGGGTAAGGTAACCGTCTCAGCAGTTTTTTCGTCTCTATCTCTTTGTCGAGCCTTGCGCTTAACTGACCAACTGCTCAAAGTTATTCCAGTAAAAATTCGTCTGACCCTGAGAGACCAAAACCGTCAAGCCCAAGTCTCGCGAAAATTAGCCCAAAATGCGGGAAATCAAATGGGCCGGGCAGGATTTGAACCTGCGACCTTGGGATTAAGAGTCCCCTGCTCTGCCGGGCTGAGCTACCGGCCCATCACTTTGGCACAATTGCTGCCTTCAACATTCCTCAAGGTTGCCGAGAAGGACTGAGGGCGACAGCAAATATAGCGCAACGATCGGGCAAAGTCAAGGCTCAAGCCTTTCATGAATTCAACACACAACTCGCAACTCCCTGAGGCTACTAAACGGCTGGCAAAATTTCTATGGGGTGACCGGAAAATGGAACGGGAGAGCGAACCGCTTCAAGCCACTGTGGCTGCACTTAACTTGGACGACGAGGCTTTGATTGAGCAGTTGATAGAGCAAGTTTTAGAAGGACACCCGCGCGCCGAGCAGTGGCGTCAATGGAGGGAAGCGCTGGAAGAGCGGTTGGAGAAGTTGCTGGAGTTGAAGGCAAAAGGCATCGTTGAATACCCGAACTTGGACGAACGCATTGAAGAACTCAAACGATACATCGCCGTCTTGCGCGAAGAGGAAATCATCACCGAGTTCGTCGAGCAGCAAGTGAGGATGGTCGTCGGTAAAGCGAAGTTGGAGCGGATGGCAGGTGAGGTGTTGGACGAGGAGTGATGCGACCTGAAAGGTTCACTGCGACAAAAGTCCTTGATAGAACCCGGCGACTGCACCCATCATCTGGAAAATCAGGTAAACGAGCAGCAGAATCATGAACCCGTAGAGGGCGAAGCCCGCTACAATCGGCATTGCCTTCATTCCCGTCTTCGCTTCGCTTTCCAGAAACTCTGCCGCTTTGGTTAGGGATTCGTCCAAGTTGCCTGACTTCTCACCTGTGGCTACCATTTGGACAACCAAGGGCGGAATGAAAGGCATCTGCCCGATGACTTGTGAGAACTTTTCGCCGCGCTGAAGTTGGACCTTGAGCCTTTCTGCCGCGCTGATGATGAACGGATTGCCAGTTGCTTGGGCTGCGAGTTCAAGGCTTGTATCAGGCGGAATGCCTGAGGCGTAAAGAAGCGACATTGTCCGAGCGAACCTTGCAGCCGCGATTTTCTGGAAGGGGATGGAGATTATCGGCAGGTGCAGTAGCACCAACTCAGTGTATTTCGCCGTCCCTTTCATCATTGACAAAATTCGCCAAAGTAGCCACAAGCCGATGAGAGCCGCCAAGAGTTTCAGGGTGTTTCGAATCATCGTGACCACAGGGCTGGCTGCTCCGATTGAGGTAGCGATGCCTAAGACCAAAAGCATCGCCAAAATTGCACAGCCCATGTAGGCTTTGGCGAAAATCGTGCCCCGCTTGAAGTCCTGCTCAAACTCCGCTTCACGCTCAAAGTGCTCTGCCAGATGCCCGAAAACCTGTTCAAGCCGACCACTCCGTTCGCCACTCTCCAAAAGGGGCAAAACGAACATCGGGAAGTCGTAACCTGACTCACGCAATGCTTGGGAAAGCGGAACGCCCTCAGTGACCCTTTTTGCTGCGAAGGCTGCAACTGATTTGAGAGGAGAGCGCTCCGTCTCGGCAAACAACTGCAAAGATTCGCTGAGGGGGATGCCTGACCGGTAAGTGTTGTAAAGGTGGCGGAAGAAGACTGCCAAGGGGCGAGCAGGAACTCTGAAAAATGCGAGCGGTGAAGGAGGTTTCTGCTCGGTCAAACGAACCGGGATGAGGTCTTGTTCCCGCAACCTTTTAGTTGCATCGGCAGGGTCGCCGGCGGAAATAGTGCCACGCCGCAGTTGCCCAGTTTTATCCCGCGCTTCATACTCGTAAATGGGCATTGCCAACTCACCTCAAACGCTTGTCGGGGTTGCCCTTCACAAGTTTGAAGCGTTGGTGGCATTGTTGTAATGTCCTGTGAATCGCTCAGCGCATTGGGGTGATGGAAAGATGCCGCAGTTAGTTATCGTCGGTTCGGATGACCTTTACCCAGCCGCTCAAACTGTTTGTGACTACCTCGCCGAGAAAGGGTTTGATGTCGTCAAAGTGGGTGCATTGGTCTCTGGCAAGTTGGAGTCTTGGGTAGATGTCGCAGTTGAAGTCGCGAAGCGAGTTGTCAACGGTGAGGCAAGTTTCGGCGTCGTCATTTGCTACACTGGCACAGGCGTTTCAATGGCGGCAAATAAAGTCAAGAGGGCAAGGGCTGCACTTTGCAACGACGCCAAAACCGCTGAGGGCGCTCGGAAGTGGAACGACGCTAACATACTTGCAATGAGCGGTCGTCTCGTTGCACCTGAGGTTGCACGCGAAATTTTGGACGCTTGGCTCTCAACTAACGAGATTGACCCAAGCGAGGCGGAAAACATTGCAAAGTTGAAGGCGTTGGATGAGTCGTGAAAGGGGTGAAGATGCCGTGAGCGCTTTGTTGGATGCTCTGAGGAAAGTGGTCAACCGGGAAAACTTGACTCAGGCTGAAGCGAAGGAAGCCATGAGTGTGATTATGCGCGGCGAAGCCACTCCCGCTCAAATTGCCGCCTTTTTGGTGGCGCTCCGCATGAAAGGAGAGACGGTCGCCGAAATCACTGGGTTTGCCGAAGCGATGAAGGAAAGCGCCATTAAGGTTGACACGAAGCGGCGACCTGTGGTAGATACTTGCGGGACAGGGGGCGACCGAATCAAAACTTTCAATGTCTCAACGGTTGCCGCTTTCGTGGTTGCTGGCGCAGGTGTCACCGTCGCGAAGCACGGTAACCGCTCCGTGACGAGCAGGGCTGGCAGCGCTGATGTTTTGGAAGCGTTGGGTTTCAACCTCCAGATGCCGCCGGAGCGGGCGAAACAAGCCCTTGACGAAATTGGCATTGCTTTCCTATTCGCCCCTAACTTTCACCCAGCAATGAAACATGCCCTCGGTCCGCGCCGTGAAATCGCTTTGAGGACCGTTTTCAACTTGTTGGGACCGATTGTCAACCCTTGTCGGTTGGACGGTCAACTTATGGGCGTCTATGAAGGTTCGCTGACCCCTGTTGTTGCTCGCGTGCTTTCAAATTTGGGCGTCAAAAGAGCTTTTGTCGTTCATAGCCTTGATGGGATGGACGAAATTTCGGTGACAAGCGCAACTCAAGTGAGTGAGGTCAGGGAAAGCGAAATCAGCACCTATGTGCTGTTCCCTGAGGACTTCGGCTTCAGCCGGGCTGACCCACGAGATTTGGAGGGCGGAAACGCGGAAGAAAACGCCCAACTCCTTTTGTCGCTGTTGAAAAACGAGGTGGAAGGACCGAGGCGCGATGTCGTCGTGTTGAATGCCGCAGCAGCAATCGTGGCAGCGGGAGTAACGGACAGCATCAAGGAAGCAATCCCCATCGCGGAGGAATCCATCAAAAGCGGCGCCGCCCTCAAAAAACTTGAGGCGCTCATTGAGTTCTCGCAAAAGGCATGACAGAATTTCTGGTGGCTTTGATTGGAGGTGCGAAATATGTCGGAGGTCAAGAGGGAGAGCCATTTAATTGAAGTCAAGCCGGGCGTTTACAGTTTCGCTGACTCTGAAGAGGCAGAGCGACGCATCAGACAGGAGTTAGCGAACCTATATCGTCAAAACTTGGAATTGTGGCGGAAGATAGGACACGGCAATTCAAGTTTATGGCGGGAAACTGAGGCGCTTATCCGCTGGCTTGAGAATGCCAAGGAGTGAAAGGGCTTGTCTGGGCTGGTTGAGAGGTTCGGGATGTGGTTGGTGAGGCTAATCGTAAGCAAACTCCCCAGATTTGCCAAAGTGTTGGAGCAAGTCCTTTGCGAGCAAAGGGTTTCTCAAATTCGTGAGCACGCTATCACCTTCATGTTGGAGTGCTTGCGCCACGAGTTAGTAGCCCTTAATGCTCACTTGGCACTTCCCGACCTGAGAGCAAACTTAATGCTCCTGCAACCCAACGGAAATTTGCGAATGGTTTACACTTCGGGCGACTATTCGTTGGCGGAGAAGCAACTTGAATGGAGAGAGGGCATAGGGTGTTGCGGAATGGCTTGGGCAAGGAAGGAACCCACTGTCACCGACATTGAAGACACCGAAAGGTTGCCTCCACCCTACAAAGAAGTCGTGCAACATGTCCAAAGTGTTTTGTCGGTTCCCTTAAGGCGGCGAACAACCGGTGAGTGAATTGGCGTGTTAAATGTTGATGCCCTCAAACCTTTGGAACAATCCTGTTTGGGTGAACCTGAAATGAGGGATGCGGTCATCCGCTACGCTTTAGGCATTGAACTGCTACTCTAAAGTTGGAGGCGAATTGAATGCAAATTCGCTGGGAACTTTTGGTCGCTTTCGTCGTAGCGGGCTTATTGACGATGGCATCGGTGCTCGTTTTCGCTGTTTTCATTGCGAGAAAGACAGGGGCGTCGTGGAAGTATTGGCTTTACGGTGCAGTCGTGTTCATCGTTTTTCAAGGCGTTTTGAGGTTGCCTTGGTTGATCCCGTTGAACATTTTGCTCCACAATGTGTTGCGTTCTTCAGTCACCGCGTTGATTGGGTTCACCGCTTTCGCTGCTCTGACAGCCGCTTTGTTTGAGCGAGGCGGGCAGTGGGTTTTGTTTCGGAAGTTTGTGAGACCAGAGGAAAGAACGGCTGCAAATGCTCTGATGATTGGTGCAGGTCACGGGGGCGTAGAAGCCTTCTTCATCGGTTTGCTCATTGCGCTGCAAGGTTTGAACTACCTTCTGCTTTTCACGCTGCCACCAGAATTGGTCAAAGGTCAAGAACAAGCCATCGCTCAAGCGAAGGCGGTGTTCGCTCAACTCGCATGGTGGTCACCGTTCATGGGGATGTGGGAACGATTGAGCACGCAAGTCTTCCAAATTGCAGCGACCATTTTGGTCTGGCAATCGTTCCGAGCAGGAGCGAAGTGGTTTTGGCTCGCTGTTGCTGCTCACTTTGGCGCTGACTTCATCTTCCCGCTGCTTCACCATCACACGCAGCGATGGTTAGGCATGGACTTCAGTTCACTGGTGACGGAGTTCGGCATTACAATTTACGCTGCTATTTGGGCGTATGTGGCTTGGCGGTGTCTTAAAGTTGCGAATTCGATGCAAGAAGGCGAGGGAATTGGCGATGAGCATCCTGCGGAAAATCCTTGAAGCGAAAAGGGAAGAGTTAGAGGAGCGGAAGCGGAAGATACCGTTGAGCGTGCTTCAGGGGAGGCTTAACGAAGCGCCAAAGCCCCGTTCTTTTGCAACTGCTTTAAAGCGCAAAACGGGCGAACCAATTAGGCTCATTGCCGAACTCAAAAAAGCATCGCCTTCAAAAGGCGTTTTCCGAAGCGATTTTGACGCCGAGAAGATTTTGCTCGCTTACGAGCAATCGCCAGCGTCTGCCCTTTCAATCTTGACAGACGAAAAGTTCTTTCTGGGCAGTTTGGATAATTTGGCGCTCGCCCGCCGTATGACGACGAAGCCGCTTTTGCGCAAGGACTTCATCATAGACCCATATCAACTTTACGAGGCAAGGTTCTACGGTGCTGATGCCGTCTTGCTTATCGTCGCTGCCCTTGATGACGAGAAATTGAAGGAACTGCTCAACCTTGCCAGCGAACTTGGCATGGATGCTCTGGTTGAAGTCCACACGGAAACAGAACTGGAAAGAGCGATGGAAGCGGGGGCGAAACTCATCGGCATCAACAACCGAAACTTGCAAACCTTTGAGGTTGACTTGAGCACAACTTTAAGGTTGCGGAAACTAATCCCGAACAGTTGCATTGTGGTCAGCGAGAGCGGAATTGAAAGCAGAGAAGATGTCAGAGCCCTTGAGGATGCAGGCGTTGATGCCATTTTGGTCGGAGAAGCGCTCATCCGAAGCGATGACCCGAAGGCGAAAGCGAAAGAGTTACTCGGCATAAGCAACTGAGGGGGGCGTTAAAATGCCCGTTGCCAAAACAGACCGTGTCCTTGAAACCGAAAAATGGTTGCCGAAGATTTGCGAGGCGTTGCTTGAAGCCGACCCAGAAATCGTCGCCATCGTCCAATTTGGCTCATCCGTTTACGCACCCGATTTGGCTTTGGACTTGGACTTGCTTGTGGTGACGAGGAGGAAGAAGGACAATAGGGTTTATTGGGACGCAGTTTGTGGTTCAGGGCAACCTTTTTGGGTGGATGTCGTCATCGTTGAGGCAGGGGAGCAGTTGGGCTTTTTGGGAGCAGCGGTTAGGGCGTTTGGCAGGTTGGTCTGGGGCGACGCCGAAGCAGTCTTGGAGGTGACAAAAAGCATGCCCGTCCCTACTTTTGATGAAGCGAGGGAAGTTTTGGATGAAGCCCAACGATACCTGCAGGACGCAATGAATGCGACGACACCGACTCGACGGGAAATGCACTATCGCAACGCCTTCAATGCGTTGTTTGATGCTGCTCGTTTGGCTGCGATGGCATTTTTGTTGACGGAAGAAACCCGATGGGGCATTTTAGCAAACCGCTTACCTGATCCTTTTGACCAACGCTTTCGCTCCATCGTTGAGGACCTTCATGTCGCCATTTTTTACCGAAGGGTTTTGCCTTTGGATGTTGAGGCAGAATTTGAGAGGCAAAGGGAGCGTGTCCGACAGTTCATTGACGACTTGGAAACAGCAAGCAAAAGACCATGACGCCTTAAGTGATGAGGTGCTGAGCATGGCATCAACGCTGACAAACCAAATTTCGCCCATTGATTTGTGGCTTCCGAAGATTTGCGAAGCGTTGCTTAAAGCCGACCCCGACATCCTTGCCATCGTTCAATTTGGCTCGTCTGTCTATGCCCCCGAACTGGCGCTGGATTTGGACTTGCTCGTCATCACTCAGCGCAAAAAGGACGACGGCGTTTACTGGAACGCTGTTTGGGGTGCTGGGCAACCTTTTTGGGTGGATGTTGTCATCGTTGAACGGGGCGAGCAGTTAGGTTTTCTGAGCGCTGCCGTGCGTGCCTTCGGGCGGTTGGTGTTTGGCGACGAGCAAGTAGTGCGGGAGGTGACGAAAGAGATGCCCGTGCCAACTTTTGATGAGGCGCGACAGGTTCTGGAAGTCGGGCGCACTTATCTGCAAATCGCCCCTCAAGAGCCCAATCCTGTCCGAAGGGAAGCACATTACCGCAATGCCTTCAATTCCCTGTTTGATGCTGCTCGTTTGGCTGCGATGGCATTTTTGCTGACGGAAGAAACCCGATGGGGTGTTTTAGCAGATCGCTTGCCCGATCCCTTTGACCAGCGCTTCCGCGCCATCATCCACGACTTGCATGTGGCGATTTTTTATCGGCGGGAATTGCCTTTGGATGTTGAGGCAGAATTTGAGAGACAAAGGGAGCGTGTCCGACAGTTCATTGACGACTTGGAAACAGCAAGCAAAAGACCATGACGGAGGTTGCAAGATATGCTTTCGCTGCTGGATTTGGAGTTGGGCGTTTGGGTCAAGTTGCGGAACGGGGAACATGTGCTCATCAGGAAGTTTCGCCGAACGGACGGTGATGCCCTTTACGAGTTCTTCACCAAGGGGCTGTCACCAACGAGCCGAAAACTTTACTCCGCTCAGCCTTTGGACAGGAATTTGGTGGACATCATTGTGAGCGAGGTTGATGCTCCCGATGTCTTGAGGTTGGTCGCTTTTCATGGGGAGCGGATTGTCGGCTACGCCTACTGGAGGCAGCAACTTTTCAACCCGAAAGTCCCTTTGCTGAGCATAGCCATCGCTGATTCCCATCAAGGTCTGGGATTGGGGCAAGCGATGATGGAGTTGCTCATTGAAGGTGCAAAACTGAAGGGAATGGAAGGGATTGAATTGCATGTCCTCAAGCACAACCAGCGAGCCATCCGGCTCTACCGAAAACTTGGCTTCAAGGTCGTCGGCGACACCGATAACGGAAGGCAGTGGATAATGGTGCTGCGCTTTAGCGATGACGAGCGATAAAATTTGAATGCCTTCCAAATCCCTTTCGCGGAGGTGAATGTTTGTGGCAAAGTGTCGTTTGCGTGAAAAAGAGTTGCGAAGGCGACGACACCGCTATTGGAAGCGCAGGAAACAGCGGATCAAGCAAGCGATATTGGAAGCAAGGTTGCGGAAATTGGAAATGAAGCAGCAACAGGCTGCCGCAAGCGAATCAAGCGGGGAAATTAGCGCCGAAGCAATTTCGCAGTGACGGTTAAGTTGCAGTGAAAGTGGGCGCAACTCTCTGGCAGTGCAGGTCGGTAAAAACCCGAAAAGAGGGTGGGGCTTATGCGAGTAACTTGCCAAGCGCCGGTTCGGGTTGACTTAGCAGGGGCATGGACGGATGTTGTGTTTTTCTATGAGCCTTTTGGCGGCGCAACGCTCAATGCCGCCATCGCCCACTATGTTTACGGCGAACTTTTGGTCGGCAAGGACGCACCGTCTGGTGAAGGTGTTCACATCCGATACTACACCGAAGTCCCGACGGGTTCGGGCTTGGGAACTTCGGCGGCGATGAATGTAGTTTGGCTGGCTCTTGTCAAGGCTGAGCCAGTAACGACCCAAGAAGCGCGCCAATCCATTGCTGAAGGAGCGTATCAAGCCGAGAAGATTTTGGGCATCATCGGCGGGAAGCAAGACCAATACGCTGCCGCTTTCGGTGGCATCAACCTTTTTGAGTTCCGAAACGATGGAGTAACTGTCAACCCGGTCAGGATACCGCCGGAAAAACTTTCCGAACTGGAGAAACTTTTCGTGCTTTGCTACACTGGTGCGTCCCGCCTTTCGTCCCGAATCCACGAAAATGTCTGGGGTCGTTTCGGTCGCGGCAATCGCGAGGTCATTGACGCTTTGCTCACGATGAGGGACAGCGCTTACGAGTGCAAGGCAGCGTTAGAGAGAGGCGATTGGAAGCGGGTGGGCGAAATTTTGTCGCTCCAATTTGAGTGCAGCAAAAGGTTGGACGCTTCCACGAGCAATGAGACCATTGAGCGCCTGTTTGATTTGGTCAAGGACGAAGTTTGGGGAGGCAAACCTTGCGGTGCTGGCGGGGGAGGTTGTGTTTTGTTTTTGTGCAAGGACGAAGCGGCTAAGTGGCGTGTTGAGCAGAAACTGTTAGAGGCGAAAATGACTTTGTTGCCTTTCCGCTTTGACTTCAATGGGTTGACGGTCAAAATCGAGCCTTAGGAGGGAAAAACATGGCGAAATACATCGGCATCTTTGCCACTGCCTGTTTGACCCGCAGGCAACTTCAAGACTTGATCGCCCGTTTGAGTCAGCAAGGTGAAGTTTACTGCGAGAAAGCCTTTGCTGGGCTTATAGACGGCGTTTTGGTTTGCCTGTTCAACGCCCCAAATCGCGAAGCCCTTGATGCCTTCTTTCACCAGCACGGGATGGTGGCGGAACACATCTGGAGAATTGACTTGGAAAGCAGGGACGGCGAACTTGTTTCCGTGTGAGCGAGAAAAGGGCTTGACAAAAAGTGAAAACCGAAAAACTGGCGGCAAAAACCGCTATTTTGCCCCTTGCGTTTCCTTCGCCTTCGCTTCACACTTTTGCCCAACGCTTTCGGTTGTCGTTGCCGCACGCGGCACCGAACCTTGAAAGAAGGGGACGGAAGCCGCTGCCGAAGACGAGCCGGGGCGAAATCAAAACTTTCAAGGAGGTTCGGTGCTGCTATGGCAAAGCACCGTGGGACGGTTAAATGGTTCAACGAGTCGAAAGGCTTCGGTTTCATCGCTTGCGATGACGGGACGGAGGCTTTCGTCCACTACTCCGCCATTGAAGGTCAAGGTGGTTTCCGCACCTTGAAGCAAGGCGACCGAGTGGAGTTGGAAGTCGCTCAGTCCCCGAAGGGTCCGCGAGCACAAAAAGTCCGTGTCCTGAAGGGCAACGATTGGCTCTAAAGTGAACTGAAGCCTTAGACAGAAAGCGCCCCAAACCGACACAAAGTGCCAAATCGGTGCAAAGTCGGTTGGGGCGTTTTTTTCTTTTTGCACCGAGGTGCTGCACTTTTTGCCCGAGTGTGCTATGCTTTTGGGCTTAGAACTTGCGCCTTGATAGTTGTCAAAAACTAATGACACCGCAACGAAACGGTTTGCAAAACTGAAAAGCCAATTAAATCTGGGCGACTAAGGGGGTATGGTGAACGATGTCGGAACTCGGATTAAGGGAATGGCGAGACCTTGCTCCGCCCAATCGGATTTTGATGGGACCTGGACCAAGCAATGTTGACCCGAGAGTTTTGAGGGCTATGGTGCACCAGCCCATCGGGCACTTAGACCCAGACTTCTTGACAGTTATGGACGAAGTGCGGGAAGGACTCCGCAGGCTCTTCCGGACGCGCAACGGATTGACCTTCCCAATCTCAGGGACTGGCTCGGCGGGAATGGAAGCGTGCCTTGCGAACTTGATTGAGGACGGTGACAAAGTGCTCGTCTTCGTGAAAGGTTACTTTGGCAACCGCATGGCTCAAATGGCAGAAAGGCTCGGGGCTGAAGTCATAGTCGTTGAACAGGAATGGGGCAAAGCCTTTGACCCTGACGATGCGTGCGAGGCTATACGAAAGCACAATCCTAAGATTGTCGCTATCGTTCACGCCGAGACATCAACGGGTGTTCTTCAACCCGTTGAGGAAATCGCAAAATGCGCCCGCGAACACGATGCCATAATCGTCTTGGACACAGTGACTTCGCTGGGCGGTGTCCCGGTTTTGATTGACGAATGGGGAGTTGATGCCAGTTACTCTGCAACTCAAAAATGCGTGGGCGCTCCGCCCGGCTTAGCACCGGTGACTTTTCATGACCGAGCGGTAAAGGTTTTGAAATCCCGCAAGCGACCTTGCCGAAGTTGGTATTTTGACGCTTTGCTCGTCAAGACCTACTGGGGCGAGGATAGGGCTTACCATCACACCGCTCCCATCAACATGGTCTTTGCACTTCGCGAAGCCCTCAGGCTCATTGAAGAGGAAGGCTTGGAGAACCGTTGGGAACGCCATCGCATTAACGGGCTAGCTTTGGCTAAGGGTTTGGAAGCGATGGGATTGACTTTGCTTGTCACTGAACCTGAGCATCGGCTTCCGGTCTTGACGACAGTGCTCGTTCCCGATGGAATTGACGATGCTCGTGTTCGGATAAGACTTCTCAATGAGTTTCACTTGGAAATTGGCGCAGGTTTGGGACCACTTAAGGGGCGCATTTGGAGGTTCGGGTTGATGGGATACTCGTCCCAGAAGCGGAATGTCTTTCTGGCGATTTCGGCTCTGGGTGCAATTCTCAGGGACGAAGGTTTCCCTTGCGATGTGGAAAGTGGTTTGGCGGCGGCTCAGGAAGTTTACCGAAGCCACGCTGCTGTCGCCGTTGAAGTTTGAAGCGGCGAGACCGAGATGGTGAAAAAGCGCTTCAGGTTACTGCCGTCGCACTTGGTCATTTTGAGTTTTACTGTCATCATCGGCGCAGGGGCATTGCTTTTGGCAGCACCTTTTTCTGCAGAAATGCAGCCCCTTGACTGGGTGGATGCTCTCTTTCTGTCCACCAGCGCTGTTTGCGTGACAGGTCTGTCGCCAGTAGACCCGGGCAGCACCCTTTCGCTTCTCGGACAAATCATCCTGCTGTCTCTCATTCAGGTTGGCGGGTTAGGCTACATGACCATTTCTGCTTTTGCGGCGATGTTACTTCGCCGCCGACTCTCGGTCTCTCAAAGGCTCAGCGTTGAAATCATGCTGGGCGAGTTGGTTGAAGCGTGGCGTTTGCTCCGATACACCATAGCCTTTACCTTCGCAACTGAACTTGCGGGGGCAATTTTGCTCTTTCTCGCATTCGGGCGATACGAACTTCCCTTTGGTGCGCGGTTGTGGTTTGCCATATTTCACAGCGTTTCTGCCTTCTGCAATGCGGGGCTTGATGTTTTCGGGTTGGTCGGCAAGGAGAGGGGATGGGAGGGAAGTCTCCAACCTTTCGCCCAAGACCCTTTCGTTGTCTTGACTGTTGCTCTCTTGCTCATGCTCGGCGGCATAGGCTTCCCTGTGATTGTGGAAATTTCGGACAGACTCAGGGGAAGGAGGCTTCGTTGGTCAGTTCATGCCCGAACAGTTTTCATCGTCAACTTGCTCCTGTGGTTTGGCGGTGCTTTGCTGATTTGGCTCTTTGAGCACAGCAACCCCTCAACGCTCGGTAATCAACCTTTGCCAATTCAGGCTATGTCCGCTTTCTTCCAATCGGCGACCGCTCGGACGGCAGGTTTCTCAACCGTCCCGACAGGTTCTTTGACCGCAGCATCCCTTTGGCTGTTGTGCCTTCTGATGTTCATAGGTGCGTCTCCCGGTGGAACCGGGGGCGGCGTGAAAACCACAACCATAGCGGTCTTGGCAGCGGCAACTTGGTCAAGCGTGAGGATGAAAGAGCAAGTTGTGATTTTCCACCGCTCGGTTCATCCGGAACGCCTCTCAAAGGCTGTCGCCTTTACTCTGTTGGCGATAAACACCATCGGAGCAGCCACTTTGCTTTTGTGTGTCACAGAAGGGGCATTGCTTGCTAAAGGTGTTCCGCATGGACCACTTAGCCTGTTCTTTGAAGCCGTTTCAGCGTTCGGCACTGTCGGCTTGTCCACAGGCGTTACCCCGTTCCTCAGCGCCGGCGGCAAACTAATTTTGGTGGCGACAATGTTTGCTGGCAGGGTTGGTTTGCTCACATTGCTCATAGCAATCGCTGGTCGGAGCGTTGAACCTGTGCGCTATCCTTTTGGAGAAATTCTCGTCGGTTGACAGGAGATGATAAGCCATGAAGCGATGCAGCATTTTGGTCATCGGCTTGGGTTACTTTGGTCAAGCCGTAGTTCGCGAATTGGTTCGGATGGGGCACGAAGTTGTCGTGGTGGAGAAAAATCCTGAACTGGTGGAAGACTTCCGCGACATCGTTGAGGATTTGCGGTGCGCCGATGCCACTGACGAAAATGTCCTTCGCAATTTAGGTGTTCAGCACTTCGATGCCTGCGTCGTGGCAACGGGCACGGACTTGGGCAATAGCGTCTTAATCACGGCTACGCTGAAGGAACTGGGAGCCCGTTTCATCGCTGCCAAGGCTGTGACGGAGCGGCAAGCGCACATCCTTGAGAAAATCGGAGCCAACTTGATTGTCTTTCCCGAGAGGGAAGCGGGTGAAAGGTTGGCTCACCAACTGCTTTCGCCCGGGCGGATCGCTGCCTATTTGGAACTTGACCCAGACTGGAGTCTGGAAGAACTTGAAGCGCCGAAATGGATGGTGGGCAAAAAACTCAAAGACCTTGACTTGCGGCGCAAGTATGGCGTGACCGTAATCGGCATCAAGCGCAACGGGAAAATGATTCCAAACCCCGGCGGCGAAGACGCCATCTTGGAGAAAGACCACCTGCTCATCTTCGGGAAAAACGAGGACTTGGAACGCATCCTTAGCATGTGAGTTGGAGGCAAATCAACAAGGAGGGTTGAAGATGACTTTGGAAGAGGTGCAGAGGTTGGCGCAGGAAGCATTGACACCCAACTATTCGCGGTTGCCTGTTGCTTTCGTGAGGGGTTACGGGACGAGGCTCTGGGACACGGAGGGGAAGGAGTATTTGGACTTTTTGACCGGCATCGCCGTTTGCGGGCTCGGGCATTGCCACCCAAAACTCACCGCAGCAATCCAGCACCAAGCGTCAATGTTGTGGCACACCAGCAACTTGTTCCATAACCCACTGCAAGCGAAATTGGCTAAACGGCTCAGCGATTTGAGCGGCGGTTACAAGTGCTTTTTCTGCAACAGCGGCGCTGAAGCCAACGAGGCAGCGTTGAAACTTGCGAGGAAAATCGGCAACGAGAAACTCGGCGGCAAGTGGGAGATAATCGCCACCATTGACAGTTTCCACGGGCGAACCTACGGTGCCCTATCGGTCACTGGTCAACCCAAATACCATCACGGCTTTGAGCCTTTGCTGCCGGGCGTAAAGTTCGTCCCTTTCGGGGACGCTGAGTCTGTTGAGGAAGCGATTACTGACAAAACTTGCGCCGTTATCCTTGAACCAATCCAAGGCGAAAGCGGCGTCCGTGTCCCGCCCGATGACTATTTGCCGAGGGTGGCGGAAATTTGTCGGGAGAGAGGGGTCTTGCTAATCCTTGATGAAGTCCAAACGGGGATGGGGCGGACGGGCAAATTATTTGCCTTCCAACACTACGGCATCCAACCCGATATATTCACCCTCGCAAAAAGCATCGCCGGTGGCTTTCCGATGGGGGCGATGCTCGTTAAGCCTGAATGGGCTGAGGTTTTGCAACCGGGCACTCACGCATCAACTTTCGGAGGCAATTACTTGGCGTGCGCTGCGGCATTGGCTTTTCTGGATGTCCTGGAGGAAGAGAAGGTGTTGGAAAATGTCCAGCAGATGGGCAGTTATCTCATGGCGAAGTTGAAGCAGTTGGACGCTCCCATCAAGGAAGTCAGGGGCAAAGGGTTGATGGTTGCGGTGGAATTCACTGAGCCCATAGCACCTAAGGTCCGAGACGCATGCCTTAAGGCGGAGCCGATAGGTTTGGTCGTCAATGCCATCGGCGATTACATCCTTCGGTTTCTCCCGCCCTTGACAGTGACAGCCGAAGAAATTGACCAAGCGATTGAGATTTTGCGGCGAGCAAATGCTGCGGTCTGAAAATTTTTGCGCTGCTGGCTTTAGCCGCAGTTGATGGCGCAACCAAAAGCGAACCATGCTACGGACTTTAGTCCGTAGTTGATGACGCAGAACCTGAGCGCCGAATTTAGTCGGCGAAAATTCGTGAAATCACCACCCGACTGCTGCATCAATAAAAAGCCTTCCGACCTATTGGCGAAATCTATTTGACCTGTGGAAGGGTTGCCGCAAAAATTTCCCTTGCTGTGGCGGTGACGGTGCTGGTGCGACCCTCGGGTTGCAAACCCGATGGCGGGACGAAAGGCGTTCCGACTGGGTTCAATTCCCAGCCCCGCCTGAAGCAAAACCCAAAACAAGGAGGTGCGCAACTGTGCCGAAACTCAGCATTCGCATCGCATACTGCCAACCTTGCGGACACCAACCTCACGCCATCCAACTGGCAAACCAACTTTTGGGCGATTACGGCATGAGGTTCAACAGGGACATGGAGGTTGTGCTCGTGCCTGTTGACAAGGGCGAGTTTGATGTGTTCGTCAACGGTGAGAAAGTTTTCTCCCGCTATGAAGCCCAAAGGATGCCGACCGTTGAGGAAATCAAGGCTGCGATTGAGGAACGGTTGGCGAAAACGAAGTGAGCGAATGGCGAACGGCGAGTTGGCAAAGGGTTGATGGCACAACCGAAAGCAACCATGCTGCGGACTTCGGTCCGCAGTTGATGACGCAACTAAAGCCATCCATGCTGTGGGTTTCAACCCGTAGTTGATGACGAAGAAACCTGAGCGCCGATTTTAGTCGGCGAATTTTGGGAGTGCCGAGCCAAAATAGTAGTGAATGGCGAACGGCGATTGGTGAAAGGCAAATGGCAAGCAAAAAGGGAGGCGAAAAATGATGCGGCGATGTCCAAAGTGCGACGAGTTGCTTTGGCAACGAACTTTTGATGGCGTGAGTCTGGAAGGGTGCAAAAGTTGCGGCGGGACTTGGTTTGATGCTCGTGAGTTGGATCAGATTTTGCAAGACCCGAATTTGCTTCTCACCGTTGAAAACGCCTTCCGCAGAGGCGAGCAACTTCCCATGCGACCGAGGGCGACAAACTTGTGTCCAGTTTGCCGCAAGCCCTTGATTGCGTTCCGTCACCCGAAAATCCCAACCGTCGCCCTTGAAAGTTGCCCCAAATGTCACGGAGTTTGGGCGGATGAAGGTAAGTTGTCGGAAATTCGTAACGCCCTTCAACCTCAGCCGCAACCCCAGCCTGCTCCCGCTGAAGACCTGACAGTGACAAAAGATTTACCAATCGTGCGAGGTTATCACTTGCCGGAAATTCGCCCGACCAACGGCATCTTAGACCAACTGCTTCGTGGGTTGATGTTCGTCCAAAGTGCCTTCACTTTGCTGCTTGAAAACCCACGCCTCATCTTTCCGATTTTACTCAACATCGCTCTTGGGCTTGGATTGTTCGTTTTGATTGGGCTCGTCGTTTGGGCAATTTCAGGGTTCGCAACTGGCACCGCTTTGAGCAACTGGATTGAACGCAACTTTGCCTTAGTGCTTGTCCCGCTCGTGTTTTGGTATCTCGCTACCGTCATTTTGGGTTACCTCCTCATGGGTGCGACTGTCAGCATGATTGACGCTTACTTGAAGGGACGCCCTGTCAGTCTGTCTGTGGGCTTTCGTGATGCCCTCAAAAACGCTGATGGACTTTTGAGCCTTGCCCTCATCAACATCGTCATCGGTTGGCTCACTTCGTTAGCGGAAAGCCGTTCAAGGGACAGTGTGACCGGCGCCCTCGGAAGCCTCATCAGGACGCTGGCTGAAGTCGCAACTTACTTGACTTTGCCCATCATCATCGTTGAAGACCTGAGCCTCATCCCCGCCCTCAAACGGGGCATAGAAATTTACCGCCGCCACCTTTTGCCCATCGCCGTCGGCGAAGTCGGTGTCAGGTTCGTCTCAAACATTCTCATGAGCGTTGCCATTTTCGTTGCAGCGGGAATTGTCTTTTTGTCAGTCTCACTCGGAATCCTTTCCGACTGGCTGGGAGTTTTGGGGCTCATCGGAGGTGTGTCCGTAGGAGCATTGCTTGTCGCAATTGTTTTCGCCATCAACTCTTTCATTGCGACCGCTTACCACACTTGCCTTTACCTTTGGGCAGTTGAATACGAGCGAGCAGCCACGCCAGAGCAAGTCGTCGTCCCAGCACCTCTGGCTGCCGCACTGGCTTGACATGGAGGTCTTTATTCTCGTGCCCAAACTGCCGAACCTTATGCCAACTCCCACGCTTTCAAAACGCTCATCAGCGAGGGCAAAGGTTCCTGCCAAAGCCACTCAACCTTCAACCAAAACCCTTTCAAGACATCGCTGCGGAAAACCCCTTCTCTGCCAACAAACGCAAGCCGAAATATCCCGTCTTCGCCCCTTCGGTAAAACTCAGCCTGCTTCCTGTCAGGGTCAATGAGCCAGTATTCCCTAACACCCGCCTGCTCATACTCGTAAAACTTTTCCCCTCTGTCCCTGCTTCGGCTGTCGGGGCTGATAATCTCAACCGCAATGTCAGGTGCACCGTCAAGGTAGTTGGTTGTGATTTTGTGAAGGTTCTCTTTGGCAACGAAGATGATGTCAGGCGACCTTGCAGGGAGAGGTTCAGGCAACTTAACCAGAAAAGGTTCAGTGCGAACAACCCCCAAATCAAACGCCTCAGCCCAATGCTGCATCAAGGCAGCCAAGAAAAGCACCAACGCTTGGTGCAAGTTGGATGCTGGAGACATTATGAGCACCTCCCCATTGACCCACTCAGCCCAGATGTCTTCGTCAAGCCAAGCCAGAAACTCCTGCCAACTCATCTTTTGCTTCGGCGGTGCAACTTTCTGCTCAGTTTGCTGCAGTGCCATGATGGTTCACCTGCCCAAGCATCAATTCCGCCAACCATCAGTTTGCCACGCCTAAACGAAACCTTCCGCCATTTGGCTGCGAGCGGAATTGCCCGTGCAAACGAACAAAACTCGCTTCGGCACATCTCATCACCTCGGTCAGTTTGCCTG
>Ga0079992_132967_pt1 | contig 21389 bp, 25 predicted proteins | sample FaiFalFF_MnMetaG_3_FD_69197 | JGI IMG/M metagenome (GOLD analysis project Ga0079992, IMG submission 69197) | Freshwater microbial communities from Yellowstone National Park, Wyoming, USA - Fairy Falls B (FF_Mn_B) MetaG (SPADES assembly) (version 2) | ecosystem: Environmental > Aquatic >... | reverse complement strand
TCGCACATCGTAGGCGGGCTGCTGCCCGGGCGCCAAGCACCCGAAGAGATTACCCTCTTCAAATCGCTGGGCATCGCCTTAGAAGATGTGGCAGCAGCGGCTTCTGTGTATGAGGCGCTATGCGAGACTAAATAAAAAGGAGGGTGGCAGTGAAAGGAGAGCAAAGCCTGCCACCCCCAAGGAAGGAAGGTGAACTCGTTCCCATGCCTTAATTATGGCACATCGACTCCATTTCTGGAGTCCTGTCCACCTTCCTGCTTAAGATTACGGGCAGATGGGATGAAAAGTTTCCAAGCTGCGTTGGGGTCGCTTTGGCTTACGCCACGCCGCACGCTGCTGAGCGGGCTGGGCATGGCGGTGGGCGTGGCTGCCATCGTGATGCTGGTCTCGCTGGGCAAAGGAGTGGAGCGCGATGTGCGGCAACAGGTCGAATCGCTGGGCGTGAATCTGGTGATTGTGCTACCCGGACGAATCAGCCCCGAAAACCCGTTCAATCCGATGAGTTTCATCGGGTTAAGCACGCTGCGCGAGAGCGACTTGGCGGTGGTGCGTCAGATAGAGGGCGTCCAGCGTGTCGCCCCCATTATGTTCGTGGCAGGGGGTGCCAGCCGGGGCACGCGCTGGGCTGATGCCGCACTCATTATCGGCACCACCCCCGAATGGTTCCAAATGCGTCCGCATCGCCTCGCCGCTGGGCGACTGTTCACCGAGCAAGAACTCGACGCCCGTGTCTGCATCTTGGGACCCGAACCGGCACGCCAACTCTTCGGCGATGAGCCACCGCTCGGTCAAACGGTGCATCTGAACGGGGTGCCTTTTCGGGTGATAGGCGTCACGGCGGAGGAGAGTCAGCGTTCCCTGTTCGGTGGCGGTGGGTTCGAGTTCGCCCTCTACGCGCCCATCCGCAGCCTGCAGCAGGCGATGGGCAGTCGCCAGATTCACCGCGTGATTGCCCAGACCGCACCCGACCGAGAGCCACGCCAGCTGGTGGAGCGTATCCGGGAGGCGGTACGACGCAACCACAACGGCAGCGAGGACTTCTCTGTGCTGACCCAAGAGGATCTGCTCACCCGCCTTTTTAGCTTGCTGCGTATCATCTCAGTCGCCTTGACGGGCATCACCTCCATCGCCTTGGTGGTGGGCGGTATCGGCGTGATGAATGTGATGCTCATGAGCGTGACGGAGCGCGTGCGCGAGATTGGCATCCGCAAGACGGTGGGCGCACGCCAACGCGACATCTTCTGGCAGTTTTTGTTCGAGGCGACGCTGATTGCGCTGGTGGGAGGCGCGATAGGGGTTGCGATCGCTTGGCTCGCCTGCTACCTCATCGACCGCTACACGGTGCTGCACCCGCTGGTGGAGCTGGATACTCTCCTGCTGGCGCTGAGCGTCTGTGGGCTGGTGGGGCTGATTTTCGGCACTATCCCTGCCTATCGCGCCGCCACGCGCGACCCCGTCGAAGCCCTGCGCCATGAGTAGAATCGTCTTGACACCGCTGCCTATCGGCGCACGGGTAGAAGCGGGAGATGGAGAAGGCGCGCGATGAGAAGGTAGAGCAGCGCGCTGCTGCCACCCACAAGGAGCAGGGTGAAGAGCGAAGCCATATTCGGCTGCCAGCCCACCAGAAAGGGCGTGAGCCCTCGGTGCAGCAGAAACGCCCACACGCCCACTCCCAGCGACGCCACCCCTATCTGCAGCACAGGACGCACAAATGGCTCCGTATCCGGCGACTCGGCAGGGGGAAGCCGCCGCCGCAACGCCACCAGCATCCAGACCAGCTGGAGCATCGCCGCGAGGGAGGTCGACAACGCCAACCCCACATAGTCCAGCCAGCGCATCAACACAAAACAGAGCGGCACAAAAATCGCCGTCACCGCTGTGCCAATCAGCACGGGCGTCAACGAATCGCGCAGCGCAAAAAAGGCGCGGGAAAGAAGCGCCTGCCCCGACCAAGCAAACAAGCCAAGCGCAAAGCCACGCAACGCCGCCGCCACCATCTCGGTATCTTCGGGACGGAATCGCCCATACTGCAGCAGCACGCGCCCGATGTCCTCCGCCAGCACCAACAGCAGCAGGGTGGTAGGCGCCGTCATCGACCAGACTAAGCGCAAGCCGCGCTTCAACACGACTCGCAGCTCGCGCCATTTGCCCGTCGCCGCAAGCGCAGTCAGCGCAGGGAAAATCGCCAACGCCACACCCTGCCCCACGATGCCCAACGGCGCCTGCATCTGACGATTGGCATTATCCAACGCCGAAATCGCCCCCGGCGGCAGCCACGAGGCAAACACGCGCAAAATGAGCATATAAATCCCCGGCAGCGACAGCCCGAACATTACAGGTAGCATCAAGCGGAACACCTGCCGCACCCCCGGATGACGCCTGTCAAACAGGGGACGATAGTGGCTGCCCAAGCGCACCATCGCCCACAACGGCATCAGCACACTCCCCACAAAAGCGCCCAACAACGCCCCATACGCCAGACCCGCAATCCCCCATGGAATCGCCAACACCAACCCCCCAAATATGATGCCCAAGTTGTAAATGTTCGGTCCCAGCGCCGGCACCAGAAAGTGGCGGCGGGCATAGAGAGTCGCCATCATCAGTCCGCCCATCAGAAAAAAGATCTGCGACGGTAGCACGATGCGTGTAAGCCGCGTAGTCCACTCATAGCGCAACGGGTCAAAGCCCGGAAAAAGCAAGGCGACCGCCCACGGCGTAATCAGCTCCAGCAACAACACCAGCGCCGTGGTCAGACCGACCATCAGCGTGAACACCGATGAAAAGACGCGCCACGCCTCCTCTTGCTGCCGATTCTCCCAGTAGCCCGAAAAAACTGGCATCAATGCGGACGAGAGCGCCCCCCCTGCCACCATAAAAAAGAGCAAATCGGGGAGCTGAAAAGCGGCTCGATACGCATCCGTCCACTCATTCTGCCCGAAGCGATAGGCAATCACCGTATCCCGCAGCATGCCCAGCAGGCGACTGACGGTAATGGCGCCCATCATCAACGCAGATGCCCGCGCCCAGCTGTAGCCTGTGCCCGAGGAACCCGATTCACTTCCCATCGCCCGATAGGCGTAGCCCCATCACCCCCACCACAATCAACGCAATAAAAAAGAGACGCCAGAAATGACGCGATTCATTAAAATAGAGAATCCCTATCAGTGCCACCCCGACTGCCCCGATGCCCGTCCACACCGCATAGGCAGTGCCAATAGGAATTTGCCGTACTGCCAGCGCCAGAAAGAGGAGGCTCAATAGCCCTGCCACCACCACAATAGCAGCAGGTAGCGGGCGCGTGAAGCCGTTGGACAGCTTCAAAGCGACCGCCCACACGACCTCCATGATGCCAGCAATCAGAAGATAGAACCATGCCATGTTGCACCTCATGCAGGCGTGAGAAGGATTTCCGTTCGTCCGATAGGGTGCCCATCGCGAGAAGGCATTCCGTTCCCTGTCATGCCAGTTTACCCTGTTTCGCGCAGGTACTGGATACCCTGCTGGATAAACGCCTCGCGTGGCACGCCTGCAGGCAGCTCATAGCGTGCGGCGAATTCGCGCCACTCATCGATAAGCGTCATGGGGCGCCCCTCTTCCGAGCTGTCGCTGCGGGCGGTGCGTGCGTCGCGATACATGCGCAGGTCCAGATAGTAGTGCAGCGCCCGCGCACGCAGCTCGCGCAGCAGGTTTCCGTCAAGCCCCGTGCGATGCTCCGGCATCAAATTAAAGACACGCTGGCGCACGATGGCGTTCTCGATGGGCACCGACTCAGCGCGCACCCGGATCTGCTCATTAATCTCGGCGGCAGTGAGTTCCCGCGCATCGATGGGGAGCAGGTCATACACGGGGCGGGTAGGCACCGACAGGAATTGGTGGGTGCGCGTCTCCACCTCATACAGCACCAGCCCCTTCGGCTTGCCAGCCTCCTCCCAGATGTTGGTGCTGGTGAACTCGGTCGCACCCGCATAGATAGCGTTGGGGGCGACGGGGGTGTAGAGGTGCCAGTCGCCCAAGGCGATATAGTCCCAGTTCTCGCTCAGCACCATCTGGCGCGAGATTGGTCGCTCGATAGCAAAGGGAGTAAGCCCCTCCAGGATGCCGTGGAGCAGCAGGAGATTGACCTTCGCGTGGGGGTCTGGCTCGATGCGCGTGTTGGACAACGCATGAAGCCCGCGTGAAGGCACGCACAGCAGATGGGCGCCCAGCGAGTCGAGGGAGAGGCTTTGGATGCGGTCGGCAACAACCTGCACCCCCGGGATATGTTCGAACAGGGAGAGGATGCAGCTGCTTTCGGTGGAGCGCGGCGTCTCGTGGTTGCCCGCTATGATCACCAGAGGAGCATGATGGCGTTCGCGCTGCAACTGACTGAGCAGCCGGAACGCCCATGTCAGGCTATAGTTGGGCGGGCGTACCGAATGGAATAGGTCGCCCGTGATGACGATGAGGTCGGGCTGATGTTGGTGCGCCAGATGGAGTGCCTCGCGGAAGGCTTTCAGCACATCCGCCTCGCGCTGGTTGATGCCCTGTTGGGTCAAGCGGCTGTAGGCGCGATAACCGAGGTGCACATCGCTGATATGCGCGATTCGCATGGTTCTCCCTTAGCGGCGTGCGCCCACACGCTGGGTCAGGTGGTTTTCCAGGTAGACCTTGCCGTTCTGCACGGTACTCATCACTTTGGCGAGCGCGTTCTCCAGTTCGGTCAGCACCTCGTAGGCATATTCGTCGGCGCCTTGGCGGATTTGCTGCGCTTTTTGGCGTGCGACCTCGATCATTTCGCGTGCTTGCGCCTCCGCCAGTTGATACACCTCGGTCTGGGCGAGCATGCGCTCCTGCTCGGCGCGGGCACGCTCCAGAATCGCCTCCGCTTCCTGCCGTGCCTGATCGAGAATGCGCTGGGCTTCCTCGCGCGCCTGCTCCAGCGTCATGCGAGCTTCCATCTGGGCACCACCCATCAACCGATCGGTTTCGCGCAACACCCGCTCCGCCTTGTCCAGGTCGGCAGGTAGATGCGCCAGAATCTGCTGCACCAGATTGAGACACTCGCCCTTGTTCAGACCGAAAACAATCGGTCCGAAGCTCCGACTATTCTCCAGCCGCTGATCCAGCTCACGCAGCCATCGCCTAATGGTCAAGACATCCGTGTTCATCATTGCCCGGTCCTCCAACGCTTTCTGCCAGATTGGGAGGGGACACGGCATGCCGCGCCCCTACATGTCCCCTGTGGAGGGGTGATTCTCGCCCTCCGTCCTTTCTCCTGCCGATGGCGGAGCGAATTTCTGCCGTAGTCGCTTCTCCACATTCGCCGGCACCAAGGCGCTTACATCGCCGCCGAGCCGCGCCACCTCCTTCACGATGGAGGAGGAGAGAAAAGCATAATGCTGGTGCGTCATCAAGAAGCAGGTGTCCACCTCTGGGGCGAGTTGGCGGTTCATGCTCGCCATCTGGAACTCGTACTCGAAATCGGATACAGCGCGCAGCCCGCGCACGATGGCGCACGCGCCCATCTGCTGGGCAAACCGTGCCAACAAACCCTCCAACTGGATGACGCGTACATTCGGCAAGTGGGCACAGCACTCCCGAAGCATCTCCACGCGCTCCTGCAGGCTGAAGAGAGGCTTCTTATCGGCGTTCACCGCCACGGCGACAATCAGCTCGTCGAACAGTCGCGCGGCACGCTCAATTACATCGAGATGCCCCAGTGTCGGTGGATCGAAGCTGCCCGGATAGACCGCCCGTCGCGCCCTTTTACTCGCGTCCGCCATCCCCCAGAGTCTACCCGACGGCAGTGCTTTGGGGGTACAATTGGGGATGCAAGGAGGGTCTGAATGGCGATACTGATTGACTCGAACTCGAAGGTTTTGGTACAGGGTATCACGGGGCGCGAGGGCGAATTCCACACGCGCCAGATGCTGGAGTATGGCACGAAGGTGGTGGCGGGCGTCACGCCAGGCAAGGGCGGCATGGAGGTGCTGGGCGTGCCCGTCTACAACACCGTGAAGCAAGCGGTGGAGGCGACCGGGGCGAATGTCTCCTGCATTTTCGTGCCTGCGCCGTTCGCCGCCGATGCCATTCTGGAAGCCGCTGATGCCGGTGTACCCCTTATCGTCTGCATCACCGAGGGCATCCCTGTCCAGGACATGATTCGCGTGGTGAACTACCTCAAAGGCTTCACCCAGAGCCGCCTGATTGGTCCCAACTGCCCCGGCATCACCACAGCGGGCGAATGCAAAGTGGGAATTATGCCGGGCAACCTGTTCCGCAAAGGCAGCATCGGGCTGGTCTCGCGCAGCGGCACGCTGACCTACGAGATTGTGCATGAACTCACACGCGCTGGGCTGGGGCAGTCGACCTGTGTGGGCATCGGAGGCGACCCGATTATCGGCATGACCTTTATCGATGTGCTGCCGCTCTTTGAGGCAGACCCGCAGACCGAGGCGGTGGTGCTGGTGGGCGAGATTGGCGGCTCCGACGAGGAGATAGCCGCCGAGTATATCCGTCAGATGAGCAAGCCGGTGGTGGGCTTTATTTCGGGACGCACGGCTCCACCGGGCAAGCGGATGGGGCATGCGGGCGCGATTATCTCTGGCGGCAAGGGCAGCGCGCAATCCAAAGTGCGGGCGCTGAGCGAAGCGGGCGTGCCCATCGCCGATACCCCCGCCCAAATCCCGCAGCTCATTAAGGAGCGATTGTAGAAACCCGGGAGGCTACGGCTTCCTGCATAGGTCTGAGAGACTGTCCAGGAGAAATCGTTCTCGGGTATCCTCACCGTTAAGCAGGAATCGCCTCGCTCCTCACGAATCCATCCCCATAGAATGGAGGGATACCGATGCCTGCCCTGTGGCATAATATATCATATGACAAACCTGCCGGCGCCCACCTGCGGCGCAATCCAGACGCGCCCGCGGGCAATCTGGCGCGTGGGGGGGGGCGCCATGAACCACAAACCACCCCACCTCAAATGGCTGCACCGCCTGCCCAAAGACCTGCAGCAAGCCCTTTGCGACCTGCCCAAACCGCTGCAAGCAGCCGTCCACAAGGCAGTGGCAGCTTGCAACCCTCTTTGTTGTCCCCGCCTCTACGCCAACGACTGGCTGGAGGAGCTTTATCAAGAGGCGATAGTCGCCGCGTGGGAGGCACAGCAGAGTTATGACCCCAGCAAGGGCTGCTTGCTTTATCGTTGGGGCTTGCGAGTGATAAGGCAGCGGTTGCAGGCGTTTTGCGATGGGGTGTGGGATGCGGCGAGGCATGAGTGTGACTATCCGTGTGATGAGGAGACAGGTGAGGATGTGGAGTTTCCCGATGAGAGGGCGTTGGAGGCAATGGAGGAAGGGGTGGTGGCAGGTATGGTGCGGGAGGCACTACGGGCGTTAGGCGGGTTGGACGAGCAGATAGGGTTGTGGCATCTGTTTGAGTGGATGAGCGAGCGGGAGATGGCAAAGCGGTTAGGTTGCTCCCAGAAAGCAGTTAACAAGCGGTTGCAGAGGATAAAGAGGTACTTGCGCGAACGGCTTGGAGGTGTAGGATAGAGGATTTGTCTGGAGAAGTGGCTAAAAAGTGGGAGTGGAGGTACTCAAAAATGGCAAAGCCGGCTACATTATTAATTGGTGGCGGAGATGGCGACAGTGAACCAATCGCCTTTTGGCAAATCGGACCGATGTGGGGCACAACCAAGTGCGCTCGCCTTTGCCCCACATTCTCCCTCACCGTTAGACTAATTTTGGAGGTGAACAGAGATGAGAATGTCATTGACATGGTTGCTAAGTAGCGGATGCTTCTGTATTTGCCTGTCTATAAACACGCTATTCTGTCAGGAGCCCACTACCACTATCCTGGCGGAAAGGACTCTAAGGGATCATAGATGTGTCAGACGCGAGGCGAGAAGCCGCGTTATAAACTATGGCGTCTGCTTGGGATCTAAGCCCGCGCCCACGCCTACATTAGCACTAGAACAACAAGACCAGATTAACTGTACAGGAAAATGTATCATGGGGGTGAATCTGACGGAATATTACGAATGCGAACCCTACGAGGGAGCGAGCTGTCAGCAAAGTATAGGCTCTGTAAGGATTCTTGTTACGCATGAGGCACAATGTATTCCTTTCAGGGGAACCTCATGCATATGCGGGACCTATGTAGAGTTGCCGCCAGAAAGACAATATGAGGATACGATTCCTTACATAACCTGTAGCGGTGGAGGGTAAACATGCAAATTCTCAGGATATGTGCCATAGCGGTAGCGACGGGCTGCATCACGGCACATACCTGCACAAAATACACTGAGCAGGAAAAGCCCCATAATCGACAAGAGCGTACCATACGCTCGCTAACCCTCGAATGGATGAGCGTAACGCATCGTCGCATCTCGTTGGAATTTATACAAGAAGTCAATCTGCGACGCCTATCCATAAGCAAACAGTCGGGGGTTGAACTACCATTGTTAAATCCTGAAGTATCTGCCGCGAAACCAGTAGAACTTATCAGCTACTATACCTTGCGGAATACTCCACGCGCGAGCGAGTTCGTATGTACTTTTCAACGATTGTCGGTCGTGGGTACAGAACCGACGCCAGGATTGACCAATTACGAAAGGGTGTTTGTGTTTCGTCAAACTTCGGGAACAACAATACTCATTAGGCTGTGCTACAATTCAGAAGGTCAAATTGTGAGGGGTGACTTTACTGAGCTGCCGCGTGAAAAGGGCTACACCACTCCAAGCTTAGGCTTGTTGGTTCCTATAAGTTCTACAGCGTTTGTCTTTCTAAACGGCGTTTCGCCTTTTAGGTTGTTCGACACTACGCCAGAAGAGTGGAGACTCAAAAGCGTTTCCGAAGACGAATGGGTTTTTGAGCTGCAACAAACTAATCGTCGACTCCAAGTGCGTGTTTGCTTGAGCCGTCACCACCACGATGCTCCATCAAGGCTGGAAATCGAGCATCCTGACGGGCATGTAGAGCGATGGCGCACGCTCAAGTTCCAAAATATCGAAGGAACATGGTTTCCGTCCGAGGTTGAATTTGAGGTCACTGATTCCATGGGGCACATAAAATCAATCTATACTCTGCTTGGGGCTAAGCGGACTATGGAAGCGATACAGCCTATCTTAGATGATGAGTTTTTGCTGAATCGTTGGTATCTATCGAACCTAAATGCAAATGAAGAAATCACAGCGAACAAATTTGCCACGAGATCTTTCGTGCGTTGGAGTGAGCTGAGGGCAAACATCGGTAAGTAGCCCGAACCATCGTAAAGGGAAAGAGAAAGTCCTTTTTGTTATTCCATATGGTATCTGGACATCTCTGACCGTGTGCCGAATGTGTGGGATGGGTTCGTCGGGACTGTGAACCTGGAGAACCATATTGTGATTGCGACGGACGAAGCGGGGCATCTCTATCGGGTCTATACCGCCACACGCCGCCACTGGATCAGCGTGGACGATCCCGATGACCCCAATCGGGGCATGATGGTGACGGATGGTTTCTGGATTATTGAGTTCACGCCTGACGGGCGTTTTATTCGTTCGCGTGCGTCGAACCTGTGCCTAATAGGGAGCTATGGGCATCAGGGGGACCTTGTGGGGCGGATAATCAACCTGTGGGATGTGGACAAGAATGGCAATGTTTACTGGCTGGAGTTCCATCCGCGGTATGTAGAAATCAAAATGGCGCCGCGCTAACCCTGATGGTGCATTCCCCCATCGTTTGGAGGCATCTGCGGTATCCTTAAAAGGCGATGCATGCTGACTTGCACGCCCGATTGAGGAGCCTACCTGCGCAGCCGGGCTGTTATCTTTTCAAGGATGCGCAGGGAACCGTGCTTTATGTGGGCAAAGCGGTCAACCTGCGCCAGCGGGTGCGCTCCTACTTCCAAAAATCGGCACAGCACAACCCCAAAACGGCTCGCATGGTGCGCAAAATCGCCGACCTCGAATGGATGGTCACCGATAGCGAGCTGGAAGCGCTTATCTTGGAGTGCAACCTCATCAAAAAGCACCGCCCGCCCTACAATGTGCTGATGCGGGATGATAAATCCTACCCCTACCTCTGCTTGACCGTCACCGAGAAGTTCCCGCGCCTGCTGGTGACGCGCCGCGTGCGCCGGGATGGCAACCGCTATTTTGGTCCCTTTGCGAATTCGGGCGCGGTGTGGGAGACGCATCGCCTGCTGCACCGTACCTTCCCGCTGATTCCATGCGGCAAGGTCTGGTCGGGAGAAGCGGTGCAGCGACCGTGCCTTTACTATCAGATGGGACGCTGCCTTGCGCCCTGCGCAGGGCTTGCCGACGCCGACCAATACCGCCAGATTGTGCAGCAGGTCGCCCTTTTCCTGCAGGGCAAAGGCGACGCGCTGATTCGCCAGCTCACCGAACAGATGGAAGCCGCAGCCGAAGCACTGGAGTTCGAGCGCGCTGCCCGCATCCGCGACCAGATTCGCGCGCTGCAGGAGGTGCTGCAACGGCAGAAGGTGATTCACCCCGACGGCATCGATGAGGATGTGATTGCGCTGGTGAAAGACGAGCGGGGCGCATGCGTGCAGATGTTCTTCATTCGCGGGGGCAAGCTACTGGGGCAACGCCACTTCTTTTTGAGCGAAGGAACCGAAGAGAACCCCCGCGCGCTAATGACCGAGTTCCTGAAGCAGTATTATCAGGACGCGCCCGAAGTGCCCGAACGCATCCTGTTGCCCTACGAGGTGGAGGAGGCGCAGATTATCGCGCAGTGGCTGCGTCAGAAGCGGGGCGACGGCACGGTGGAGATTCGCGTGCCGCGTCGAGGTGAAGACGCCCAACTGCTCGAACTGGCAGCCCAGAACGCCGAACTCGCCCTGCAAAGCTTGCGCATGGAGTTGGAGCAGAAGGCGGAATGGCTCGAAAGTGCCCTTCTGGAGCTGCAGGAAGCCCTGAACCTGCCCACCATGCCGCAGCGCATCGAAGCGTTCGACATCTCCAACATTCAGGGCGTCGCGCCCGTTGGCAGCATGGTGGTGTTGGAGGGCGGTCAGCCGAAAAAGTCCGAGTATCGGCGATTCCGCATCCGCTGGCATCCTGAAACGCCTGACGACTTCGCGATGATGCGCGAGGTCATCACGCGGCGGCTGCGCGAAGCGTTGGAAGGCGACCCGAAATGGCGCACGCTCCCTGACCTGATGCTCATCGATGGGGGACGCGGGCAACTGAACGCCGCGTTGGAGGCGATGCACGCCCTCGGCTTCGAAATCCCCGCCGTCGGGCTGGCGAAAAAGCAGGAGCTTATCATCCTGCCCGATAAGGAGGAGCCACTGGCGCTCCCTCACCACAGCAAGGCGCTCCACCTGCTGCAACGGGTGCGCGATGAGGCACATCGGTTCGCTTTGAGCTATCACCGCAAGCTGCGTGAGGAGCGTGCCACCCGCTCGCCCCTGGACGAGATTCCGGGCATCGGACCCCGCCGCAAAAAGATGTTGCTGCGCCTGTTCGGCTCCATCGACCGCATCCGTGAGGCGAGCGTGGAGGAGTTAGCCTCCGTGCCCACGATGACGCGCAAACTTGCCCAGCAGGTGCTGGATTATCTGCGGGAGATATAACTCGACTTAGCCCTCGCGCAACCGCCTCAGCTCCGCTTCCAACTCGGCAATCCGTCGCTCGGCTGCCTCAGCGCGTGCACGGGCGATTGCCTCACGCTCCCGATCGATCAACACCAGATTGCCGTCAGCGTCAAAAAGGCGCAGCCATCGATAGCGCCGATTCAATACTTCGCCCTCCCAAACCCCTATATACGCACCCAACACCTTGCTCCAGAGCCAACCCCGCTCGTCGGGCACAATTGGTTCATACTCCAGCTTGGCGAAATCCAGGCGGAAGCCCGCCAACTCGCCAGTGCCCTGATCGTACCAGAAGTATTCGGGTACACGGAACACCTTTGCGTAAAGCTCCCTGTTCTCGTGCTTATCTTTGTGCGCGGTAGAGGGCGAGAGAAGCTCCACAATCAGGTCGGGGTAGCGTCCCCCTTCGTCCCACACAGCCCAGTAGCGGCGTGGCTTGGTTGCCTCCACCCCTGTGACCACAAAAAAGTCGGGTCCCTTGTAGCGCGTTCGGATGGGAAGCCCCTTCTTGACAAGCGCACTAATCTCCTCTGCCTGTTCCACATCGTAATACAGGAACATATTGCCGCCTGCATAGAAGTCGCGGCGATCGTGCCAGAGGTTATAAACCGACTGAATCAGCACTCCAATCTGGAAGTAGTGCCACTCGCTTTCCATTGGCTCACCATCATCTTCGGGCAGGTCAAGCTTGCGGATGCGCTCGGTCGCCTCAAGAAACCCATGCAACCACGCATCCAACTCAGGGTCGGTTGGCACTTGGACCTTGGTCTGGGCAGCCCGCTTTCGGGGCTTAACCTGCTTGGCTGGCGCTATCTTTGCCATAGCAGCCCTATTGTACCTCTTTTTAGCACGCGCCGCGATTCGCAAATAATCGGGAATCAGGAGAGGCTCTCCAGCATGCGGCGTAGATTCGTGTAGCAGCGACGCGCACTCTCAATAGGCGGGCGGATATAACGCTCCTGCTCCACGATGAGCCAGCGCCAGTTGTGCTGGAGTGCCAAACGCAGAATGGTGCGCATGTCAATCGCCCCCTCGCCCACCTCGATATCGTGCATTTCGGGCTTGCTGATGTAGTCTTTCAGGTGAATGGCGCGAATGCGGTCGGCATAGCGTTCGCAGAAGCGGGCGGCATCCTCGCCTCCGTACTCCACCCAGTAGGTATCTGGCTCCAGATTAAAATAGCGGGGGTCGGTCTGCTCCATCAGAATCTCGATGGCGGTCTTGCCGTTATAGGAGCCAAATTCGTAGCCGTGCAAATGGAGCAGGTAGTTCACCCCGCCCTGTGCCAGACGCTCCCCAATTCGGTTGAAACGCTCTGCAAGGCGCATCCAGTCATCGGCATCACGGCGAAGCGATTCATCAATCCAGAAGGTGATAGCGTGCGGGCAGTCCAACGCGCGGCAAGTGTCAATCACCGCTTGCGGTTCCTGCTCCAGCTGGTTCAGGTCAAAGCCCAATCCTGCCACAGCCAATCCCGTTTCCGAGAGGAGCGATTTCAGTTCGGGCGATGGTTCGCCGAAGATGCCGCTGGTTTCGATGCCCTCGTATCCCATCGCGGCGACTGCGCGCACCACGCCCGCAAAATCGTGCCGAATCTCGTCGCGCAAAGTGTAAAGTTGCAACCCAATCCGTGCCATACCGAAAGTGTACCCTCTGGCGAGCAGGAGTTTCACACCGCCTGCCGAATCGCCTCTTTGGAGGTAGAAACCGATGCATGCGACCGTAACCCATGAATCCTTCATCACAACCAGCGGGCGTGGACTGAACTGGGAACATCCAGCGATGAAGATGTTCCAGAAGGCGAAACGGCTGGGCACTTGGGACCCACTGGCAATCGACCTGCGTCAAGATCGATCCGATTGGCAGACCTTTACCGATGACCAGAAAGATGCGACCCTGCGCCTGATTGCCCTCTTCCAAGCGGGCGAGGAGAGTGTGACGCTGGACCTGTTGCCCCTTATTCAGGTTATTGCGCGTGAAGGGCGACTGGAGGAAGAGATTTTTCTGACCGCCTTCCTCTTTGAGGAAGCCAAGCATGTGGAGTTTATGAACCGCTTTTTGAAGGAGGTGGCAGGTGCGTGGGGGCAAGACCTTTCCCGCTATCACACACCCTCCTACCGTGCGATTTTCTATGAGGCACTGCCCCAAGCGATGCATCGCCTCCATGAGGACCCATCGCCCGTTGCGCAAGCAGAAGCCTCCGTGGTCTACAACATGATAGTGGAGGGCGTGCTGGCGGAAACAGGCTATTATGGCTTCTTCTCCGCCTATAAGCGGCAGCAGGTGATGCCCGGACTGGTACAGGGTATCGGCAAGATGATGCAAGACGAGGCACGCCATATCGCCTTCGGCGTCTATCTGCTTTCGCGTCTCATCGCCGAGCATGGCGACCCTGTATGGCACGCCATTCAGGAGAAGATGAACGCGCTGCTACCCTATGCGCTGGGCGTGGTACAGGAAACCTTCGAGCCCTACGAACCGCAGATGCCCTTCGGACTGCAAAAAGAGGAGTTTCTGAACTACGCGATGGAGCAGTTTATGCGGCGCGAGAATCGGTTAGCACGCGCCCGCAAACTCACGATGGAGCAACTGTACCGAGAGACCGACGAAGCGGAAGCCGAGGCTGCCGAATTAGTCGACTCCATCGTGCAGGTATAATCGTGCTGTGCAGTTGCCCATCGAGTTGGTAGAACAGTGCTTGGCGCTGATGGAACGCCATCAGCTGCAGGAGCTGAGCATGGAGATAGAGGGGCTGAGCGTGCATTTGGAACGCGCCCCGACACCTGCGCCAGTTGCTGCGGCGGCGATGGTGACGCCAGCACCTGCCGAAGAGCCTATCGAGCAGCCCTCCTTCATTCCCATCGAGGCGCCAATGACGGGCATGTTCTATCGGGGTCCCTCACCCAGCGAGCCACCCTATGTGGAGGAGGGCGACCTGGTGTATGAGGGGCAGACCATCGGCTTGATTGAGGCGATGAAGGTGTTCAACGAGATCCCCTCCCCTGCCACAGGGGTCGTACGCCGCATCGTGGCGCAAAACGCCTCCCTGGTGCAGCAGGGTGAAATCCTGATGCTGCTGGAGCCGCCCGAATGAGAACGCTGCGCATAGCCCTGTTGGGGGCAGGCACGGTCGGCGGCGGCGTGTTGAGCCTGCTGCGCGAGAATGCCGACCTGCTGGAAGCCCAAACCGAGTGCCGCTTCGAGGTGCGCTATGTGGTGGTGCGCGATCCCGCTAAGCCACGCGCCGTGCCTATCCCCCCAGAACAGTTGACCACCGATGCCACGCGCGCGGTGAGCGACCCGCAGGTCGATATCGTGATCGAGGTGATGGGGGGACTGGAGCCAGCCCGTACCCTGATTCGCCAATCGCTTCAGGCAGGCAAAAGCGTCATCACCGCCAACAAGATGGTGATGGCAATCGCGGGGGATGAGCTACTACAGCTGGCGATGGCGCATCGAGCCGATCTGTTTTATGAGGCGAGCGTGGCGGGCAGCCTGCCCATCTTGACCCTGCTGCAAGGCGCACTCGCAGGCAACCGCATCGAGCGTGTCGTCGGCATCGTGAACAGCACGACCAATTTCATCTTGACCCGTATGGAGCAAGCGATGGAGCAGGGCGTGCCCGTCAACCAAGCCTATTCCGAGGCGTTGGCGCAGGCGCAGGCACTCGGCTATGCGGAAGCCGATCCCAGCAGCGATGTGGAAGGCTATGATGCCCAGTATAAAATGGCTATCTTGGCGCGGCTGGCGTTCCTGCAATATGTGCCTGTGGAGAGCGTCTATCGAGAGGGCATCACCCATCTCAGCGGGCGCGACTTGGAATGGGCGAAACGGCTCGGCTACGGCATCAAACTGCTCGGTGTCGCGGAGCGCGTACCCGACGGACGGCTGAATGTGCGGGTGCATCCGACCCTGCTGCCCGCTGACCACCCGCTTTGCCAGCTTCGAGATGCCAACAGCGGCATCTGGCTGCAGGCGAACGGCTTCCGCGAGATGTTCCTGCACGGCTTCGCCGCCGGGGCGCGCCCGACCGCCAGCGCCATTCTGGGCGACCTCATCCTCGCGGCGCGGAACCTGCGCCTCGGCATCACCGGCACGCAACCCCAACCGGGGCTGCAACCGGGTGAAACCGCCCCTATCGAAGCGCTGAGCTTTCGCTACTATGTGCGGGCAGTCGGAGCGGATGAACATGCGCTGCAAGCGGTGCGCGAAGCCCTCGCCGACTGGACACCGGAGTACCAGCCTGCTGAACCGATTGCCGACGGCTGGGAGCAGGTGTGCCTGACCGCGCCTGCGCCCGAACCGCTCTTCCAGACCCGACTGGCATCTCTACGCCAGCACGCCAGCCTCCACCAACTTCAGGTTATCCGACTGCTACGATAAGATGCAGGCAGAGGAATATGCGCGGATGTTCCAGTTCGAGACCGACTACTGGTGGTTTGTCGGTCGGCGGCGGCTGGTGATGCGCTTGTTGCGAACCTATGGGAACCCCTGCACGGGCTGGTTGCTCGATGCGGGCTGCGGCACGGGCGCGCTGCTAAGCGAACTGCACCAGCAGGAGCCTGGCAGCCATCTGGTGGGGCTGGATGTGGAGCCGCGCGCTCTGCACTATGCTCGCCAGCGCGGTGAGTTCCCGTTGGTGCAGGCGCGGCTGGAGGCGCTCCCGTTTCGCTCCGACACCTTCCACGCGATAACGGCGCTCGATGTGCTGGAGCATCTGCCAGATGACCGCCCTGCCTTGCGGGAGCTAAGACGCGTGCTGAAGCCCGGTGGGGTGCTGATTCTCACTGTGCCTGCCTATCGCTTCCTCTGGAGCAAGCACGATATCGCGCTGCACCACTATCGTCGCTACACGGCACGCGAGCTGCGGGCGCGCCTGCACGAAGCGGGCTTCGAAGTGCGCAAGCTCTCCTACACCGTCTCGCTGCTGTTTGTGCCGATTCTGCTTTTTCGGTGGCTGGATCGGCTGCGTCCCAGCCCACCCGCGGCAACGCTGGTGCCGGTGGGCAAGCGGCTCAACCACTGGCTCATCCGATTGCAAGATTGGGAGTCGCGCCTGCTGCAGCGAGTGAACCTGCCGTTCGGCGTCAGCCTGGTCGCCGTCGCATGCAAAAGGTAGGGCGCACACCCCGTGGTCACTCCCGCTTCGATCGCCGCTCCTTCCATTCCTGCAGATACCCCTCAAATGCGGTTTTCAATTCGTCAGGCAGTGTGTCCAGCGTCGTTGGCTTGCCCTCGTTCAGCAACTCATAGTCCGGGAGACCAAAGCCGTATTGCATTGGCAAATGGATGGCATGACGCGTTCCCAGTCGCACTTCTAAGCGAAAAGTTTTCCGACGCGCAGGCATCAGCGAAGCCGCTTTATAGCGACTCGCGCGCATCTGCAGTTCGTCCAAATAGTCGTTATCATATTCGGAAGGCTCTTCCGCATGATAGATAACATCTGCCAGATCCCGAAGTGCATAAAAGCCACCCCAAATGCCTGCCCGTCGTGTCGTAAACACCCCTATTTTTTCGCCGCGGTCGCGATTATCCCGCTGAAGGGTGAGATCATCCGGTAAACCATCGGGATAAAATACATGGGGCAGACTTACATCGGCTATCTCCTGCTTCTCGCTTTCAACTGGGGCAGGGTATTTGTTCGGGGAAAACACTTTTTCCAGCCGCGCAGCCCCAAAATAGATATCGCGTGCCAGTTGCTCTCGCTGTACAGGGGAAAGCTCCTTCAGTGTCAGCGCACCACCTTGCAGCAGATGAGCAAGCTGTTTCGCGCTCAATTGGTTCAAAAGGCGGCAGTCCTGACCCCACATGAAGGTAAAATCCTCAGGTAGCAAGAGAGAACAGTAAACTCTAAAAACGGTAAGCATGATTTCGAATCCTGCTTGGTCATACATCTGAAGCAGCGTCAGATAGTCCTCCAGCTTAGGATAGCCGCGCTGACGCAACTGTTGCATCCAACGACTGAGCGCAAGCCGATCGGCTCTACGCCCCCACCAATACGATGACCAGCGCGGCTTGAACAATAGCACTTCTTCCCGCTCTTGCCACTCCATGTTCCTCCTGCGAAACCATTCCAGATAGACTTGCAGTGTATTGTGTCCTTGTGTGGGCAAAAACAAGCACATGCCGAGTCTATCAGGGATAAGCGCTATCACACGCATACAGTTGGAGTTAGGTGTGCGGGAGGGCAACCTGCCCTCCCGCACGTTTACCTTAGAAGTGGAATGACATCCCTCCGTTGAAGCGCGAGATACGCCCACCGCCCTCGTTTGTGAGGTCGATAGTCCAAAAGCCTACATTTAGACTGAACTGACGACTCACTCGGTAAGAAAGTGAAGCGCCGTAAGTAAAACCACTAGCAGGTTTGTCCTCCTCAAACTCTCCGGAGAAAGAAGCGCCAGAAACATAACCCAAGGTTGCGCCGAGAGTCCATCGTCCAGAGGGGTCTAACGCAAACGAACCCACGAGGTCTGCCGAAACCCAGTTGGCATTTCCGTAGTCCTCTATCTGGGCAACTAGGACACCAACCGAAAGACCGAAGTTATTCCTCAAAGTGCGCGCGGTCAACCAGGTTAGACCAAAGTTGTACCAATTGACATTAGCACTCTCGAAGCCAAGCGTCTGGGTGTCTCTGGATAACCATCCATTCAAAAGGAATTCCCCTTTTTGGTCGATGGGTATCTGAAACGAGACAAGCGCGCCGGTCTTAGCACGGGTACCTAATCCTTCCCATTCGAAGGATGATCCGTGAATGCTAACCGTGGATACCTTCTCGGTTTCAGGGGTTCGCACGACAATTGGTTCGAACACCTGACCCCAAGAGGTCGCAACGAACATCAAAAGCCCAACGATGCTGCTCAGTCGTTTCATTGTGATCCTCCTCCTTGGATGTATTGTTTCTGTGTCAACGCACAGAAATCTGCTGCTCTTGCATATCCAGAATGAGCACCTTCTGCACGCGCGCCCTGTTCCTAATCTCGTCCTTCAATTGCTCGAAGCTATCAATTTTGAAGGGCGAGGCAGGAAGATTCAGGTACTGGTGGGTAAGCAAGAACAAAAATCGATAAGTACCGCGCTGATCCCATCGTAGCCGAACGCTTTGCCCCTTCTGATCTGTATCGCGTAAATCGGGGACTTGAATGGTCTCACCTGCACGCACTCGGCTCGTCTGCTTATACGGATTGGGCAGCAACAAGCGAACAGTCTTATCTGGGGTGAAGCTGAGAATTATTAGATAGCCGTCCATCTGAGCCTTTATCGCGAAGCGCGGGAATTGATTGAGCCGATATGCGTCTCCGGGAAGATTCATTCGCACCTCCATAAAGGTACTGAGCGCGACTATAGCACGAGGTTCCGCGCCTAAAACCTTTTCTATGTCGCCTGGCTTGGTGATAAAATCCTTTTCAATCCAGTGGAGTGGTACCCCTGCGCGATACGCTGCGGCATATTCCTCCAATTGTTGCACCCGCCGCGGGGGGGATGGATGTGTGCTTAGATATTCGGGTGTTTCCTCCCCTACCGATTCTGCAAAACGCTGCAATGCCCGAAATCCCCGTATAGCGTCTTCAGGTGAGTAGCCAGCCCTCACGGAGTAGACAAAACCAAGGCGGTCGGACTCTAACTCTTGTTCGCGATTATATCTCAAAAGACCGAGCTTGGCTAATCTCAGTATTAAGTCAGCACCAGACAGATTTCTGAATGCTGCACGTACCACTCCTTGCGTCACAAAGGCTGCTCTCACTCCTTGAGCGAGGTGGCTTTGCGTAAAGTGTGCTATCTCATGCCCAATGATGCCTGCAATCGCGCCCTCGTCATTCCCAGTCCATCTCAGGACCCCTGTAAAGAAAAGCATCGAACCATCCGGGAGGCAGGCAGCATTGAAAGTAGGATTGTCTACCGTTACGAGAGTCATTTTGCGTTTGAACAAATCTTCGTATCTTCGCAGACAGCTGCGAACTACAGGTGGGGTCTCTACTGGCCCTCCCATTGCCGAGACAAGCTGAGCAAGATAGAAAGGAGCTGCATCTTTCAATCGCTCCTCTATAAAGGTCATCTCAACTATCCCTGAGAGAACCTCCGCTAGCAAATCGTCCTGAGCTGTCATACGCTCCATAATGATACTATACCCCATCGATGACAGAAAAGTCAAGGGGTTGGGAGGGTGTTCGAAAATTGGGGGGGATTGAGGTACAATCCACCCCATGCAACAAACAAAGGCTCCCATCACACTCAAAACCCTCGCGGCGGAGGACATCTACCGCCTCGCCGAGCAGTTCACCCTCCAACGCCCACGCCCCAAAACCACCCGATGACCAAACCCCGCTACCCCGAAGCCCTCATCCGCACCCGCGCCCTCCTCCAACTCGCCCAACAAGCCTCCTATCGCCAACTGCTGTTCGGACTGGCTCCCCAACTCTTGCCGCACCACCCCCTGCCCGCCTTGGACACCTTGCTCTATCGCCTCCCGACCCTTCCCGAAGCGCGCTGGCACGAGTTGTTGACTTGGCTGGCGGCGCAAGGGATTGCCCTGGAACCGCCTGCCAAGCCGTTGGAGAAGCCGTTGGTGCTGGTGGATGGCACAGGCCGGGGTTCAATACACCTTATTATGCCCAATATCGTCGGGGGGCGGAGATACGGCAGATGCGCTCGCATGGAAAAGGGGTCGTATGGGGCTATTTGCGGGGCGGTGTGGTGTGGTTGGTGGGGGCGTCGTTGGGGGAAGCGTAGGCGAACGAGGCGCATTTGATGTCGGAGTGGTTGGATCGGTATGGGGGCGCTGGGGGAACCGAGCTTCCTGTGCCCTGTGGGGAGGCGTTGTGGGTGGGGGATAAGTTGTATGGTCATCAAGCGCGGTTGTTGGAGCGTGTGGAGGCTGTGGGCTGGTTGCCGGTGGTACTTGCCGGTGGTACGGGTGGCACCGAGTTTGTATCAGCAGGTTCGGGCGCCATCGCGGTTGCGTGCGTTAGGTCGTTTAGCGGAATATGGTTGGGCGTTGCAGGAGCGTTCTTGGATAGAGCAGGTGGTGTTTGGGGGTGTGAAGGGGGCGTATGGGAGTTATATGGGTTGTCGGCGTGTGGCGTATGTGCGGGTTCGGGTGTGGGGTTCGTTGGTGTTGTGGAATATGGTGCCGTATCTGCGTGTTGGGGGTGGTGGCGTTTTTTGTTGTGTGTGGGGTGTGGTGGTTGTGTGGTATGGGGTTGGGAGGGGAATTTTCGAACACCCTCTCGCTACCCCTGAGGGTGTTCGAAAATCAGGGTGCGGGAACCGCACCCGTACCGCGAGTCAGGGAGGGGCATGGTTCCCGTGCCCTGCTAAAACCGCCTCAAAACCACGCAGCAGGCGCGATTTTTCGAACACCCTTTGCCGACCCCTGGACAAACGCGCAAAATGGGGTAGAATAGGTAGTGGGCGGAGAGAGGAACTCTTCCGTCCTACGAAGCAGGAAACTTTTACGCTGCTTGTCTCAAAAACGACTGCAAACACCAAACCGTACAGGCGGTGATGGAAGGATGTTGCTAACCAATTACATTCGGGCGGCGATGCGCCGGGCAACCTATGAGATTTTGCCAGATGGCACTTACTACGGCGAGATACCCGGTTTTCAAGGGGTTTACGCCAATGAACAAACCCTTGAAGATTGTCGTGAGGCTCTCCAGGAGGTTTTGGAGGGCTGGATCATTCTGGGTTTACGCCTTGGACATACGCTGCCTGTGGTGGACGGCATCTCTTTGACCGTGACACAATCGCACTAACGGGTATACTCCCGAAAGGTGGACACGATAGAGCGCAGGTTCTGGCGATATGTGGCGCGA
>Ga0079992_123732_pt1 | contig 21486 bp, 24 predicted proteins | sample FaiFalFF_MnMetaG_3_FD_69197 | JGI IMG/M metagenome (GOLD analysis project Ga0079992, IMG submission 69197) | Freshwater microbial communities from Yellowstone National Park, Wyoming, USA - Fairy Falls B (FF_Mn_B) MetaG (SPADES assembly) (version 2) | ecosystem: Environmental > Aquatic >... | reverse complement strand
CGCAACCTCCTGGTGGTCCTGGACGAGGCGTGGAAGGTCTTCAAGAACCCCTACGCCGCCAGCCTGGTGGAGGAGCTCTACCGCCGCTTCCGCCACCTAGGGGGCGGTATTTGGTCCATCACGCAGAGCCTCCAGGACTTCACGGGGGAGAGCGCCGGGCGCATCGTGCAGAACACCACGTGGGTCTTCCTCCTCCGGGTGCAGGGGGAGGACGAGTATGTCCAGAGGGTCTTCAACCTCCCTGACCGGGCCATGGCGGTCTTCCGCTCCCTGGGGGGCGTGAAGGGGCTCTTCAGCGAGATCATGGTCTGGGCGGTGCGGGACGACCTCAAGGAAGGCGATGTCCTGCAGCTCTGGCCCACACCCTACGACTACTGGCTTTTCACCAGCGCCCAGGAGGAGGCCGCGAAGCGGAGGGCCCTCGCGGAGGCCTATGGCGGGGACATCCTCCGGGCGGTACGGGACCTCGCGGAGGGGAAAGCGTGAAAAGGGTGCTCTTGCTTCTGATGGTAGCCCTCCCTCCGGCCCTGGCGGTGAGGGTGGAGTGGCTTTCCCCCGCCCCTGGGGTCTACCCGGAGGGTAGGACGCTGCGCCTGGAGGTCCGGGTCAGCCCCGATCCGGGGGAGCGGATCCTCGGGCTTCGGGCGGTAGCCCTACCTTCGGGCAGGTGGGTGATGGACGCTAGACCTGGGTCCTCGGGGGGCGTGGTCCTCCGGTACTGGGACACCACGGGCTACGGGGGCACCACGGCGTTGCGCCTCGAGGTGGAGTACATGGGGCCCAGGAGCGGCACCGCGTATGCCCTCCTGCCCCTCCAGGTGCGGGGGGGCCTGGCCCAGCAGAACCTTCAGGCCCAGGGCCTGGTGGAGGACCTGGACCAGCTCATCACCGACGCCTGCCGCTTCATAGGCTTCTACGACCTGGGGTCCGTGCGCTGGCTTTGCACCGCTCACCGGACGGTGAAGAAGGCTCTACGCTACTTCGACCAGCTCCAGTACATGTGGGAGGACTTCAAGGCCCAGGCCATGTACTACGGCACCGGGTTGGCCCTGGACTGGTTGGGGAAAAGCCTGGGGCTGCACCAGCTGAACCCCCTGGTGGACCAGGTGGACCAGGCCTTGGACAGCTTCATGAGCGACATCCGGCGCCAGAAGAACGCCATCCTCAACGCCCTGGCCAAGGCGCGGCAGAAGCAGCTGGCGGAGCTCTACGGCTGGACCCCGGATCAGGACCCCTTGTACTGGGGCCCCGAGTGGTGGACCAGGCTCATCTCTGGAGTGGTGCCCCAGTTAGGCTTCCAGGCCACGGAGCAGAGCCTAAGGGACCTCCAGCGCACGGCCCAGCTCCTGGAGAACCAGTCCCGCACCGCCCAGAACATCCAGAACCAGCAGGAGGAGACCAAGCCTGAGAATGTCTTCCAGGACCTGTGGGACACCTTGGGCGCGGCGTGGAACTTCATCGCCGAGGCCATCCAAAAGGGGTGGACCGCGCTGACGGGTATAGGGGGGGCCAGCGTGGCTGGGACCCCCTCGCCTAGCCCCCCCTCTGGTCCTGGGGGGATCGCCGGGGCCTCAGCCCCACAGGGCGGAGAGGTGGCCGGCGGGGGCGTGCAGCTTGCCAGCGGAGGGAGCGATCCCATGTCCCCTGGCATCTCGGAGGAGCTCATCGCCGAGGCCCAGAGCGCCCCTTCCACCCGCGAGGTGACGGAGGTCCTCGTGAAGGGCTTCGCAGAGATGCTCCGCCTGGAGGGCATGAACAGCTTCAAGGCCATCCAGGAGATGAAGAACCTGGCCGCCCAGCAGGCCATGACCGTGGAGCAGCTGGTCCAGGTGAACCAGAACCTGGTGGAGCTCATCAAGAAGCAGGAGAGGAACGCGGAGGACGCGCTTCGCCAGGCCATGGCGATGGTGGCCTCCCAGGCGGAGAAGACCTCGGCCAAGTACGTGGTGGCGGGAGAGGCCCTGTCCATGCTGGCCAGGCAATGGAGGGCGGAGTCTGGGGCGCCCCCCAGCGGAGGAGGTGGGCCATGAGGGGGCTCCTCGCCCTCCTGCCCTTCGCCTTCCTCTTCGCCCTGGCGGACCCTCCTCCCCCTCCCCAGGGCCAGATCGACCAGGGAGTCCGGGACTTCGTCATGGGCATCCTCAGCGCCATGCTCAACATCAACGACTGGATCGCTCTCTTCAAGGCCTCCTTGCGGGACTTCCAGTCCGGGGCCTATTCCATAGGGCGGGCCCTCATCGTCCTGGGCCTGGTCTGGGGGATGCTCCGGGCGGTCTACTACGGGAGCCTCGAGGAGGTCCTCGCGGTGATGGCCCGGGTGGTGCTGGCGGGGGGGTTCTTGTGGATCGGGGAGGCCTTGGACGAGGCCTTTGGGGGCGCCCAAGGGGCCTACTACGCCGTCACCAACACCTTCCGCACCGAGATGGCCGAGGCCATCACCGAGGCCTCCAACAACCTCAAGGCCCTGGGGGCGGTCATCAACCCGCTCTTCACCATCGTGGCGGTCCTGGAGGCGGGCATCACCCACATGGCGGGCATGGCCCTGAACGAAGCCGGCAACTCCCCCGAGTGGGTGCAGAAAGTGCTGGCGGGCATTGGGGCCGCTTCCCAGCTTCCTATGTACACGTCAAAACCTCCATAGGGCATAACCCCAAGGGACTTCCGCGCCTTCCTCCCCCTGCACCCCAGAGGGCAAGCGCCCAAAGGGTGAGCAGGTCCAGCCCCGCCCGGAAGAGGCTCTGTCCCAGCCTCCCGTGCTTCTTGGGCCTCACCGGACGCACCCGGTGCAGCACAAGCCCCGTCCGAAACGCCCACACGAAGGCCAGGCTCAAGGGGACCAAAAGCCGCGAAAGCCTCTCCCCCCGCGTCACGTGCGTGGCCTCCAGGTCAAATCCCCGCCCCTTCAGGGCCCCAAAGAGCCGCTCTATCCCCCACCTGAGCCCGTACACCTCCAGCACCCGGTGAGGGTCCAGGTCCGTAGCCACAATCAGCCACTCCCGGACCCCAAGGCGCAACCCCACCACCCACATGCGCCGCCCGTAGACCCAGTACCGCCGCCTGGGCACCCGGCTCTCTCCCACCTTCAGGGAGGCAAAGAGCTCCCAGGCCCGAGGGCCCGAGCCCAACCGCCACATCCGGGTGTTGGCCTTGATTCGGATGCACCGGGGGATGCCCTTCTCCTCCAGGTACCGGAACCACGCCTCCCCTATGAACTCCCGATCCGCCAGGAACCCCTCCACCCGGAGGTGGGGGAAGTGGGCCCTCAGGAAAGCCAAGGCCCTCTCCATCAGGGCGATGCGTTCGGGGGTGGAGGAGTTGCCGTCGTGGGGAAGGAAGCTCCAGAACAGGGGGACGGCCAGGCCTTGGTACAGGAAGGCCAGCATCAGGAGGTTGACCTTGCTCTTCCCCAGCTCCCACTCGGTCCGGTCCATGACCAGGAGGAGCCCTTGGGGTCGGAGGAGGGCGAAGATGAAGCGGGCATAGCCCTCCCCGTCCAGCCCCGGCCAGGCCAAGAACCGCTGGAACCTTCGGTAGGCGGAGCGGGGGTCAGGGCTGGCTATGGAGCCGAGGGAAAGAGCGAGTCTGGGGCCGCTTGTGGTGCGGGCGGTGACCAGAGCCATCACCAGGGCGGCCAGGAAGGTGAGGCGCCTGAGGTCGGCCTTCCAGTATCGCTTCAAGGCGTTGATGAGTGGGGTAAGCTGTTCCATGGGGACCACCTCCTATGGGTACCTGCCCATCCACGTGGGCGCAGGTCCATCCTAAAGGGGTGGTCCCACGTTTTGACGTGTACTGAGCCCAGCTTCTCAACCCCGCTTCCTTGCTGGTCCTCCCCTTCATCATCATCACCATGGTCCTCACCGTCATCATCAGCACCATGTTTCTCCTGGCCTCCGCCTTCTGGCCCATTGTGGCGGGTAGCCTCGCCCTCCCCATTGGCCTGGGCGCGAGCCTCCTCGGGCGCTGGATCAGCGTGGTGGTGTGGGCTTTCATCATGGGGGCGGTAGGGCCCTTTGTGGTGCGGGCGGGCCTCGAGCTGGGCGTGTCCCGCCCCGCGGCCTACATCGCCAGCCAGGCCCGGGAGATCGTGGACAACACCGTGAACGAGCTGAAGACCCGGTTCCGGGAGAACCGGCGCATCGTGGCGGAAAACATCAACCAGATCGCTTCCCAAAACGGCTGGGACCCCACCAAGTGCGGCTATGAGACCTTTGTGGATGCCGATGGGATGTGGAACTGGCGGCCCACCACGGCCAACCTGGCGGACCAGATCTGGTCCATGAGGGCCTGCACCACCCTGACCTGGGAGGTGCGGCGGAGGCTGTTCCTGGACGCGGGGGTCCTGGTAGCGGGCCTAGGCAAGGGGCTCGTGGACATGTTCCAGGCCTGGGGCCAGACCCTGCTCATGACCGCGGGGGGCATGGCGGCGGGCCTGCTCATCGCCGGCTATCTGGCGAGCCTCGTGGCCACCTTCTTCGGGGGGCTTAGCCTGGCCGTGACGGCGGCGGCGGTGAGCTACGCCACGGGGATGGCCACCAGGAGCGTGTCCAGCGTGGGTATGGCGGGAGCCGCAATAGGCCAGGCGGGAACAGCGTTGGCGGGAGCGGCCGGGAGCGTGGGCGGCGCCGTGGCGGCGGCGGGGAGAGGGGTCGCCGCCGCGGGAGCCCGGGCCGTGGAGAGGCTGACCGGGGGGCTCGTGGATGGAAGCGGCGTGCCTCCCAGCTACCAGCGCACCGTGGAGGTGCCCGCCTACATGCACCGGGGTGAGGCCGATGGGGGACCGTTGGTGGTCAAGGGAGGGGCCACCTCCATCACCGCGGGGAGCGACCTGAGTCTAAGCCCCGCTCCCCAGGCTCCCGCTTACTACACGAGCCCCGCATCCACGAACCCGGGCCGCTGGACGGAGCGGGCCTCCCAGGCTAGGCCCGCCTACACGCAGGCTCAGGGTGGCGGCGCCTCACAGATTAGCTCCCCGCCCCCTTCGCCTCCGGGAGGTGGGAGCGCCACGGACACGCCGTCCTACGAGCCTCCTGGCCGCTGGATAGGGAGAAGCGCCGGCTGGGTGGGTAAAACAGAAAAAGACGGAGGTGATAGCGGATGAAGGTTTGGGTTGACGCAATCGCCAAGTGGGTGGTGGCGAAGCCCCTTCCCTCTCTGGGATACCGGATGCCCGAGGAGGAGCTAAAGGCCCTTTTGGAGCGCCCTACGGCTCCCAAGAACCCGGGCCGGTGGCTGGAGCGGGGAGGCACGTGGGTCAAAGCGGAACCGATCCCCCCCCTGGGGTATCGGATGCCCGAGGAGGAGCTGAGGGCACTCCTCACCATGCCCTCGGCGCCCGCGAATCCCGGCAGGTGGTTGGAGCGAGCCCGGAAGCGGGCTATGGGAGATGCAGGAGAGCCTATTTGAGACGCCCCTTTGGCTTAGGGCCCTCAGGGCCTTGGGCTTTCTCTTCTTCCTCCTCAGCTTGGGGCTCGTCTTCTACGTGGGGCTTAGGGGAGCCCTGGAGGCGGCCGAGCTCATGGCCCAAGCGGGATGGGACCGGGCCATTGGCCGCCCAGGGGCTAGGGGGATGGAGTTCGTGGCGGCCTGCATGACCAGGGTGGACTCCCCCTGCGGGTCCCAGCTCAACGACCTCTGGATGGCCCGGCTCAACTACGACCTCCTCCGCCTCCTCCTGGTGGTGGGTTTTGTGGGCGGGCTCTCCCCCTTCGTCTACCAGCCCAAGCGGCCCCGGAGGCTTCCCGGCCTGGGACGGTGGGCCACGGAGCGGGACCTAGCCCCCTACCTCACCCCGAAGGGCACCGGATGGTACGGCCAGGTGCGGAGGAGGCCCGTGCGGGTTCCGGAGAGCCAGCGGGTAGCCCACACCCTGGTGGTGGGTAAGCCGGGGCACGGCAAGACCTCGGGCTACTACCTGCCCAACCTGCTCCTAGACGCCAGGGACGGGTGGGGAGCCATCGTCTACGACCTGAAGTTCCCCGACCGGGACGGCCTCATGGAGGCCATGAGCTACTACGCCCACCACGGGAGGCCTGTGTACCCCTTCACGCCCTGGGGGGAGAAGTCCTTCCGCATCAACTTCCTGGAGGGCGCGGAGGACATCACCCAGGCCAAGCTCATCGCGGAGATCTTCGTGCCCCGGAACCCCAAGGTGCCTGACTCCAAGGAGTTCTACCCCGGCCTGGAGCGGACCCTCCTCCAGGGGCTCATCCACGCGGAGGGGGTGGAGGGGCGGTACTCCCTGGCCCACATCCACCGGGTCCTGGGGGAGGGGGTAGCGGGCCTCAAGGCCTACGTGGAGGTGCGCCCCTACCTGCAGGTGGAGCTGAAGGCCCTCTTGGAGATGCGCCAGGACCAGTTAGCGGGGATTCTGAACGGGGCCAGAAACCGGCTTTCCATCTGGCTTGACCCCGGCCTGGCGGCCTGCACCGAGCCGGGGCCCCTCGAGGTGCCCTGGGACCGCTTCTTCGAGGAACCTTCCTTGCTCTACATCGGCGTCCCCCAGGAGCTCATCGGGGACAACGCCTCGGGGTACGTGCTCCTCAAGCTCCTCAAGCGCATCGTGGACCTGAAGACCCTGCAGTACGCCAACCGCAACGGCGGCAGGCTCAAGGTGCCCCTTTCCGTGTACTGGGACGAGTTCCCCAACTTCGGCTTCCTCCCCGGGATCAAGGAGAACCTTGGGACCATGCGCTCCAGGCGGGTGGCCTACCACATCGCCGTGCAGAACACCGACCAGGGCAGGGCCGTCTACGGGGACGAGGAGTGGGAGGCCATCGAGGGGACGTTCGCCCAGAGGGTCTACTTCCTCTCGGGGCTTTCCGACAACGACGCCACCCGGCTTTCCGAGGTCCTGGGACAGACCACGGTCATTCAGGAGGCTCGGGGCGTGAGCCGCAAAGGGGTCCTGCCCATACCCACGGGCCGCACCGTGGGCGAGCGGGAGGTGGCCAGGCCCCTCCTTTCGCCCGAGGAGATGCGCACGAGCCGGAAGGGGGAGGCGGTGGTCCTCTTGGAGGGCACGCCTCCGGCCCGGATAGAGCTCTTCGGCATGTGGAGGAAGGAGCACCTTCTCCACGGGCTTTGGGCCAAGGCTAGGAAGGCGGTGCCCCCCCAGACGGGAGCCCCTGTGCCGAGGGTGCGGGTGCGGGTGGTGCCGCCCTCCAGCCAGGGAGCCGCCGGACCCGACTCCGCCCCCTGGGCCCAGGACCCCTCGAGGCCCGAGGCCCTTCTCCTCTACCTGGAGGCCCTGACCCGGCGCGTGCCCAGGTTCAAGCGCTACTACACCGGGAGCCAGACCACCCGGCTGGACTTCTACCTGCCCCAGGACTTCCCCTTGCCCGAGCCGGCCTGGGCCAAGCTGGGCTGGTGCGAGATGGACCGGGACCGGCTCTCCCTGACCCAGAAGGGCCTCGAGGCCCTGGAGGAGGCGGACCGGGAGGGCGCGCGGGCCCTGGTGCGCTGGTGCCGGGTGGTGGAGCGCTGGTACAAGGGCCACGCCGAGCCCCCGCCCGAGGTGGTGGCCTTCCCCAGGGAGGAAGGGGAGAGGGTCCTCCTGGGGCGGGTGTGCGGCGAGGGGGTAGAGGTGCGGGATGAGGAGATACTGGTTCGCCCTGGTCTTGGCCTTGGGGGTCTCCGCTGCCCAAGGCGAGGTGAGGGCCCTCACGCCTCAGGAGGCCTCGGAGGTGATCACGAGGGCCACGGCGGAGGTCTTGGTGCAGGCGCGCCTGATGGACCTGTGGCCTCTGGCGGAGGCCCTGAGGGAGGTGAGGGTGCGGAGGGGGGTGAAGGTGTACCTGCTCACCACGGCGGAGGGCCTAACCCATAGGGCCAGCTACGCCCCCTCCTTAGCCCTGGCGGGGGTGGCGGTGCGCTACGCCCCGAGGGTGGACGAGGAGTTCCTCGTGGTGGACCGCAGGGTGGGCCTCCTCCTCAGGCGGAACTACATCGGCCACACCCTGGAGGAGGCGAGGCCTGAACCCCTGGTGGAGCGCTTCTACCACGCCTTCCTGAGGTCCATCCCCTTCGCGGTGGAGGAGTGGGTCCACAAGCTCTACGTACAGGAATACCTGAGGAGGTCAAGGTGATGAGGGACCTGGAGAGGCTTGGGCAGATTTCGGGTAAAGGGGTAGCGGCCTTGGGGCTCTTCCTCGGGGTCCTCTCCCTGGTTCGCTTGGACGGGACGGGAGTGGGCGTGGGGCTGATGCTGGTCCTCTACGGCCTGGGCCTCACCCTCGTGGCGGGGGTCTACGGGGAGCTCAAGGCGGCCCGGGCGGCCCTGGAGCGCTTGGAGCGGAAGGGGGAAGAGGTCTTGCGGTGAGGGCCCTCGCCTTCCTCGTCCTCCTGGTCCCGGCCCTAGCCTGCGGGTACATCCCCCAGGACCTCTGGGCCAAGACCTGGCGCTATGCCCGGACCTGGGGGATAGACCCCTACCTCCTGGCCGCCGTGGTGTGGGTGGAGTCCAGGTACTGCCCCCACGCCGCGGGCCGGGCCGGGGAGGTGGGGCTGGGCCAGTTCATGCCGGGCACCTGGCGGGCGGCCACGGGAGCCCCCCTGGAGTGGCGGAAGGACCCGGACTGGGCCCTCTGGGCCACGGCCAAGCACCTGAGGACCCTGTGGGAGGCCCACCGGGACTGGCGGAAAGCGCTCTGGGCCTACAACGCCGGTTCGGGGGCGGTGTTCTCGGGCAGGGTGCCCGCCAGCACCCGGGCCTACGCGGAGCGGGTGCTGGCCACCTACCGGCGGTTCGTGGGCCAGAAGGGGGGCTAGGTGGGCCTCGAGGACGTACCGGCCATACGGCTCCTCGAGGGCCTCGGCAGGGAGTTCGCCAGACCCGAGGTCTGGATCTACCTGGGCTTTGGGACCGTTGCGGGCTACGCCGTGGGGCGGTTCGTGAAGACCGTGGCGCCCTGGGTGGCCCTCTTCTACCTGGGAGCGGCCCTCATGGGCCAGGCCAGCCCGGAGGCCCTCCTCCTTGGGCTCTATGGGCTCGTGGAACGGGCCTGGGCGTTCCTCTCGGGCCTCAATGGGGGCCTCCTCCTGGGCCTTGGCCTGGGAGTCCTCTCAGGGCTTTCAGACAGGTGAGGTGAGCCATGGTGAAGGTCCGAGAAGGGTTTGAGCAGGAGTTCGCCGCCTTGATGCAGAAGCTCCCCCCTTGGGTGCGGCAGGAGGTGGAAGGCTATGGGCCCCGGTTGGAGGAGATCGCCATGGACCTGGGGGCCAGGCTGGCGTACACGGTGGACGGGGAAGCGCGGTACTCGGAGCGGGAGGTGAGCAAGGAGGACCTCCAGTTCGTGCTGCACAGGGTAGGGGGCTTCAAGGAGAACAACCGCGCGGGGATAGAAGGGACGTTGCACCGGGTGTCCAGAATCCTCTCCGCCTTGGGGGAGATGACGGGCATCACCATCCGGGTGGGGAAGTTCGTAGAGGGGGTGGCCGAGCCCCTCCGTCCCTACCTCTTAGAAGGCCAGGGGAGCATCCTCCTGGTGGGGCCGCCCCGGACCGGGAAGACCACCCTCCTCCGGGACGTGGTGAGGATTCTGGCCGAGAAGTGGGGCAGCCGGGTGGTAGTGGTGGACACCTCCAACGAGATAGGCGGGGACGGGCTCATTCCTCATCCCGGCATCCGGCCCGCCCGCAGGATGCAGGTGCCCGACCCACCGGCCAAGACCCAGGGGCGCATCATCTACCAGGCCATCGCCAACCACTCCCCAGAAATCGTGGTCGTGGACGAGATCGGCTACAACGAGGACGTCTTCGAGTGCCTGACCGCCTCCAGGCGGGGCGTGCGGGTGGTGGCCACGGCCCACGGGGAGAAGCTTTTGGACCTCCTGGAAAACCCTGCCCTCCACCCGGTGCTGGGAGACCCGGACCTCAAGGGCAGGGAGCGCCGCTCCCGCCCCTCTTTCCAGATGGCCCTCCAGGTGGTGGGCAAGGGGCAGTTTATCCTCTATCCCGACCTGGCCCAGGCCTTGGATGAGCTCCTACAAGGGAATGAGCCGGAGGGCATACGCCTGGGGACCTGGCCGCAGGAGTGAAGCTGTAGCATAGTGTTGCCATAAAGCAACAAAACATGTAAGCTAAGGGTGCTATGGCGAAGCGCTACCTGACCTTGGCAGGCCTGGCGGCCTTAGCCGGGATTTCCCACGCGCAGATGGCGGACGTGCCGCCCGGGCATTGGGCGGAGGGTGCGGTGCGGGCTCTTCTGGAGCGGGGTATCCTCACGGGGTTCCCGGACGGGACCTTCAAGGGGACCCGGGCGGTGAGCCGCTACGAGGCGGCCACCATGCTCTACCGGGCCTACCTCACCTGGCTGGAGGAGGTGCTCTCCAAGGTGCGGGCCACCCTGGAGGAGCAGGGCCTGGCCCCGGAGAGGGTGGCCGAGGTCTACGCCCAGGTGGCGGAGCTTCAGGAGGTCATGCCCGAGGTCCAGAAGGCGCTGGAAGGGTATGGGGTGCGCTTCGAGGCCCTCGAGGCGGACCTGGAGGAGGTGCGCCAAGGCCTCCTTGCGGCCCTGGAGGCCAAGGGAGACTTGGAGGCGTTGAGCAAGGGGGTGAGGGCCCTCGAGGGGAGGGTGGCCGCCCTGGAGGCGGCCCTTGGGGAGCACCGGGCGAGGCTCCAGGCCCTGGAGGCCCGCCTCCAGGCCGTGGAGCGGGCGGTGGAGGAGTTGGTGAGAGAGGTGCGGGGCAACGAGGAAGCCCGTGTCAAGGACGCCCAGGCTACCGGCAAGCGCCTGTACGCCCTGGAGGAAAAGACCAAGGCCTTGGAGGGCGCGGTACAAGCCCGGCCCAAGGGCGAGGTCTACGCCGGGGTGGGAGAGGAGGGGCCCTTCGGCGGCCTGGCCCTGGCTTGGGGGAACGCGGAGGCCCGGCTGGGCACGGACGGCGCCCACGCCCGGCTCCGGGAGGGCGGCCTGGAGTTGGCCTTCAAGGAGGCCCGCGGCCGGATGGAGGCTAAAGCCCGCTACAGCCTCTTTGAGGGCATCCGCCTGGTGGGGGAGCTGGGAGCTGGGGAGGGAGGGTACCTCTTCGGGGCCTTCTACGTGGTCCACGACCCTACGGGCGGCCTCCTTCCCGGGGTCCACGCCCAGGTGGGAGCGGGGGCGGGCCTGGTGGGCGGTCAGCCCGGGCGGTACTGGCTAGAGGCCCAAGGCGGGGCCCTCCTGGGGCCCGTGGACCTCACCCTGGGCTACGGGCGGTACTGGGGCCTAGGAGGCGAGGACACGCCCCTCTCTGCCCTCTTCGCCACCGTGGCCACGGGTGGGGAGGTGGCAGGGGCCCTGCGCCTGGCTTACGCGGTGCCCGGGGAGGACATCGGGCGGGACAACGCTCTCGCGGTGGAGGCCTCCCTGGAGGGGCGCCTGGCACCCTTCCGGGTGAGGGTCATGGCCGGGTACCGGGACGGCCTCCTGGGAAGCGGCGTGGCCTCCCACGTGGACCGCTACCGGTTCACCACGGCTACCGGCTTCTACGGGGGGGTTAGGGTAGCCTATGAGGTTCGCTTCTAGGCTCCTCCTCCTGGGCCTCCTGCCCGCCCTGGGCGGGTGCGCGGAGCTCCAGCGGGAGTTCCAGGGCCCGGCCCGGCTGGAGCTTGCCGGGGTGAAGGCCGGGGCGTGCGCCACCGTCAAGGTGGCGGGGCAGGCCAGCACCCGGTGCGAGGGCTACACCTTCCGCTTCACGGGGCTCTCCGGGCGCTACCCCGTGGAGGCCATCGTGGAGTGGCGGGGCCTCCAGGTGCAGGGTTACCGGGGGGAGATGAGCCTCTCCCCGGGAACCACGGCCCGGGTGGAGGTGGAGCGCGCCACCCTGACCCTGGAGGCGGAGGCTCCCTGGGCGGGGAGCGGAGCCCAGTACGAGGCTTGGGTGCCCCAGGACTTCGCCTTCGGGGTGAGCGTATTCCCCGACCAGGCTCCTGAGGGCCTCGAGGGGATGGCCCTGGTCTACCGGGGCGGCAGGAGCCTCCGGGTGCCCACGGCCCCCAGAGCGGTGGTGCGGGTCCTGGACGGGGCGGCGGAGGCCAGGGCGGTGGTGGAGAACCCCACCGACGGGATGCGGGTACGGGTGCCGGAGCCCACTTATGCCCCCATCCTCCTCACGCCGAGCGGCCTCGTGAGCGGGGTGAGCTGCGTGGCCGCCTACCTGGGCTCCCTGGAGGCGGCCCGATCCTGCACCCCGCCCTTCTCCCTGAGCCTGATCCCGCCGGACGGGCAGAGCCGGGAGGTGGTCCTCAGGGCCTTCCGGGACGGCTTCGCCTACCAGGAGGGGCGGGTGGTGGCCCGGAGCGGGGAGAGTGTCCAGGTGCCCATGGCCCGCAAGCGGGTGGCCGTGTCCCTCACCGCGCCGGGCCTGACCGCCGACCAGACTGCTTACGGAGAGGTTTGGCTCAGGCCCGAGGACCAGGAGGGCGTGGCCCTCTACGGGGACCCGAGCCCCGAGGGCTTTCCCGGGTACCGCCTGGCGGACCGGGCCCTGGTGGTGAACGGGGAGGCGCTCCTCTCCGTGCCCACGGGGAGGTTCGTGCTCTTCCGAGTGGTGCGGACCGAGAGCGTGCGTCAAGGGGTAGTGGACCTCGTGGAGGAGGAGAGGAGAGTGGTGTTGCCGTGATGGTGGGGAAGGCGAGCCTCAGGGAGCTCCTGAGCCTCCTGGGCCTCCTCGCGGTGGGGGGAATAGGGGCCTGGTTCCTCCGGGAGCTGGTGGGCCAAGGGGCCTTCCCCTTCTTCCTGGTCCTCACCCCTCTTTTGCGCCGGTTCTTCGCCGGGCGGGTGGGAGTGTACCACGGAGGGTGGGTCTTGGGGCTGGCCACGGCCATCGCCTGGCACCTGGGCGGCCCCTACGCCGCCTTGGGCCACATGGCCCTGGTCCTCGTGGGGGACGCTTTCTTCCGCAAGGAGGAGGAGGGGTACGGCTTCCTCTACACCTACTTCCCCGCCCTCGTGGCCTTCTACGCGCTTTTGGGGGTTTAGATGCAGGCCTTGGAACAGGTTTGGGAGCGGGTTCGGGAGAGGCTTTCGGCCACCTACCCTGAGGTGGCCGAGGAGATTGTGCGCAAGGCCCGGGAAGGGGGGGCAAGCCGCCGGGCCCGAGAAGCGTACCGGGAGCTCACAGGGCGGTCTTACGTGACCCCGCTGGAGGAGCCCCTCCTGGCCGTGGCCTCAGAGCTAGTGGCGCAACGCCTGGCCGAGAACTACCGGGCTGCCCTGACCCTCCTAGGTGTGGGGGGCCAGGCGGAGGACCAAGGGGCTGGCGAAGCGGCCCCTACTCCAAGTGAACCGCCTGATTCCTCCACAGACGCCGGGCCGGAGGCCACGGACTCCAGCCAGGAGGCAGCAGAGAGAGAGGACCCCAGGGTCCGAGCCGCCAAGAGGGACGAGCAGAGGTGGCGGGAGGCCTACCGGCTGGTCTTCGGCCAGAACCCGGAGGAGGATCCCGCCCTCTACCAGGAAAGGCTGACGCAAGCCCTAGCCTTCTACCGGCAGGAGCGGGGGAGAAGGGCCGCCTTCGAGGAGGTCCGAGAGCTGGAGGAGAGGGTGCGGGCCTCCAGGGAGAGGGCCCAAGCCCTTTTGCGGTCCGTGCCTGAGGTGGAGGGGGAGTTTCCCTGGGGTGGTGTAGGGTACGAGGCGGCCCTGATCCAGCTGGGGCGCCTCACCGCCCAGGTGGAGGAGCTGACTCGCAAGCTGGCCCGGTTGGAAGACCGCCTGCAGGACCTGGCCGCCTCCCAGGGAGGCCTCAAGGCCGGGCTTATGGAGGTCCAGGGGGCCGTACGGGAACTGAGGGGGGCCCTCGAGGGCCTGGAGAAGGGCGGGGCCGGGCGCCGGGTAGAGGACCTGGTTCGCCAGGCCAAGGCGGAGATGGGGGCTCACCTGGAAGAGCGCCTGCAGGCGGAGACGGCCATGATTCGCGCCGAGTACGACCTGAGGATGAAGGCCCTGGAGGAGTGGGCCAAGCGCATCACCGAGCAGTTCCGGCGGGTGGTGGGAGCCAAGACCAAGGGCAAAGGGCTCTTTGGGCTGTTTGGGGGTGAGGGATGAACGAGGTGCCCGACGCGGTGGCCCTGCAGGCGGGGGACGTGGTCTTCGTGGTCCCCCGGAGCATGTTCCGCGGGGACGTGGAAGGCGTGGTCCAGGTGGGGGAGTACCAGGTCCCCGCCAAGGTCATCTACGCCGCCTGGGCCCTGGGGGCCGACCAGGGGATGAAGGTGGGGTTGGCCGCGGGCGGCGCCCTCACCCTGCTCCTGGTCCTGGCGGTCCGGGGAGCGGCCGCCCTGTGGCGGAGGTACACCTTGTGGCGGCGCGTCAGCCGGCTTGACAGGCTTGAGTGGCCGTGATGCGGGTAGGAGTTCTAGCGCAAGCGGGGATCGCCGCGGCGGCTATGCCCGTGGTGGGCTTCATCACGGGCAAGGTGGTGGGGGAGGCCTCCAAGGCGGAGCCCCTCCTGGCGGGGATGGGGGTGGTGGTCTACGCCATCGCCCTGGCGGCCAGCTACGCCCACCTGAGGCACTACTACAGCCGCTTTGACGCCCCAGGGGTCAGGGCCAGCCCCTTTATCGCCTTCGCCGTGGAGCTGGCCACCTTCTACCTTTCCTTCGCCAGCGTGGTCCTGGAGTCCCGGTGGGCCCTCTTCGGGAGCCTCATCGGAGCGGGGGTGGTCTTCTGGGGGAACCTGACCTCCATGGCCCTGGGCCTGGCCTACCGGGCGGGGGCGGAGGCCAAGGAGGGGGCAGAAGTCCATGGCCCCAAAGTGGCCCCTGCCCCCAGGGAAGAGGCCCTGCCACACAGGGTCTTGAACGGCGAGAGCGGGCCGGCGGGCAAGGCCGTAGAAGCGGAGGTGGGGGGCCTCGAGGCCTTGGACGAGAGGGACCAGAGGCTTTTCCAGGCCTTGAGGGCGGGTCCTAAGGGTCCCTCCGTCCTGGCCCGGGAGCTTGGGTTCTCCCCCTCCACCGTGGTCTACAGGTTGAAGCGCCTCGAGGGCCTTGGCCTGGTGGAGAAAGCCGATGGCGTCTACCGCCTCAAGGAGACCCCTTCCGCCTGAGGCCATAGGAGTCCTGGCCGGGGTGCTGGAGGGCCCCTACGGCGGGCTTTTCACGGGGGGCCTGTTCTGGCGCAGGCCCGACTGGCGGGTGGCCTTCTTCTCCGGCCTGGGGTGGCTCACGGCCGGAATGCCGGGCGGCCCGCCCCTCCTGGCCCTCTGGGTAGGGCGGGGCGTTTTGGAACTTTGGCGGCGAGGAGGGTGGTCCAGGACCCTGGCGGTCCTGGGCTTCGCGGCGGGAGGGCTCCTCTTCCGGTTCCTCTGGCTCGCCCCCCTGGGGGTGGTGCTGGCGGAGATGGGCCGGGAGCGGGATAGCCAGGGCCTTCGCTTTGGAGGTTTAGCCCTGGCGGGGCTTGGGGTTTACGGGCCCACGGGGCTCCTCTTGCCCGTGGGGGCCTGGTGGTTGGCGCGGCTCCCCTGGCGGGAAGGCGGGCGCTTCCGGGGAATGGACCTACCGGGCTTCCTGTACGGGGTGGCCATGCTCCTCAGGAACATGGCGCTGGTGGCCTTGGGATGGCGATGAGCGGCGAGGACCTGGCCCTCTCTGGGTTCTTCCTGGTGCTGGGGTACTTCCTTTGCCAGGCCCTGGTGTGGTGGCGCTACGGGAGGGTGGCGGTTCCCCTCGAGGCCGGAGCCTTCGCGGAGGAGACCCTGAGGCGGCACCTCACGGGCTTCAGGGTGAGGGTGGGCTGGCGGAACGGGGTGCGCTTCAGGGAGCGGGAGGTCCACCTCACGGGGACGGTGATGCGGGGGCGGAGCCTCTACCACCTTGCCGTGGCCGCTCACGAGGTGGGGCACGCCCTCCAGTGGCGGGCAAGGGAGGAGCTGGTGCGGAACACCCAGGCGGCCCTGACCCTGGGCTTCGGCCTTTTGGTCCTGGGCTTCCTCCTGGGGCCAGGGGAGTTTTCCGCGGCGCTGCTCCTCGGGGGCTACGGCTTCGTGCTCATGAGCCTGCCCCTGGAGTTGGACGCCAACCGGAGGGGCCTCGAGGTCTTGCCCCCGGAGGTGAGGGAGGGGGCGAGGCGGGTGATGGCGGCCCTAACCGCCTCCTACCTGGTGGTGCCCCTCGGGGGGATGCTGATGGTGGTGGGGTGGGTGTTGGAGGGGTCTTAGCTAAGTGCCTGCGCTTTGGTTTCGCAACACGGGGTGCCGGAGTCGGGGTTTGGGGAGGGCTTTTCTGGGGCCCCCACCGCGGCAAAAGCCGCGGTGGGGCACTTAGCTCCTGGGCCCTGGAGCGCGCCTTTTCCAACTCTGGCGGTAGAGGGGCCTTTACTACACTTGTCAGCAAAAATACGATGCAACTGGCTGTTCTTGCGCTTTGAAAAACAAAGCCCTTTTTCCAGGCCGCTTTCTGGCCTACATTTTGACCTGGTCCAACGATGCTGCGCGTGCTATACTTCCCCCAACCCGGGCCTCCGGGTGGGGAGCTTGAAAGCCAGTTCTTCCCTTGGGGATGGGCAATATGCGTTTTCACCTTTTCATCGGCCCTCTCTCCTGTGTGTTTTCATGGGCACAAACCCCCAAAAACCCCCGTTATTCGCCTCATGCATATTCCAAACTTCATCCTTCTCATAAACCCCCTTTTCGGAGCCCCGTCCTGGACGAGGAAAAGTTGGGGTCAGAGTCGCAGAACCCATAGCCCCGTAAGGGGATTGCGACTTGAGTAGCTGAGTAGCTACCGTGGCCGCTAATCCGGCAAAGAGTTGCAGAACCCATAGCCCCGTAAGGGGATTGCGACTTGAGTAGCTGAGTAGCTACCGTGGCCGCTAATCCGGCAAAGAGTTGCAGAACCCATAGCCCCGTAAGGGGATTGCGACCTGATTAGGGCCATAGCCCTTTGCAGGTATGGGGTAGGGTTGCAGAACTCATAGCCCCGTAAGGGGATTGATACTGTCTTGCCTGTCAAGCCATCCCCTGGAGGAACTGGCCGGCTTCCTCAACCTCCCCATCATCCGCCTGCGGTTCATTTGGGGCAGGGGCCCCAAAGCGGAGCTTGTGGGCCACGGCCACCGGGGCCCGCTTCTAGGTTCTTGTGTCTAAGTGTTCATGCATTAGACTAACCCAAGTTGCCACCTATCCTTGGGCCTGAAAAGATAGAGGCCGCTATGCTGCTGCGTGTCATAGCGGCCTTTTGCATCATAGACGATGCCCTCCAGGCGATGGGCCACAAAGGTCAGCTACCTTGCTGACCCCCAGACCAAAGTGCCCTCCAGCGTCATCCTCACCCTGGCCGTCCGCTAGGTGTTTCCCTGACGGGAAAGCAGCGCCGCCATGGAGTTCCGCGGCAAGCACAACAAGACCGGTCCTGGGCCTTTCGGGAGGCGGCGCAGGGGGGCTTGCGGTGGCCTACCTGCCGCGGTACAGCCCCCATTTGAACCCGGTGGAGACCGTTTGGCGGCGGGTGAAGGGGTTTCTGATGCCCCGGAGGCACTACGGGAGCGTAGGGGAGCTGAGGAGGGCGGTGGCCGTGGCTATGGAGAGGCTCAGAGAAGGGATGGGGCAAAGAGTGTTGCAAAGTCTATGCGTGGGCACTTACAAGCCCACGCTAAAACCTCGGGCTTGTAGCTAAGAAGGCGTGCCCCGGGAAGCGTTTTCCCCGGGGCTTGGCTTTCACCCCGGGGTGCCATGGAAAGGTACTGAGGCTTTCCAGTCCGATACTACCAGATCAGGCCTCGGTTTTGGAAGGGGGAAGGACGACCGCCTCGGCCCCCTTCTTGGTGTTCCTGACGTGGAGGCTGCCTCCTGCTTCGGCGGCGGCCTTGAAGGCGCTGAGCCAGGCGTGGGTCTGGGGGGCGTCCCTGAGGTCCACGTCCAGGTAGGGCCCCTCCTGGTCCTCACCTATGGTCATGCGGATCAGGTCTTCCTCCCCGTGGTTCTTGGCCACGGCCTGGAAGAAGCCCGCCAGGTCCACCAGGTAGTCCACGTCCAGCCCCTTGGGGCGGGCGTACTCGCGGAACATGGGTTCCAGCATGCGGATATTGTAACACAGCCTCAAAAGATTGCCTTAGGAGGCTGAGTGTGGTAGTCTAAAACTGCCATGGAAAGGGTACTGATCTTCGAGACGGAGGAGGCCAAGTTGCAGTTCAAGGAGGCGCTGGAAAAGGCCACCTTCGGGAGGGTCCTCGTTGAGGAGGACCACGGGTGGCCCAAGCCGGCCCTCAGGGTCTGGGGCGCGGTGCCGTCCCAGATCATGGCCGCCTCCATCTGGGCCGGGTTTAGCCCGGTCTGGGAAGGCTAAAGGCTTTCCACCCTTCTTGCCCCAGGAGGACTCCCTTATCCTCCCGGGGTGATTTCTTTTGGCGTGCAGGGGGGCCTTCTCGTGGGGCGGGTACCCTTCCCCGAGGGCCCCTCGGGGTAGAGTGGAGGTGAGGCTATGAGCCCTATTCGCGAGCAAAATCGGCGATTGGCCCTGAGGGGCTTAGGCCTGGCCCTCCGGAGCCGCTTCTTCTGGGGGGTGGTGGCGGCGGCCTTGGCGGTGGAGTTCTTCCGCACCAACCCCGATACGGGGCAGCTTCTCCTAAGCGCGGCGGGCCTGCTGGGGCTCATCCTGCTGGCGCTGCTCTTCCTCCGGGCTCTGCCCCCGGCCTACTGGTTCGGCCCCACCTGGGGGACCTACTGGGAGACCCAGCGGACGCGGCGGGAGATAGAGGAACTGCGCCGCGAACTTCGGCGGCGTAACGGGGAGTAAAACCTTTCGGCCCCCAGCTTCCCGCCAGGGGCCTACTCGGTGGAGGTCAAAAACGGACAGAAGTCCGACCTTGGGCAGAGGCCCGTAGGCACCACTATTCTACGGCCTCCCTCCCTTAGGGTCAAGAATAGACCATACTAGCTTGCCTAAAAGCTCACTCTAAGGTACCCTAAGGGTGGAGGTCAAAAATGAAGGACACAGTCCGGCTCATGGCGGAGAGCGTCAGGCTCCTTTCCAGCAGGGAGGAGGTCATGAGGGCCTTTACGGCGGGGGACTTTGAGGCGCTGGGGCGGCACTACTACGCCCTGGCCCTGAAGGAAGCCTTCAGCCGCTTCCACCTCCTGGGGGACGAGGCTTTGGACCTCGCCCAGGAGATCGCCGCCCACATTGACCGGACTCTCAAGGCCTGGCGCGAGGGCAAGAGGAAGCTCCAGCTCAACTCCAAGAACCTCACGTTCTGGGTGTGGATAGAAGTACAGCGCGCCACGCGCGAGTACTTCTACCGCACCCGGGGTGTGGGTTACACGAACTCCCGCCTGATCGCCCGCATTAGGCGGGTGGTGGAGGAGCTCCAGGCGGACGGGCGGGAGCCCACGCCCGAGGAGATCGCCGGGAGGCTCGGGGGAGTGCCCGTGGAGGTGGTGGAAGAGGCCCTGGCCATGTTAGAGGCTGAGGATGTCCTCAGCCTCGACGACACCACCGAGGAGGGCACCCGGTACGAGGAGTTCGTGGGGCACGACCCCGCCGATGAAGAGCGGCAGAGGGACGCCGCCTTCCTAGCCCTGGAGGAGGCCATAGACAGGCACCGCCTCCGGGAAAAGATCGGGGGCAAGGAGATGGCGCTCCTGGACCGCTTTATGGCGGGGAAGACCCTCGAGGAGGAAGAGCTGGAGGAACTCGCCCAGGCGCTGAAGGAGGCCTTGACACGTCAGGCCGCCACGGCTTAGGCCCACCGGCACCTTATCCCCTGGGAGGATTCCCTTATCCTCCCGGGATTTTTCGTTTATTGTTGCTATGAAAAGAGAAAGTTGGTAGTATGAAGCTGGAGGTCAAAAATGGACAAGGTCAAGATACCGGTCTTGGCGTTGCGGCAGGCGGCTCAGGTTGAGGTCCGGACGGCAGAGGAGGCCCTCGAGGCCCTCAGGAAGCTCTGGAGGGAGGACGAAGGCGTGAAGAAGCTCTTGGAGCAGGCGGCGAGGCAGGGCTACACCCTGGTCCAGACCAGGGACGTGGAGCCCGCCTTCACCGCCGCCATACATACCGCCATCCTCCGCCTCCGGGAGCGCCTGGGGGAGGAGAAGCCCTCCACCCTGGTCGTGAAGGTGAGCGGCAAGGGCAAGGAGGAGCGGAAGCCCATGACCTGGCAGGCCCCTGAGGGGGCGACGTACAGGGTTGAACCCTACGATCTCACCCCGCGGGAGGAGAAGTACTGGTCCTACCGGGACAAGAGGGCTGAGGACGCCGCCAAGTGGGTGGAGCAGTTCCTCTCCATGACCGAGTACGAGGAGGGCCCGAGCCCCCTCGAGGAGGCCCTGGAGAACGAGGAGAACCCCCACTTCTGGCGGAACGGCCTCATCCCCGAGGACCTGGAGGCCGAACTCCGACTCCTGGGCTGGGACGGGACCTTGAGGAACCTCCAGGCCCTGGTGGACACCCTCCCCACCAGGGAGGAGGAGTTCAAAAGGAGGGTCCGGTCCATCACCGCCCTGGTGGACCGGAGGGGAGGCAAGGCCGAGGTGGTGGCGGTTAAGACGCCAAATGGCTGGGAGGTGAAGGCGACTTCTAGGGCCGTGGTCAACGCGGTCCTCTCCCTGGGCTTGCTGATGGAAGCCCTGGAGAAGGAGGACTGGCGCACTGGAGAAGTGCGGCCTTACGTCAAGGACCTCGAGCCCTTCGTTCCCGGCCTGATGGCGCTGAACGCCATTGCTGTCCTTCGCAGGACAAAGTACCTCCTCGATGAGTTAGGGCGGGGAAGGAGAGTCGTCGTCTACCGCGACCCCTCCACCGGGGAGCCGGTCTACCGGACCCCGGTCATCGGATAGCTGGGTAGACACCCTTTGCCCCGGGAGGACTCCCTTATCCTCCTGGGGTTTTCGGTTTGTCCCCCCTTCTTAGCTACACGGACCTTTGCGAGAAAAGAGCTTGTAGCTAAGACGGCGACCTGACCGGGCACCAGCGCGCACCTCCGTACAAGGGCGTACACCCCCGCGCACGCCCGTACATGCACGGGCACGCCCCCCGAATCCCCCAAAGTGTTGCCATACACGCCCCCCTTTCCCCCCTCGAGGCCCGGCCAACCGCCTCCCCCGACCCCCCGGCGTGCGTGAGCGTGCATGGCCGTGCAAGGGCGTACACGGCCGGGCGTGCACGGGCGTGCAGCGGCGTGCACCTCCGTACAGAGGCGAGCGTGCATCCCCGTACACCGCCGTGCACCCCCGTGCAGGAGCGTGCACCCCCGTGCAAGGAAGAGCCGAGCAGGGGCGTGCATGCCCGTATATCCCCGCGCAGGGCCGTGCAAGGCTCCACAGCGGCCAGGACCCCAACCCCGCCCGAGCGCTCAACCAGGCGTTGAACGGCGCCCGGCCGCTTTGGGCCTCGAGGTCCGCCCCAAGAAGCGCCCCCTCTCCTTCCCCTTCCGAGGAAAGGCCCGGGTTGCAAAGAGGAGGGGAGGCTTTTGAACGCCCCTGGTCCGGGCCTTCAAGGTCGTGTCAAGAGTTATGTGTAAGAGTCTGTGTACGGGGGGCATACCGCTCCTGAAGCATCTTCTCCAGCACCTCC